>JAABVA010000931.1_pt1 | contig 33219 bp, 33 predicted proteins | sample 5560331 | NCBI WGS metagenome assembly JAABVA01 (sample SAMN12812661, study PRJNA571458) | rock metagenome | isolation source: Antarctica rocks | place: Antarctica: Victoria Land, Mt New Zealand sud | collected 2016-01-07 | reverse complement strand
CGAAGTGGCCATGAGCCGAATAATGTTGGGATTTACACACATGGATCAGAGAAGTTCATGAAGCTTTTTTCATGGAAGTTGAAGGTCAGTATGGCTCAGCTAAAAAGTGCAACTGTAGTGCGAACGCAGCATTTCCAGGTTCGTTCCCACGTGCTTCCAGGGTCATTCCCGTTCCGTTCCCGCTTCGGTTCTCCTGGCGATCTGCCTCCATTTGCTATACTCCCACCAGCGCAACTGGCATGAGCCCAGAGGCACTCGCTCCCTCTCGTCACCTGTCAAGGAACACGACCGTTCTCCTGAACCAGGAACGAGAGAAATCGCTTTTTACAGGTCATTTTTTAGGTTCTGATTTTCTCAGAATAAATTCGAGGAAATCAGGAGTGGCGAGTCGAGGTCGCTCTCTACGCTCAAACCGCTCTGAATGCGGTACGAGCAGATGTCGAAAGAGCAGATGTGGAGCGCGTTTTTTGGCGGTTTGTAATACGAAAAAAATGAGAGTTTTCACTACGAGGCATGTGGAGGACCACAAAACACAGCGACTTCAGGAAAGGAAGAGACAATGCGTCAGAAGAAGAAACCAGTTCCGAGAAGGAAACACTCTTTGAAGAAAGAACAACACTCTTCTCCAACAGGCAGAAAGCAGCGACACGATGTTGGTGAAACACGGCTCCTGCCACGCGATGAACTCGCCCTCACCTGGATTGGACAGCAGCTTGCTATGCGCCTCGACCAGATACAAGAACTCCTGGGGCAGTTTGCTGGTCATGGAGCGGCACACGACGATCAGATTAGCGAGAGTTCGACGCGTAGCGCAATCGCTCGCTGGAAGAAGGCCGGGTGGATCTACGCGAGACGGATTGATGCCCAAGAGCTGATGTGGGTGTGGCTCACGCAGAAGGGCCTGAAGCGTGTGGGACTTCCCTATCAGTATCAGAGTCTCGCCAGTTTGAGCGAACAGGACCGCAAGCACCTCTACGCCATTACCGATGTCCGGCTGGAACTCGGCGATGGAGCAGAGGGACTCGAGTGGACCAGCGAACGCACTCTGTTACAGGGAACCCACCGACGCCGAGGGCACAAACGCGTGCATCGGCCTGATGCCGTTCTCGCTCTGGGCAATGACCTCATCGCCATTGAGGTGGAGCTATCGCGCAAAACGGAGTCGTTGCTGTCAGAAATCCTGGTGGCACTGCTCTGTGAGCGGGACTACCACGGACAGGCGTATCATGACCTCAAGGCCCAGGTAGGGGAAGACAAGGCTCAGTGGCAACGTCCCCTGGCGTGGCGTCACTATACCCAGGTGTACTACTATGCGGACGAAAAGAAACGCAGATACGTTCGGGACGTGCTGGCAAAGGTGGTCCAGAAGGGGTACGTCAGCGAAGAACAGGCGCAGCTCGTTCGTCTGTGGTGGTATCCTCTTGCAACAACAGACGAGGAGATCGCGCGAGAACAGCAAGAAATGATGGCCCCACTGGTGCTGGATGCGGGTGCGGATGCATTTCTCTATGAAGGAAGGGAAAGGGATGACTAACCAGGGTGCTGCCCTGATGATCTCGGTGCGTCTGGGACGTTCGTCGCACCGACACCAATCGTTCCATGCTCTTGGAAAGATTGGTGCATCGTTCCTAATAACTACGCGTGGGCTTTGTAGTGGCTCACCATAGAGGTCTCGTCTCCCCTACTAGCACTCACTTGACGCCTGCCCGTATACTGAGGAAAACACGCCAGGAGGGAACCCAATGTCTCAACAATCACAACCACAATGGCAACCCATCAGCCAACTTGCCCTCATTGCATCACATATTGACGGGATGCTGGAAGCTGCACAAGAGCAGTATGAAACGCTCCAACCAGCGCGGGCAAAGCCACACGTCCTCGACAATTACACGGTTGGACGAGTGATTGACGTCTATACGGTTCAAAAGAACGATCTCTGGTTGTTTGAGGAGCAACTCACACGCTGGACCGCACAATCGCTCACGCCTCGACAGCGAGCAGAAGTGCAGCGACTCACCACCCAGATGGCGCAGCTGCGGCAGATCATCGGTGACATCCTGGCACTCGCCGACGAGCTGAAGAAGGGGACGATTGAGCAGGTGCTTGGCAAGAGTGATGAGGAGCTTGGCCTTGACTTCTTGCTCCGTCATCTTTCACAACAGTAGTAATGCGTCTTAGCTTTTTTCTTCTTCACGCGACACATGTCAGAGAAGAGAGAGGAACATCTCCCGTGGACGACACCTCACCGATCACTCCACGTCGTGCAACAACTGATGAGGAGAAACGCGTTGTGCTTGAGCGATTGTACGCCTTATGGCATGCTCATCCAGAGGTACGCCTGGGTCAACTGCTTGGCAACGTTTCTTCTGACCTCTATTATCAAGAGGACTTCCCTCTCGTAGAGACGTTGGAACAGTTCTATGCATAGGTCCCTCACAACCGATGGAAAGTGCAACCGGCTCGACGCGATATTCACTCTTCACACCTCTTTCGCGGTCACATCCTACGCCTAGATTATAGAGCCAGGATGTGACTTCCTCATATGCATATCGTTCCATCCACATGATACGAAATGTTCTGCTTCTTCACACGATATGGATCATACTACCCAAAGAGAATCTGTACTGCTCTCTGTTAGGAATATGCTCTCTTTCTGTAATATACTCTTTACTTAGAATAGTCAAGGTGTCACGCTGCGTGGGAGCGGCCTTCACCTGCATTCCCTGCAACATGCACTACGTTCGCTTGACACCGCTCCTATGCCTCTGTGATACATTTGTGACAACCCTGTGACATCGCTTTTCAAGTAAAAAGAGGGTCTCTTTTCCCTCTCTCTTGGGAGAGAGCAAGGGTATCTCCTTGCTCCATTTCGTCCACTTTGCGACAACATTTTTTCACAAAAATCGTGAGGAGATTTGCACAGGCGTTCCTCCCTCAAGGCCGATGGCAAGGCGCATGACACGATCAGCACCATGCACATGATACGTCGAGATTTTGCCGCATATCCCCGATTGCACCCACGTCTCCTGTTGACATCTGTTCTACGAAGTCGCTATACTCCTTGTGGCATGCCGTTTTTCGATGAGGAAGCAACCTGTTTTGCAGGACAGAAACAGAATACCAAGAGGAGTGTCATCCCAGTAGCAGTAGAGCCGTTATACAGCAGAGACTTCACGTCCCTTGAGCAAAAGAAACGAGGACGAGAGCATATGACCATCCAGAAAACTCCATCCACCACAAAAAAACGCCGACGGGTACAGCAGAGGCGTCGGCGTGATGCTGGCTCGTCTCGCACGACCAGCCGTGATATCGATCTGTTACGCCTGGGGGCCGAGCAAACCTTTGTGCGCTATGATACCGTGGGCGAGTACTTGGCTCCGGGCTTTACCCCCGCGATAGCCAAACCAACGCCTGAGCAACTTGCTGATACGACGCCCTCGGCTAAACGGAGCTGGCCCGCCGATCTGCGCCATCGCCTCATGGCCGTCACCCGCATCCTCAACAAATTGGAACGTCGCGGCTACGTCGAAATCATTCAGCCCTGGTCTGATCAACCCGCCTGGTTTCGCGTCACCGCGCTGGGCCTTCGCTACCTGAGCTTGGAATGGGAAGAAATCTTCTTTCCTGAGAAGTACGAGGACCTGGAGGCACGGCTGCGCCATGATCACTACTTCACGTCGCATAACCATCTTATCAACCAGGTCCGTCTGCTCCTGGCGCGTGGAGGAGAGAACATGCCAACGGACCACGAATGGCGGGGAGAGCGTGCCATCGAGACCGCGCTGCCGCCACGTGAGGAGGGCAAACGTCGCCCACACAAAGCTGATGGCTTAGTCTCTCTCAAGCAAGATGGCTCCTGGCCTGTCACGTCTGTTGACCGAACACGCGTCTTCGGCGTCCGCGACATGAAATCGCAGCAGGTGGTGGGAATCGAAGTAGAATGCACCCAAAAGAAGGACCGCCGCTATGAAGAAATCCTTCCCGACCTCGTAGAGCATCACGATTTCGTCTGGTATTTCTGCCTGACGGAGACGATTCGCAAAGCGGTGGCCGACGCTCGCAAGACCTCGCTCACCGAGGACCAGCGGCTACGTGTGCGCGTGCTGGTGCTAGAGGAGTATCTCATATGTCGATGATGCAGCAACCGTCACCCCCAAACCCACCATCCACGCCACCGGACAAGTCATGGCTTACCAGTGAATGGGATCACCTCGTCGAGATGCCACCTCTCACGGCGTGGCTCCTCATGCTACCAACCCTGCTTGTAGGTATCGTCAACCCGTTGCTCCCTCTTATGGCCTACGGCATTCAGCGCTGGGCCGGAGCGTCATGGACGTGGCGTGACCGCTGGGCAAGCGTCTGGACGTGGGCCAAACAGGGGGCCTGGGCCGTTGCGATCCTGCTCCTCATGGCGTGGCTGGCGGCGGTCCACGTCCTGTTCTTTCCAGCACTCGTCGCGGGCCTGCAGAACGCTTGGCATTCCGCGCATCTGCCCGACAACCTGTCGCTGTCTCTGACTCCCATGAACCGATACGCCCTGGTCACACGCATCCTGCTCTTCCTCCCACTGGCACCTGCGCTCTCGCTGTACTACGAGCGCATCGATTCGCGCACACCTATGCACCTGCTGCGCGTCTTGACGCCTGCCGATCTTGTGACACCGAAACCGTCTCCGCCTGTTGCACCACCTGCACCCACCACGACGACCACACAGGATGCTGCATCGACTCCGGATCAGGCAACGACACCGACACCGACTGCACAGCCAACACGTCCAAAAACCGCACCGATCAAGCAGCAGCACAAGGACAAAAAGACGAACATCATTGAGCAGATGACGATTGACAGTGTGCTCACGCCACAGCAGGAGGCATCGTCCGCGTCCACACCAACTCCTGAAGCACCATCAACTCCGCCACAAGAGACGGGAACGAAGAAAGGCACAAGGCGCAGAACAATGGCACAGAGTGTGACGCAAGACCTCCCAACGACCCCTACGACACAAGACACCCCTGTGACGCAAGAGACACCACCAACGCAGACTGGCCTGATCCACGTCCCCGATTGGGATGATATCGCCTAATAAGAAAGGAGCACACAATGCAACACCCCCCACACACCGCATCACCTCTCACCATTGCAAAAGCCTTTCGTCGGACCACGGGCGCGCACAGCAGTATCGCCTCGATCCTGCTGGCTGATCTCCTCGGCGTCCTGGTCTGGGTCCTGATTGGCGCGTTCATCTGGCCGCCGATCTGGTGGCTCCTTCGTGCGCTGCTGCATCTCTTGCATGCCAGTCTTCTCTTTGACCTTGCTTTCCTTTTCCTCCTGTGGTGCATCGGGGTCGCAGGTTTTCGGGAAGGCGTCTTGAAGAAAAGCGAGGCGGACGCCTGGGCCGTGCCAGGAATGCTCATCTTCCTGCTCGTGATCGCGGTCATTCTCCTCTGGTTTCTCAAGCCAAACTGGATGGCGATCCCCGCTCCACTCTTCTCACACGTTCCGCTCGAAGCTGCATCCTGGCGGTTTACGTTTGTCCCACAAGGGGCGGCTGTCGCAGTCAGCCTCTCCCTACTCGCACACATCAGCATCCTGTGGCGCGCTCAGCATGACGCTGCAAACAAGCCCATCTCATTCTCGCGTGCCCATCCAGATGGTCCCATTTGGCTGCTGACCGAACAAGCCTATGCACTCTACCGACAGAATCTTACGCGCTTCCATCCATCGCCCATTCCCCATCTCAAAACACCAAGCACCTTCTATTACTATCAAAAGCAAGTGAACCCTGATGTAAGTGCTCCACCAGACCCGGAACAAGAGATGTATTGGTATCGTGGCTACCTCGTTATCAATCGTGGCTATCTTGGTCACAAGGATGAGCAAGCGGATATCCTTCTCCCTCTTTTGGCACGGCTCCTCTATGACAACAATACGCTCGATCATGTGGTTCTCTTTCTCTTTGACCTCGCGCACATCGCCGAAGGGTTCTGCCTCACCGCATGGCTACTCGCTGTTCCTCTCTACGTGCAACAGAGGTGTGAAGAACGTTGGAAAGCACTGGAGCCTGAACGAGTGCTGGACCGTGATTGGTTCGCCTATGCCTGCGGTCAGGGACCACGCTTGCGACGCTTCCTCCGCAGACGCTTAGAAGAGCAGACGCAGCAGCAGGTGCCAGATACGAGCGTTCCCACACTTGCTGAACGTATCGACCACCTGGATAGTCTGATGAATCGAGAAGCGCAGCAGGTGCAACAGGTACGCGATACCATGTCCCCAACACCACCCAGGCCAGAAGGGAACGTGCTGGACTGGTAGTGGTGGGAACAATGGAACAAGAGAGAGACAAAGAGAATAGTCAGGCAAGAATGCCGCGCTCCAAGCGGACCGAATCGCATCGACCAGTACAACATGGAAGGGCATGTGATGCGGCTCATACGATGCTCTGACACAGGTTTGATACTATTGTGACATCGCTTCCACTCGTGCTTGTAGAGGTTGTGAGCGTTCTCTACATATTGCTCTTAACATATATCAAGCATATGACTTCTCCTGTGTTTGTCCACATTCGCTCTCGTATGTCTTTTGTGGTATACTCTCTACGTGCAAGGCACGCCTTGTACCGAGAGGGGTCTCGTAAAAATCACGCCAGTATTACGCTATGAGTTGTCGAGAAGGCGTAAAAGGAACCATAGCACATCAGGCGAGGTAATAGCGTCTGGCTCCAGGTGCCTCCTTTGAGGCTTAATACGGTTGCGGAAGGGCCGAAAGGTAGCCATTGCCGCTCTCTCAATGAGATAGACAGCCTGGATGAAAAAGCGGGGAAGAAAGCCCCGCTTTTTTGTTTCTCCAATTGGCCTTTTCTGTGTTCTTCCACAGGAGAAGTTATATGCTCCATCTATCAGCATTAGAACGGCATTGGCGGATAATCCGTGTCCAGGCCGAGCGAGACCGTATAGGTGCGCTTGTTCTCACGCCACCGATACTTCGCATACGGCCCATGCTCCGTGAAATCAAAGATGAGAGGCACCAGTTCGCGTGGGATCGTCAGCTCACCATCCTGGCGAAAGAACCGCGCTACCTCTGGATGCACCTCACGCTCAACACTTTTCGGGACCGCGATCTTGCGCTTCTGCTCTCGGCGCAAGGCCCGGAGAAACGTCCCCACCTCTTGTTTGAGGCGACGTTTGGTGACATAAAAGATATCGAACCACCCATTGCCTGCTGCAAGCCGGGCACGCAAGTCCGGTAAGCGGGCCTCAAAGTCACGGAGCAACGCTCGCGACTGTTGCACCGACGTGACCAGGGGCGTCAATGGCTCGGTGAGGTTCAAGACCCGTTCTTCCTCTTTCGACAAGAGCGGATACACGCGCTGCGAGGGTGATTGCTCCAGAGGTGCGTCATGGCCCTGCTCATCCTCTTCTGGTGGCAACACCGCATCTTCGTCTCCCTGCTCGCTCTGCTCCTCGATGTCCGGTGCCAGATCGTCTGCTGCAACGGGTGCATCGTCCTTTAGTGCGGTGGCCTGCGCCTGTTGCACCGCTTGTAAGAACTCCTGAGACAGCGACTCCTCTTCTGCGAGCAGTCCAGCGGCCAAATCGAGCGCGGCCTGGATCGCCTGTAAGCGTCCCGCGAGCCGCTTGCGTCGAAGTACCGCGAACACCGCTTCCAGGTGATCGAGGTGCTTACGGTTGTGGAATCGTTCGGTCACGGCACGAAACGCGGCGCGGTCGGCGGCGGAGATCGGGCTGCCGGATCGTCGAACTGCTGCTCCATCTCCAACAATGAGTGTAAGGTGTGTTGCACGCGTTGAGCCGAGGTGAGCATCTCTTGCACCTGGCCTGGCAACTCATCGCGCAGCGTCTTGGCCTCCTGGAACAGCACATCGAGCAGGTGTGGCGTCCCTGGTCGCCAGAGAACACGCCCTTTCTTGCTCTCCTTGATCTTCCGGTCGCCGCGTAGCTTGGTGGGTCGTGGCATCGTGAGTATCCCTCCTTCATAGGTTGTGAGAAAAGTATACAAGCATTTCACAACGAAAGGAAGAGACAGGTGTTCTAGGACCATGCACGCCGAGGAAGAGTGAGACCTAATACGTTGTGAGTATTCTATAAATAATACTCACAACTTATACAGACGCACCCTCCCGACGAGTGGCGTGGTTTTCTTCTCCCATGAAACCGCGTCACCCTCCCATCTCACGCTTTCTTCCGCTTGGTCAGCGTCTCCACCAGTTCTCGCAGGTCGTCGAGTTGCTCTTGCTGGGTCGCACGTGTGGACGAGAGGGCCTGTCGCGCCTCCCGTTCCTGGTGCAGTTCCTGAGTCAGTGTGTCTATCTGCCGCACCTGGCTCTCCACGCGGGTCTGCACCGGAGCAAGGGCGTTCCTAGCATCGGTCGCGACCTGCACCAATCGGGGATCGAGGGCTTCCAAGCGGGTCGTGAGTTCCGCCACATCTCGCGCCTGGTCACGCTCTAGCATCTCTTGTGCGGCGTTCAACTCCTCTAGGTGCTGCTGCTGCCTCTGGTCCTCGGCATCAAGACGGGTGGTCACTTCTTGCAGACGGGTGGATTGCCCCTGATCTTGCGTGTTCACTCGTTGCCCCAACTCCACATGGACCTGAGTGAAGTGCTGGTGCTGGTCGGCAAGTGCTGCCGCGAGTCGCTCAAGCGCAGTGCGTTGTTCCTGGATGCTCTCTCTGGTTCCTGCAAGCTGCTCGTTTACGAAGTCGTGGAGGGCTGCGAGCTGCTGCGTGACGTGTGTCGCCAGGGTGTCCTGCCTGCTGTGCAGTTGCGCTTCCAGGGCATCAAGACCGAGGCGAAGGTGGTCGCGAAGCTCGGTCGTTTCCCGCTCAACAGTTTGGCGAAGGGCCTCACTCTGTGTCAGAAGACGCTGGTGGTCTTCCATAATCTGGAGTTGCTGCCGGGGAATACTTGGTAAGTCCAGCTTGCGTACTTCGCCAGTGATCGCCGCCGTCGGGTCCACAATGGGTCGAATAGCCGCGACATCAGACAGACGCACCAAGCGAGTGCGCGGGGGAATTCCAACCGTCTCTTTCTTCACTGGCAGCCGTCCACTTGTCACCCAGCGACGTGCCATCGCCTCACTGGTGCGCGTCACCCGCGCCGCATCGGTGAGCGAGATCCAGGCATCACCATCGAGGTAGACATCGGGTCCCGCAAGCTCCTCAACATACTGCATCCGGGCCTCTTTCGCAGCTTTTTCCTCGGCCTTGCGCTGTTCGGGGTCAAAGGTGTTCATCGTTGCTCTCTTTCTGGGCCACGCGAGCGTCAACATCCACTGGTCGCGCCCATTGGCACCCGTTCATTCTACCAGTGACGGTACTAAAAGTCAATACCGTCGTCAGTACTCTTTTTCCTCTCATTCTTGACGGTATTGACTTTTAGTACCGTCAAAAATAATTATATTCTATGAACGTGTTATAGATATTGCTCACAACTAGTACAAGCGCAAATCCTTCCTCCAATGAGACGTTCTCTCCCCCACAAACGTCTCTCTACAAGGTGCGAATTTTGTCGATACTAACTGTTGGTATCGTCAGCTAGCCACTTGGTACACTCATACGCTTCTAGGAAGCACTCTAGGTCATTTCTTGCTTCTTGCTGCTCTTACGCTCCCCTGCTCGCAAGCATGGTGTCGGGGTCATAACATTTTTCCCTGCCATTTTCCCTTTCAAGCAAAAGGAGTAGGAGAGAATTTTAACTGTACTTTCAGTGAAGAAAGGTTTCCTTACGAAACGATTGCATCCCTCTGAACCCTCAGAGCAAGAGTTTGGAAGGGAAATAGAGAGAGAGCAGCATCAAGTATTCAGTGTTCATGAAACAAAATCTCGTTAAAATGTCTCTTTCTCCTCTTTTGCTTGAAAGGGAAAATGGCAGGGAAAAATGTTATGACCCCGTCTCCGAAGTGGAAACCGCGCGTGTGTGTTGCATACTTACTCAAAGCTCAGGGTACGCCCGTGGGCACTGGCCTCTTGCGGGAAGTAAGAGCAATTGATGCCTCTATCGAGCTTGAGTAATACTTTGTAGTTCCTGTTTTTCTGCAAGAGGCCAGTGCCCACGGGCGTACCCCTGGTCATGAGTCGGTATGTGTGTGTTGCGTGCGTGGAGAGGTTCACTCGTTGTAGATGGACGTGGCGTCCTTGCCATACCGTCCGTTTAGCGTCTCCTCATCTGACTTATAGGGAAGTTTTTGTGTGAACCCCAGGTCGCGCAATACCTGCCGGATGCGTCGTGCATCGGTGCTGTCTTCATAATCATACGTGTAGACACAAATCACATGCTGTCCACTGCGTCTGACTCTCGAACTTGCAGCTGTTGATACCTTCGCTTGACTGCCCAATTGTCCTTGCTCAACTGCGTGCTTGATGCGTTGCCATTCCTCATCAATCCTCGTTGACGAACAAAAAATGAGCCATTTCCCGCAACGCTCGGTATGCTCTGGATAGTCACCCTTCGCACAAAAAGCGTACACCCACGCATCGCGGGTCTCTTGCGTGGGCAGCGTATCGGTGATGGGTTTACGGCTCTCTTTCACCCTCGCCTCGCTCTGCTCTGCTCTTGTCGCTCTCTCTCGCAGGGGTGCTAACCGCAGGTCGTCTATCACGGTGGTATCACCTGCTAAGCGGCTTGTCAGATACGACACACCCGCTGCTATGACACTGGCAAGCGTTGGTCCTCTGCCACTTCCGTCTACACATGCCCACGTATACCCGCCGTTCTTGCGTGGCGTGATACGAATGCTGAGAGGCAAGGTGCATAGTGCCTGAATAATTTCCTGTTCTTGTTCTGTGCTCACGTTCTCTGCCTCACCTTCTGTTGTCGTCGTCGTCGTGTTTGTAGTAGCTTTTCAGCTGCTGCTCCCACTCTCGATCCCAAAAGCGCGGCCTCCACTTTTCCAGGATGGAAACCGCGCTATGTATCAGTTCTCACTACTGCTGTTCTTGTGTCTTGTGCGTCTCAGCATAGGCACGTTGCCACGCTTCACACGAACACTCATAAAAGACGCCTGTATGGTCAACACTGATAGGAACCGCATGATGCAAGCAGTAAGGACAGAGCACATGTCCTTGTGCAAATTTGAACGCTTTCATGCGTGGCTCTTTTTCTTCCTGCTCGCTGCTCATAGGATATCATCCAATCGTATGTGCTGCTTACGGTTGAACATGCTTTGCATCGCCTCATACCAGGACAACATCATAAAGTTGGGGTCATAACATTTTTCCCTGCCATTTTCCCCTTTAAGCAAAAAGGAATTCAAGCAAAAGAGGAGAAAGAGACATTTTAACGAGATTTTGTTTCATGAACACTGAATACTTGATGCTGCTCTCTCTCTATTTCCCTTCCAAACTCTTGCTCTGAGGGTTCAGAGGGATGCAATCGTTTCGTAAGGAAACCTTTCTTCACTGAAAGTACAGTTAAAATTCTCTCCTACTCCTTTTGCTTAAAGGGGAAAATGGCAGGGAAAAATGTTATGACCCCGTGTCCTCACGCTGGGGGTTTTTGCATATCCCCCCGAAACGGTGTACTCGTTTCGGGGGGGTATGCAAAAACCCCCGATGGGGAACGATTATCCGGTTAAGGCTGTGAGTGAAGGCCACGTCATCGCCCGCCGTGATGGACAGGTCAGCAATTTCATAGCCGATCGGACCCTGGAACGACGAGAATACCTCTTCCCAAACTTTCCTGAATGTATCTGCTCCCACGTAGCGCAGCGGGGGCACGATGTCAAACGACACGACCTCCGGCGCGTAGAGAGATATGATGCCTTCGATGTTCTTGTCATGAAGCTATCTGATGCAATCGTCTAGGAGTCCTTGGATTGCTGCTTCATCGTTTTTCTTGTGTTCTTCGACTGCCATTGTTCCCTCCTACTTGTTTTGCATCTGTGCCATTAGATCCCAACCTATTCGCGCATTGGGGACGGTGGGTTGCCAGCTACTGACTGCTTTGAACAAACGATTGGAGATGCGTAAACTGCGGCTTGTGTCGGCATACTTGGCCCCGGTCATCATGCGCATCAGCAGATCTGGCAGGACGAACAGTCGTTTGCGACCGACCGCGTGAGCAAGGAGAGTGAACATCTGTGCGCGCGTCACAGGCTCATCATCGACAATGTCATAGACGCCGGAAGGCACCGGTTCCATCAACGCAAGCAGCAGAGCACTGATGGCATCCTGCAACCAGATTTGTGGGAGATAGCCGGTACGTGCACCGGGAAGAGCACCAATCCCTTTGCACGCGTAGTCCAGCATCACCCAGCTTGAAGGCGCTTCCGGCCCGTAAAATGAACCCAGCCGTAGCGAGATCCCTCGGCGCTGCTTGGTCGGATCGCTTTCTGCAAAGCGTGCCACAGCCTTCTCAGCCTCGACGGTTGAGGAAAGAGTCGCCGTTTTGACGGGGGTCGCCTGGGCATCCAACCAGGTATCGCCACTGCTTGGATAGAGAAAATCGTAGCTGGGATAAATGATCGTTTGGACCATGCCAACGGCCAGCGCGGCCTCGACAAGGTTGCGAGTGCCATCCCGGCGCAGGCGATCATTTTCCAGCCAGGCCGAACTCCGCCCTATCTGCGTCGCGGGTGGAATTTTCGTCGCCAGGTGGTAGATGGCCTCGTGACCAACGAGCGCCTGCTTGAGTGCCTCGACATCAAAGAGGTCCACCTGTACCGGATGTGCCCCTGCACGTCGCAAGCGATCATCGTTCTCAGGTGTGCGGCTCATCGCCGAAACGGTATACCCAGCCTTGACTAATCTGGGCACAAGAGCTTTTCCGAGCACGCCGGTTGCACCTGTTACAAAAATGTTCATCATATTGCTCCTTTTTATTTCGCTTCTCTTTTTCGAGAGATCTCTTTATAAGCGCTTCCAGAAAGGAGACAAGTGAGTTCACGAAAACGTGACAACAGCGTGACGTAAATTTTTCGTCTCTCGAAAATTGCCCGATTTCCGTAGCTTCGGCACCCGTTCAAAAGAACGCAGCGAAGCAACGCTCGGGGCTGAAGCCCGCAAAAAACGGCCAAAAGATTGCTGAGCATGCCTACTCTGGATTATGATAAAGAGAAATTCGACAATGGTACGGAGCAATGCGCGGAAGAACCCTATGGATCAAATTCAAACCTATCAACCCCTCCTCTTCTCCATCGCCTACCGCATGACTGGCTATGCCAGCCAAGCTGAAGACATTGTGCAGGATGCCTACCTGCGCTACCAACAGGCAGATCGGGCCACCGTGCAATCGCCCAAAGCGTATCTCACCACGATTGTCACCAATCTCAGCCTCAACTATTTGAAATCCGCCCACTCTCAGAGGGAAGAATATATTGGGGTTTGGCTCCCTGAGCCTATCCTCACTTCTCAGCCTGAGAGTGAGTCGCTAGAGGAAACCTATGAGCAGCAAGAGACCATTTCGCTGGCTTTTCTCGTGCTCTTGGAAGCGTTGACGCCACCGGAACGCGCCGTGTTCCTGCTGCATGAGGTATTTGATTATTCCTTCGTGGAGATCGCGGAGATCATCGAGAAAACCCCGGAAAATTGTCGTCAGCTTTTTCATCGCGCGAAAAGTCATGTCGCGGAGAAACGCCATCGTGTCTCGGTCTCGTCCGCCAATCAGCGCCAGCTCACCGAATCCTTTGTTGCGGCTTGCAAATCTGGCGATCTTGCGACCCTGACAAAACTGCTGGCCAGCGATGTCACGGCTTGGGCTGATGGTGGCGGCAAGGTTCGCGCGAGCCTGTATCCCATTGCTGGCCAGGAACTTGTTGCCAAGCGCTTCATCTCCCTGATGCACCGAGTACCCGCAGACAACGTGCTTTTTCTAGAAGAGATCAATGGCGCACCCGCGATTGTATCCTGGAGCGACGGCCATCTCAACTGGGTACAGACGCTCGATATCCGCGACCATGTCATCGTTGGGCTGCATACCCTGTTGAATCCCGACAAGCTGGCTTTTCTCCAACGGGCGTTGGAGAGCCGCCCGGAGCCGTTCCTTTCATCCTCACATGTACTTCCATAGGTGAGAGGTGAGAAGACCTTCAATAAACTCGACAATGTTATGAACCCGAGATCGAAAAATGTGAGAAGCGAGAAGGATAAGCTCATCATGCACCTCAATTGGGCCAGAACCATTTATTCCAGGATTTACAGCTGGCTGCAGATCAGGTTTGCTACTCTAGTTTTTTTGGGGTCACCATATCATTTCGGGATTTTTATACGCGAAGCTCTCAAACAGCTTTTCAGGCCGATCTCTCTTCTCAAGAAGAACGAGGGAAAAGGAGGTCCCCATCAAAATAAGGCACATATTCCCGCTTCCACAGCAGAGAGAAGAATGGGAAGGGATCATCTACTCATGGTATTGGCCTTAGCGTATAAAAATCCCGAAATGATATGGTGACCCCATTGTAAGCTCCTAGAAGGTTCTTGATTTCAGCTTACTTTAGAGCCTGGATACCTTTTTTTCAAGTGTTTTCTAACTCACACCAAGCGTTCATATATGCCGCGTCTGCCTTCTGCTACTTTGCCGAGCGATCCGGTTCGTAGCGCAGGGCCACAACTCCACTCTGAAAGGTCTTTGAGGCCAGCAGTTTGAGCGGGAATGAACGGGTGACGCCGGCAAAGAGGGCCTTGCCCTCGCCAAGGATCGTTGGATTGATATTGATGCGATATTCGTCAATCAGATCCAGTTCCATAAACGTGCGCGCCAGCATGGGACTGCCGAGGAACCAGATATCCTTGCCTGGCTGCTGTTTGATGGCATTAATTTCTTCGGCGATGTGATCCTTGATCAGCACGGTATTCTGTGCATTGTTCCATGCAACGCGCTCCAATGTGCGCGAGACCACAATCTTGGTGGCAGCGTCCAGAAAGCGCGCGTGTTCGAGTTCGGCTGGAGTGCTGGCGGGATTGCCCGGCACCGTGAGCCAGTAGCTGGCCATGACTTCATACGTTCTGCGCCCCCAGATCACGGCGTCTGTGAGCACGTGCAAGGAATGGGCATCCTGCTCCAATTCGTGATCATACGCAATCCAATCCAGTTCGTCGTTGGGACCCGAGGTAAAGCCATTCAGCGAAAGATGGATCAGAGAAATGATTTTTCTCATAGCATGCTCCTTTTATCGTTCAACTCTGATTTAACCAGTGTAGCCGCTTTCTTCACATGAAGAGTCAGCAACACGAGTATACTCTAACAGAGGGGGAGCGTCTTGAAGAAAATGGCCATCCAATAAGGTTTTATCAACAAGCGGGAGCCCATGTTGAGTCCGAGCAATGAGGGCGGGAGTGTAGCCAATGAAATGCTTCAGCGCCCGGGTCAGATGGGACTGGTCCGCGTACCCGGTCTGATATGCCGCGTCGATCAGCGAAACGCCCTGCCCCAGAAGCGCGGTGGCCTGTTTGGCGCGCTCGATCTGCTCAATTGTCTTGTAGGGGAGCCCGGTCGCCAGGACAAAGCGGCGCCTGATGGTGCGCAACGACATCTCTACCGGGTGATGAGCCAGGACCGCCTGCACCACGGGATCAGAGACCAGCACATGCTGGCGAACCAGGCGCTCAATAAAGGTCTCAACATTCTCATAGTCAGGGATCGGCCAGCTGGAGTCAGCCAGATGAAAGGATGTTTGCGAGGCCAGGGGCAGGAACGCCTGCTCATCCAGCAAGCATTGAATGGAGAGTGCGGGCAGAAAAGTGCCGAGAGGAAACGTGACCCCGAACCACTCGGTCCCTTCGGGTTGAGCCACAGGGGTCGCTCTGGTCAACGGTCCCTGTACAGAAATATGCAGCCTGTCGTACCGCTTGAGAAAGAGTAAATGCCATTGTCCGGAGGCCGGGCAGACAGGGGTATACCCTTGCCCGGCTCCGCCACGCCAGACTGCCTCAATAGAAGGAGAGTCCGAACCTCTCCCCTCAAAATACGTCTCCAAATGGTTCCTCCCTGCAAAGCGCAATGCCTTCTTTTTGCTTTAAGCTGGCATTCTCACAGAGGCCCAGAAAAACGGAAACAGTGTATGAACGCCTGGTGTGAGATGGTGTGGCATATCATCTCGGCCTCTCTTTGTCTATTTATTCTCGGAAGTCCCCTTAGCGCATCATCCCCTCATAGCGATGGTGGACGAAGGAGATGCCTAGTTGAAGTCGAGTGCACCGTTTCGGGGGGGTATGCAAAAACCCCCACGCTGCGACGATGATTCGCTTCGAGGACGCGCAACGGTTTGGCCCACTGCCTGGGCATCGACCTATCTACGAGTCTCACGAGAACGTGGTCACACACAGCAGCTCGCGGTGACGGTGTGACATCCAGTTGCACGTCACTCGTGATGCAGATCGCTCCAGTCCTCTTCCCTGTGCACGAAGATGAGACAGGAAAACAGTGTCACATCCTCCGGTCCAGGCTGAATATGTGACAGTGCTACGGCGTCACAGTCGGGCCGGTAATAACCCTCTTAGAATGATGCAGTGCTGTCCACTCTCCCCCCTCTCAATCGGGCCTTGACGCTGCTCGTCTCGGTATAATACGTCCGCTCTCCCTCTGGCTGGCCCTGCTTGTCCTGTGTATAGAGATAGAGCACCCATCGTCCAAAGCACGTTGGCAACACATCGTAGCCGTGGCTCTCTTGCCCAACACACTCGCGCAAACGCTCTGCCCAATGCAATGCAGTTCCTTGCGTCATCCATCCTGCAGCCGGATCATCGGTCTGGAAGGTCTCTAATTCCGGTGCAGGTTGCTCCTGGCACTCCGGCTCGTCACTCGTTGCCACTGGCAATACATTCTGTTCCTGGTTGATGGCTTCCGCTTCTAGTGTCAAGGTCTCCTGCTCTCCTTCATGCTCTTGGGAAAGAGTCTCGTCGGTCTCAGGGGGGGTGGGCTGTGCCTCAGCAAGAGGTGCTACCCGCTCGTAGGGAAGCAGGGCCTTCAGGACTTCCAAGCGCAACGCTTTGAAGAACCATGCCATCTTGTTCTTGATAAACGACGGAACGGTGGCCGCAGATGCGGCATCAACCCAGACATGGAACGTGTCATGCAGGTACTCATAGTCCATGCCTTTGAGCTGCGCGTACTGCCACAACTTTGTCGCTTGGGTGCGGTTCGAGGCAAGGTACTGAGTGTTGTTATATTTGCATGAGAGAGGATCAATAGCCTGCTCCACACGCACTGGAATGTACGTAGGTCGTGGACAGTTCTTGATATAGCTGTCCAGCGCGTCTTGTTGAACAAGAGAAATACCATGCGCCACCGCGAGTACTTGCCATCTCGACAGCTTTTCTTCCATGATACTCGCTGTTGCTTCTTCTGCATGCGCCGCGCCGCCTGTTTCCTGAGAGCCGGACGAGGATTTCGAGGTTCGAGTGGGGGATGAGTGTTGGTGTTCGTCGTGTCTGTTTCTGCATTTCGTATAGTCCCTTGCGCTATATGACTACACGTTTCTTTTGAACTATCAACCTCTTCCTTCTCAAAGCTCGCGGCAAAGCCGCTCGAATCCGAATCTCTCTCTTCATTCAAATGGGCATGATTCGCTTTCGTATAGTTAGTGTGACAATCTGTCACCCCTTGTTGTGCCATTCTGTCACTTCCAATGTGACAATTTGTCACTTCTGGAACACATGGCTCTACAGGCCGTTTGGCAGCATCTCTCGTTCCACAGAGGAACGCTGGATCGGCGAGCAGTATCCGGTTGACATGAGGCAGACGCCTTGCTGTCCTGGGACCAGCGATGGGCCGGAACGACCGCGCAAAGGAGAGCGGGTTCACGAAATAGTAGTTCGTCTGGCCCAGCCCTCGTCGCACACACTCGATATAGCCGCGCTCATAGAGGTAAGACTAAGATGCTAACGAAAATGTGCAAGAACGTCCAGAGGTTCTCTAAAAGTGCCCCAAACTGCCCATTTCGAGGGAAAAGAAACAGCAAGACGAACTTTTTATGCATTGCACTGCTTCATATCTATCCCTGTCTTCTTTCTTTCGACGTGCTTCTGGAGCAGGTTCATCGTCCTAATGCACATTTTCGTCAGTATCTTAGCCGTATCTCATGAAGAGCTATTTCAAGAAAATACCCTTTCTAAGGTAATTTTACGTCTTAGAGGTAAGCCGTGACGAAGAAATGGTCTCGCGTAGAAGCCGAAATGAGTTCACATACATAGCATTGGCTTAATAAGGCAACTCTTGGAGAGAAAAGATGACGAATGACAATCTGTCTTTAACAACCTCTCGTATCTTCACAGCCTCCCTACAATCCGTCTTTTCAGCATGGACCGATCCAAATGGACTCCGCTCCTGGTGGGAACCAGGAGGAACAACTGTTGAGAGTGTTCAAATAGACCTCCGTGCAGGTGGAGTGTATCGTATCAAAAGTACAGCTCCTCAGAGAAATCTTACCATCATCATCTCTGGCACCTATCAAGAGGTGACTATCCCACACCACCTTCTGTATACGTGGACATGGCAAGAGGCTGATGGCATACTGCTTGTCGAAGATTCTCTTGTGACTATCGAATTCAAGACACTTGGTACGCAAACTCAGCTCTCACTCGTTCACACAGGATTTCCTTCTCTCCTCGCACGTGACCGCCATCTTGATGGGTGGCAACAGACGCTTAAAAGTTTTGACCACTATCTTTCAACACAGGAGTAAGACCCTGAGAGGGGTCACTAGATTACGGCGGGTAAAACATACGCTAAGGAAACTGAACCTGTCAATGACTGCCGTTTGACTACGTTAAGGTATGATGGCCTCTCTTTCGCCAATGTGGTAAAGTGAGAAGACGAACTCTATCTATCGCACACTATTGGAGTCCATCATGCCTGCTGTTCTGGCGCTCGTCGCCACTCTCTTGACCTCGTTTCTTCCCATCCTGAAAAAGCACCTTTTGCGTGACGCTCGCCCTGCACTCGTGGCCTGGATCATCAACGCGGCATCCCTGCCCATCTTAGCTCTGGGAACACTCCTGCTCACACAATGCTCGATCAGCTCTCTGCCTGGGCGAGGTGTGCCTTCTTGTACAGCACACATTCCCCAGATTGATGCCATTTTTGTCCTGGCCTTGCTCGCCTCCGTGGCCATCAATTGGGCAGCGACTCTGCTCTCAACCGAGGCACTAGCCAAAGCCGATGCCTCCCTGGTGAGTCCACTCCTTACCTTCAATCCTGCCTTTACGCTGCTCATTGCCTGGTTCACCTTGGGAGAAACGCCTGGACTGCGCCAAACCATCGGCGTGGCCGTGGTTCTCTTCGGAAGCTACCTCCTCGAAGTCGAGGAAGTACGAACAGGATTACTGGCTCCGATCCGTATCCTGCTGAGCCGACCAGGGACCATCCTGGCCATCGTCGCCTCCGCTCTGTGGGGGACCACCACCGTGCTAGAAAAGCTCTCCATAGATCATATGACTCCGCAAAGTGGCCCCGTGGTTGCGCTCCTGGGGACGTTTTTCCTGGTACTACTACTCACGCCAGGGGCCTTTCAGTCGTTCAAGTCAGAAAAAATCGTCTATCTCAATGAGCAGTGGCGCGGTCTCCGTGCTCATCCGCGCGCCCTCTGCGCGGCTATCTTGCTTGCAGGGATTGCTCCCCTCTTCGGGTTTACGGCAATTGCCCTTGGCCTGGTTGGATATGTCACGACGCTCTTCAAGCTCAGTGCCATCTTCACCATCATTTGGGCACGAGTGTTCCTGGATGAAGGCAAACTGAGGAGCCGATTGCTGGGAGCAAGCGTCATGGTTTTGGGTGGTGTGCTGGTTGCTGTGTAGATCCCCATTCCTGTGCAGGTTGTGACGCCTCTTGCATTTCTGCCGTTTCTTTGGTAGAGTGACTCGGAGCAGAAAAGTCGCAGCAGAAGATGCTTTCTGCTGCCAGTTTACACATAGAGAGTTTGGTTCAAACTTCTCTCTACGCTCCTTCTTTCATCTCTTGCTCTCGTACTTCTCGCAAAGTGGAAGAAATGAGGGCGCAAAACTCGCAGCAGAAAATTTTGTAAGGGGAAATGACGAAAAATGACCGAGCCATCACACCTCGTTTCCTTTCCTTCCATTGGAAATCATGAGTGGATCGAGAGCTATCAACAGACGTGTCTCAGCAAACGCAACGATGCAACTGTTGACGCCTATCTTCGTATTTTGCGCCAGTTTACTGAATGGGTCGCCAAACGCCCAGGGCATAACAAACACTTTTTGCCTGAGTATCTCACGACAACGGTTGCCGAAGGATATCTTTCGTTCCTCAAGGACCAAGGATATAGTATCAGCCATCGACAAAGAGTGAAATCGGTCATCAAGCAATTTTGCCAATGGCTCATTGACGAAAAGGAGGCACTCAAACGCAATCCCATGCGTGGCATTGAGATCAACGCTCAACAGACATTGGCTCCGCGAGTTCTCTCACCAGATCAACGCTTTGTCCTCCGTAACTTGGTTGACAAAGCGGATGAACTGCGGGGACAAGCACTCTTTGCGCTTGGCTATTGGGCAGGATGCCGGGTAAGTGATATCTCGCACTTGCTCATTGAGCATACCCATGTTGGTCCGAAGGTTGGCTGGCTCCACGTTGGATACAAAGGGGAGAAGTTCCGCGATATTGATCTCTTGAACGAAGCACGCCGTCCCCTCTATGAGTATCTTCAGCATGGTGGGCGTGATACAACAAGTTCCTACATGTTCACCTCTCAACGCAGTTCACATCTGACTGAAGATGGTATTCACTCATGGTTCCGCACGCTGAAGCGTTCTGCCAACAAAGAGGAATGGGACCTCATTGCTGACCTCTCGTTTCATGACCTGCGTCATGATTTTGCCCATCGCGCGCGTTCGGCTGGTTGGTCCCTTGAAGAGGTGGCGTACTATCTTGGTCATGTCACAATGAAGGGCACACCCGCCATTCAAACGACGGTACGCTACACACAAGTCAGCCGTGCCCACGTCAAAGAGAAACTGAGGCTACTCAAAGGGTGAGTTATGAAGTTAAACTTCATCTAATAGTAGCTCTCTTTCCTTGACAACGTGTCATTTCTTGGGTATTCTTAAACAAGATAGCTTTCATAAAACTACTTTCAGAAAGTTACTTGCTGTGATCAAATAAAGTGAGATGCCTATGTACGAACTGCTTGTGCTTGCTCTGCTCATGCATTGGCCCTTGCATGCCTATAGAATTGTGAAAATGGCAAGTAACATCATCGGTCCTGAAGAGCGGTTGAGTACGGGAACGCTCTCAACACTGCTTGCAAAGCTAGAACAGGCTGGTCTCGTTTGTCGGGTAGACTCAAGCGACGTTCCGTTTCCTACTGATCGTGCCTCACATGCTTTCGCCATCACACTTGCGGGACGTGAGCGTTTTCTTGAGTTGATGATGGACACCACCTCTCATCCAGGTGAATATAGTAGACTCTTCCACATCAAGACACTGCATCTGGAGTTCCTGCCAGGGGATAAACAGCTCTTCCTTGTAGACCATTATTTGAGTCACTGCCGACAGATAATGCGCTCAAAGCGGGATGACAGGAAGGATGTATCTGAAAACCCTCTTAAACAGGAACATATGAGTTCTACTTTAAGAAATGCAGCATTCGTGCTTATGCGACTCAAGACCGAACAATGGCAACTTGAAGTAGCGTGGGCAGAGTCTTTACGAGCGCAAGTTCTTTCACATCTCAAGCAACAGGAGGAAGTCATACCCAGTAGAGGCGAATAACTCCAAAACATATAGAGCAAGGAGGTATTTCACATGGCTCAACCTACAACAAAAGCTGAGCAGAAAAAAGCTGTACCTTTGCCAACGTATCTCAAGATACAGCGCATCTTTTTCGCCATCTGTATAGTACTGCCGTTCCCGCTACTTCTCCTAGGAATCGTTACAGCAGGTAATCTGAACCCCGCCAATGGGAGCATTGCAATTGCCAATGTTTCGATGACACCTCTCCCATTCCCACTTCACTTGGCCTTGGATATCATTAGTTTCTTCTTCCTGCTTTTTGGCTTCCTAGGCATGACATCCCTTGCCATATCGCGTTCACCTTGGCTAGCGAGTATTGGAGGAGCACTCTCGCTCATCGGCACGATGACGAACGTCTCCTTCGTTGCTCAGAGCGACATGACCTACAACATGGCACAACTCGGAAGCAGTACGCAGTTCATTGCATTGTGGGATCGGTTCAACAGTGATGCGATCATGACTGTCTTCTTAGACCTTTTCATTCTCGGCTTTGTGTTCGGTCCTATCTTACTTGGCATCGCGCTTGGTAGGGCGCGGGTGATTCCTCTCTGGGCGGCTTCGGCCATTGTTCTCAGCCGTCTGCTCCTGATCATCGCCGTTCCAGCCCATCTCAACTCTTCCTACGTCGAACCCATTGCATATGGGTTGTTCTTCCTCGGTTGTCTTCCTGCTGCACTGGCAATGTTCAAGCTCTCAAATAGTAAAAGCTCGATGAGTGACGGAGAACGTCCTGTATTGGCTGAGTAGTAATGGAGGGAGTATCCAATGACTTTACCCAGAACCATAGCCCCACAACAATCAGGAGTATCAGAGCCAGCTTATCTTAAACTCCACCATGCATTCTTTGCTGTGTGTATGCTCCTGTCACCATTGACCATCTCCTTGTGGTTCGGCCTCTGTCCACAATATGGTGATCCTGCTTGCCCCAACGCAAGTCATCTTTCTGTCCTAACCGCTTTTCGAGAAGCGAACCCGCTCCTGATGCAGGTTTTTCTGTTCGTCAATCTAATGATCCCATATGTGTATCCTCTCAGCTATATTGGATTAGGTCAGCTTACGATGAAACGTTCTCCCTGGCTCACAACCATTGGGATTGCAAGCGGGTTCGTAGGAAGCATTGTTTGGAGCCTCTTTGCGGGTGAGACCTTCTGGCTCAATGACATAGCGCGTTTAGGTCTTGATACTCAATTCGCGATGCTAGGGAGGGCGTATATCTCGAACTGGGAGGTTTTCGTCATGCATGGCGGTTGGATCATTGGTCATCTGCTCGCCTATGTATTGCTGGGCATCGCATTAGCACGAACACGAGTGATTCCTCTCTGGGCCGCCTATCTCATCATCGTGAGTGCTCCCGTGATGGGGCCAATTGCCTACGGGACGGGTCTAGGACTGCTTCAGATTCTGGGTTATGTCCTGGTTTTCATTGGCAGCATACCTGCTGCTTTAGCGATGCTCCATTTTTCGGATATTCGGATGGGAGAGGATAAGATTGTGGAAGCAAACGACTAATGTCGTCAGGTCCTTAGTAGGAGAAGGAGAAAACATCGAAATGGCTTTATCTCATCAACAATCATCGGTATCGGATCCTGCCTACCGTAAACTTCACCGTGCATTCTTTGCCGCCTGTATCATTCTGGCTCCGCTGGTCCTGTTCCTGGGATTTTTCTTTGATCCGACAGGAGGCGTGCCACCAGCAGCTAGCGGCATCTTCGCCGACTTTCGCGCCGCCAGTCCTCTGAGAATTCAGTTGTTCCTCTTTTTTAATGCCGCCACTCCGTACTTTTTCCCTCTGAGTTATATTGGTCTGGGAATGCTCGCCATGAAACGCTCACCGTGGTTGGCAACCATCGGAACGGCATTCGGTTTACTGGGCAGTCTTCCCTATGCAAATTTTGTCGGACTGGAAGCAATCGGTGACGTTTCGTCAAAAACGATTCAGAGTGCCACCTTTGTAGCACTCTGGAATGGCCTCTCCTCAGAAGGTGCTATCGTCTTTCTCCAATACAGTTGGGTTGTCGGTCACATATTCGGATACGTGCTTCTGGGCATCGCTCTAGGACGTGCGCGTGCTATTCCTCTCTGGGCAGCTTGCCTGATTGTCGTGGCTATTCCTTTTCAAGCCGCCGCATACATATCGGGCCAGGGTATCTTTCAACTCATCAGCTACGTCCTCATCTTCATCGGTAGCCTTCCTGCTGCCTTAGCAATGGTCAAGCTTACAAATGGTAAAAGCTCGGTGAGTGTTGGAGAACCCTAGACGCCCACACTCATAAAAGTCGATGTCTCACGTATCATACTTACTCATGTGGGGTACGTATCGTTGCACTCATCACTTGCAGAAAAACAAGACATTTGAATGAACATGTACGCAGAGCAAGACTGGTACACTTTTCTCGCAGACCTTCTACGACAGATGGAGATGACAGATTCATGTGAAAGAGGAAACCATATGCTTATCTTGAATAACCATCACCGTCTTCGTGCAGGTGGAGCGAGTATGACCGAATGCTGCCCCTACTATGCCAAACCTTAGAGAAGAGAGTATGTTTTAAGGAGGTCTTTTTATATGGGTTCTACTGCACATCATTCGCCACAAAAGGAAATTGTTCCTGCCATTTATCGATTACAACGCCTGTTTTTATCGCTTTGTATTGTCCTTGGACCGGCATTGGGTATTGCGGCAGTAGTCACAGCACCGGGATATTACAGTACTAAAAGTGGACCAGTTGCGGCTCTCGCCTCATTTGTCACTGCGAGCACCGCTCAGTTACAAGCCAATGCCATCTGTAGTGTGATCGCGACCTATCTGTTTCCTGTTGCCTTGCTGGCGATGGCGTGGCTGGCAATGCGTCGTGCTCCTTGGTGGACCAGTATCGCTATGCTGGTTGTCTTTCTCGGCGTGTTTCCTTTTCCGGCCTTCAACGCTCAAAATGCGCTTACTTGGGACCTGTCGCGCATGGGAAACAATCCCGTATTCAATACCATTGTCCAACGCTTCAATGATGACGGCGTGATGAGCTACTACAATGCTGTCTTTATTCTCGGCACGATCCTGGGTCCAGTGCTGATTGGCATTGCACTCTGGCGAGCACGGACGGTTCCCACCTGGGCCGCTGTTCTCATTCTCATTGGTCGCCCACTTGTGTTTCTCTACCCTCTCGTTCAAAGTTTCGTTCCTGCCGTCTCTCTTCAGGCCCTCACTTGGATTCTACTCTTCATTGGTAGTATTCCCGCCGCTCTAGCCATGCTGAGGATATCATCCAATGACAGCCAAAGGATGACAAACGTGCAAGCGAAAACACTCTGACGAACAAAGTGGTTGAGGGGAAAGCGGCAGAAGAGACAAGAGAGATATGATTGTACACAAAGGGTGTGAGGAAGGAAAAACACACCTGTTTCCTTCTGACGCAATCTCTCGAAGCGCAAATAAGAATCAGTGAACTCATGAAAACCGTGTGAAGAAAGAAGATATTCTTTTTCTACCTATTTCCCATTTTCTTTTCGAGGGGCATCAAGAAAGATGGCCTAGAAATATGCTTTTATCTGTACTAATACTTGTTTTACTTCTTTTTCCTAAACCACTTTTCTGTTCCAATACTCTCTAGACCACGTTCCCAGTTGTCGGTTCGTTCTCGTCGTTTGCGTTTGACCCACGTCATGACCGACACCATCCTCTTTGTACTTGGGGGTTTTTGCATATCCCCCCGAAACGGTGCATTCGGCTTCAATTAGGCATCTGCTTCGTCCACAATCGATATGATGGGATGATGTGCCAAGGGCCTATCGGTGTGATCCTGACGAAAAAGTACGACGTACCATAGAACTAGTAAAATTGCCTATAGAAAAGTTAGCGAGTACTGAGGTATAAATCGGCCAGGGAAGCCTGTTGGTCATCAACTGGCTTTCTTCATTTCTGTCAATGGTACCATATAACGCTGGTTATATGGTACCATTGTTTCCTCTCTATTGGATTTGCACTGATAAGCTTTTGGGGTCAGTTGGAAGGACGGGAAGAAAGACTCACCACACAAATTTATACATGACCCATGATGCGCTCCGAATACTACTCCTCCAGGTCCTTTGACGTCTCAACCTTCTGGTTCGTATGCAGCATTCCAACAGCCGCGCTGATCAAGTACCAGGCCAAGGGACCCACCAAGAGCACAATCCGATTCGTCACCCCATCATTGGAAGAACGAGAATTGACGTTTCCCACAAAGTTCCCCACAAGGGCCGGATTTATAAGATACACCAGACTTACAATCGGAAAGATTGTCATAAGAAGACCAATGATGAGGCAGTACCACCCATATATGCGCCACCCGCGAGTGAAGACAAGCTTTGTGCCCAGGATGAACGATGCGATGGCGAGCAGAAGAAAGATAATAATGGGTGAGAGCTGATGGAGCACCGCGTGCAAGTTATTCTGCGGTGTCAGGTAGGGGTTCGGAACAAACAGGCCCGCTATGATCCATCCCAGATGGGAGAGTACGAGAAACGTCCCAATGATGTAGAGCCAAATCCGCCCAAAGATTGGGTACATACGCCGAACATAGCCAACTGTGAAGACGATGAGCAGCAGGCCGAAAAGGATGAAGTTAGCTTGCTGAATCCAGCCATTGGCTCCAACCTCTAGGTAGCTGATCGCCTCGTCGGCAGCTGAGTACCCCGGCTTGAAGAAACCATCGATCATGACAACTGTCGCAAAAAGAATGGGCGCGATAAGTCCGGCCCACAAGAACCAGTACTGGACACTTTTGTCTTTTCCTCTCGTGCTGGATACGGAAGGCGTTACACGAAATGACATAGTATACGTCTCCTTTCAAGGTGAAAACAAGTACTTGAGGCTCTTTCCATGAAACTCAAGCCTGTTGCTTCCTTTGGAATGATCTATTCCATAGACGAAGTATACCATATTTAATAGGTGATTTCCTATCTAAATCTCCCTCTTTATAGGAGATGTGCAATATTCTGTACATCTCCGCACCATCTCAATACGTCGTCACCCGTTGACAGACTGAAGAAGATGCTCGGTTAAGAGCGTGATTAGCCAGTTTTCATAGCGCAAAGCTTCCCAGCCCTGTTTCGTGACCAGCATACGGTAGAGATCATAGCTTGTCAGCGACCAGAGCACATCAGTAGCCTCCTCAAGTGAGAGGTCGTGGCGTAATACCCCTTGTTCGCGCAGATCAGCAATCAGATATGCCTGCCTCTGACGCCGTCTCGCCTCAATCTGCTGTGCTAGATCTGCTAGCTCGGGAGCGACGACGCCAGCGGTTCGTAGCAACTCAAACTCCGAGAGCAATGACTCATAGACTCGGCGAGTAATCAGTACGACAAGCTTCATCCTCTGCACTGGTTCCTGGCTCATACGAAGCTGGTCAAGGAGATGCTGGACGTGGAGATCGAAAGCGGTAGGATTCACGAGTTCAGCAAGAATTGCAGTCTTGGACCCAACGACGGCTGAGACCGTCTTTGGAGAGACGCCAGCAGCCTCAGCAATCGCCTCCAACGTCATCCGCGCGTAGCCTTTGCTGGTAAGCAGTTCACGTGCCGCTACCAAGATACGCTGGTGCGTCTCCATTGCCTGACGTTGGCGTCTCAATGAGTGATAGGGGCGCTTTTCTTCTTCAGACCGATTTGTATGTTCCATAGATGGAGTATACTCTATTCAATCGGTAATTTGCTATTCAATCTGTCAATGTTTATTTCTGTCATTGTTCTTGCAATAAAAGAAGTATAGCTGCTACTAAGAAAGGATTTCTGAACACAGGGGGGTGGCTAGTGTCAGTTATATAGTACGTCTATCTTTTCGTCAGCAAAACACTGACAGACCATTGTGGCAAAAGTGGAAAGAAGTGCCAATTTTCTCACGGCAAGGATTTGCTTCCGAAATCAGACAAGCGGCAAACCATTATGGCAATGCATCTCTTCTAAGCTGAACTGCTCAAGCTCGACTTTCCTTTGCGCGAATATCATGGAGCGCGTGTATCGCGTTCTGCTCTCGAACGTCCCTCTCACGAGACGAACTCAGAACAAGGCATACCTCCTGAACAAGAGGGTGGTGATGAGTTAACTCTAATCCAACTCACATTCTTGGAAGAGGGAAAAACCGAATCGTAAGTGGAGTATAGTTATATGGTACGTCGTATCCTTTCGTCAGAATCACACCGTTAGGCCATATGCTTCTTGGCGTCTAGCTCTCGTTACCATCTTTCAATTTATGGAAAATCTGACCGACCGCCAAGCTGCTGATGCTGTACGTAGTCGACTCGATTGGAAGTATGCTTTGAGCTTGGAGTTGACCGACCCAGGATTTGATCACACCGTTTTGAGTGAGTTCCGAACTCGTCTAGTGGCTCTTACAGCAGAAGAACGCTTCTTGGAGGCGGTGTTAGACCTATGCAAAGAACGTGGATGGCTCAAAGCACGTGGACGCCAACGAACCGACTCCACACATGTATTAGCAAAAATTCGCGCCCTCAATCGAACAGAATGTGTGGTGGAAACGCTCCGCCACGCCCTCAACATCCTCGCTGTTGTCGCCCCAGATTGGTTGCGAAGCCAGGTGCAGTCAGACTGGTTGAAGCGGTATGGACACCGTGCTAGTGAATATCGCTTCCCTTCTGGAACGGACAAACGCCAACAATTCGTGCATCAAGTGGGCACAGACGGATGGGACCTCTTGGCAGCAATCGAAGCGGATACAACCAGTCACTGGATGCTCTCTATCCCAGCAATTGATACCCTACAGCGAGTGTGGAAACAAGACTACTTGCCTCTCGCCGAAGGTGGAACCTGGATCGCTGACCAAGATCGGCTGGAGGCAGCAAGATTGTTCTATTCTCCCTACGATCTTGATGCGTCGGCGGCCAAGAAGCGCTCAACGTATTGGATTGGCTACAAAGCACATTTTAGCGAATCCTGTGAGCCAGACTTGCCACTCCTCATCACACAAGTGACTACGACTCTCGGTCCCACCCCAGATGGTCAGACCCTACCAGATATTCATGAGGTGTTAGACAAGCGAGATTTGCTTCCAGAACAACATATCGTAGATGCCGGATATGTTGACGCCGAATTGTTGGTCGCCAGTCAGACTCAGTATCAAGTGGATCTGGTGGGTCCTCCTGCCAAAGATTACCGCTGGCAAGCACGGGACAGACTGGGTATGCCTTGCGTGACTTCTCGCTTGATTGGGAGCACAAACAAGCACACTGCCCCCAAGGACAGACGAGTAGCAGTTGGACTCTAGCCAAAGCACGTGACCAAGATGTCATGAAAATCAAGTTCGCGTACACCACATGTGGACCTTGTCCAGCGCGGTCTCAGTGTACACAATCAGGGCGGCGAACGCTGACTGTTCGACGGCGCGAAGCCTATGAAGCACTCGAAGCTGCTCGCCAGAGAGAACAAACGAAGGAGTTTGCTCAGGCGTACGATCAACGAGCAGGGATCGAAGGCACTCACGCTCAGGGTGTTCGCCGAATGGGATTGCGTCGTTCACGCTACATTGGAGAACCACGCACGCATCTTCAACATGTGGCAACCGCGGCAGCCATCAATGTGTGTCGGTTATTTGATTGGTTGACAGGCATTTCCCCTCATCCAACGTATCTTTCGCATTTTGCTCGTTTTATGCAAGAGGCAGTGGCTTAATGGAGCCAATCGATTTCGTCACCAATACCACATTAAGTGAGCCTGCTTGCTTAATGTGAGGATGAGCCCCGATATCATTGACAAATACATCTCGTGCTTCCGCAAGTGGTAAATGACCTACCATGTGAGCAACTTTTGCCCTCAAACATAAGCAGTTGCCCCCAATCTTGAGCAGCACAACCATTGATCGGTTGAAAAACCGCTGTCTTTCGCCATTGACGATGAATCGTTTTTGGTAATTCCAGGTGCTATGGATGTGAGCAAAAATGAGCCTCCATGTTCGGACCGTTTTTCCAGGTTGGGCTCGCGTCCAGAGATATTCAGCGCCAAATTGAGGGAGAGCTAGGATCAGAAGGTCTCCGCGGCCAAGTACTCCAGTTCTCGTTCGTGATCTGACGGCTGGTCATGCGGCGAGTGCGTTGCGTCACCGGAGTTCGCAGATGTAGGACATGGCTGGCTTGCCGTTGAGCGTGAGCTCACCGACGGCGACGAATCCGTTGTGTTCAAGCACCTTGCGCGAGGCCGGATTGTCCAGCGTGACCCTCGCACGCAGCCTACTGAGTCCGTACTCGGTGACGGCGAGCTCACGCACCTTGCGCACTGCCGCTGTGGCCAGTCCCTGCCCCGCGGCCTTCTGCGCGATCCGGTATTCCAGTTCCGCCGACCCGTCTGCCGCTTCGGTCAGGTTCACCCGCCCTACCACCTCGCCGCGCTCGGCCACCAGCAAGTGGAAGTAATCCATCCCGGCGGCCTGCCACTCGAGCAGTTGCGCATACCGCGTGTCGAACTCGGCGAAAAACTCGTCTCCCCGATCCGGCACCGACGCCGCGAAGTAGGCCCGATTCTCCCGCTCGAACGCAAGCAGGGCTGGCGCGTGGTCGAGGCGGACCAACTGAAGGTCTGGCATGGGGAGTTGGAGGCGCGGTGTCGATTTCGACCCGGTTCCCCTGTCATCCTTCGATTCCATGTGGGCGGGTTTCCCACCCACGGCCTGCTTACCGAGAAAGGAACATTCACCGACCTCTGGCGCGTCTCGTTCTTCCATGTGTTTCTCCCTTTGCTTAATGATGAATTGATAGAACTTGCCCATTGAGTACTACACGTACTCTCTCACCCTATTGCAACTCTCTCTGTAGATCCCAAAATTTGCGGCGAATATTGGGCACTGAATTTACAAAAACGGCAGGTGGCGATTCGCTTCTAGAGCAGCTTTCCATTCGATCAATGATCCTCTTGCTCACGATTGAGGGCAATTGCTCACATTTGAGGGCCAAACCTGCTCACTTCGTAAGGCATTTACCAATAGGCGGTTTTCACAGCAGCGAGAAGGCCGATGAAATGAGGACAGAGGGAACAATTCATCCACAGAACAATTCCCAAAGTTCCGCTATTTCATCTCAAAATTCACACCTTGAGTTCTCATTCTCCCTCCAATTTACAAGATTTCGCTGAGAAAAGCCTGACGAGGAGCGGCTTTTCCAGAAAAATTTGTCTCAGTGCTCACGATTGAGGGCAATTGCTCACATTTGAGGGCCAAACCTGCTCACTTCGTAAGGCATTTACCAGCTCACGCTCCATCCTTCGTCGTTCCGAAGCCTCGGTGGAAAAATCCTCTAGTGGGTCGATCTTTCCTTCTGGATTCACAACAGGAATCTTGAGCTGAAGTGCTTTTCGACGGAGCGGAAAATCTCTTGTGACCAAACAGATTGTTGCTCCGTGATGAGCATTGCGGAAATTAAGGATACTTGCTAAAAGGCAATGATCACCTTTTTGAGAACTGAGGCCGAATGCTTTCCAATCGACATCCGGCTCATCAAGTAATTCCTGAAGCATCACGTTTTGACGTACTGGAACAAGGATACCTGCCGTATCCGCTGGTAATATGTCATCAAGTTTCGAGAGTATCTCTTTTGCGCGCTTTTGGCGACCTGGATTTTTTGGATCATCTTTATGATGATCGAGTTCCTCCATCACAGTTGGAGTTAACATGAGCCAAATCTGCTGTGCTTCTAGCACCTTTGTCCAATCAACTTGATCAAACCGCTGGAAATGCAAAAACGTATTGGTATCCAGGAAACAGTGAGTAGGAGAGGTGCTGTTTTGCTCTTCCATCAAATGCCACATCCTCGTAGGCTACTAGAGTGCTTACCATGAACAACTATTCGTTCATTTGGGTGAGTTTACTCTTTTTCTGATGGTGAGTCAAGAATTGCTGAGGATGGAGCTTTTCAAACTGTGCTGGCTAAGTTCAATGCAACACATGTGCAACACAGAAGTGATTTACGAGCGTAAAGAAGCCCCTAAGTGAGGGGTTTGATGGTCTGTAAAATCTACTCCACCAAACAGGGGAAACTGCACATATTCGTCAAGCATGACAAGAGTCGATGTCAGATGGTCTACGACCATATCGAACAAAGCACACATCGGCAATTTCGCGGAAATGGAGGAAGGGAAACTCAGTCTTGAGTTCAACCACTGCAAGACGAATAGCGGTGGGCACACTACGATGCAGGTCTTCTTGTTGCTTTGAGGTGGGCGTGAACAAACTGCCCATGCCCTGTTCCTCGAACCGCTCGACGTGTCGGTAGAGCGTGCGCTTGACTTCGTAGGTCTCTTTGGCACGCTCTCCTGGCGTTTCAGCAAAAAGGACCACAGGTCTAATCAGTTCATATGTACGTTGCTCCGGCCACAATGACCGTTGCTTGATGGTCTCCCAGTCGTCCGTTCGTTCAATACGAGGTTGCTTTTCCTTGCGTGTGGGCATGGCTTTTCTCCCCCAAAGCCTTACAAAACAGAGCGTCGTGTTGTCTGTACATCCTACGCTACAGATGCAAGTTTTAGCAAGCAAGCGGTGCCACTGTTATTGCCCAGCTACGTCAAGCATCATCTGGCGGGGTCTGATAAGGGTATGTCGCCTGCGGATATTCAAGCACAAGTCGGAAACAATCCGACAATCGTTTCTGATTTGATGAAGAGGAGTCAAACCTCGATAAAGGAGTTAAAACAAAACATCCAAACGAAATCAGGATTGGAGGTATTTGATTGTATTCTGGAAGATATCCAGCAATTAAAGCAGAATTTATCATATCCACAAAATTTGGGTGTGATTATGGCCGCTATGCATGCTTCATCATGGATCAATGAAAAAATGAAGAAGTGGTTAGGTGAAAAAAGCGTAGCAGACACGCTTTCTCAATCTATACCAAACAACATCACTTCGGAGATGGGTCTGGCGCTATTGGATGTCGCAGATGTGATTCGCCCTTATCCAGAAGTAATTGAGTATTTACAACATGTAAAAGATGATAACTTTTTGGATGAACTGGTGAAGTTTAATGGTGGACAGGAAACCCAAGACGCTCTCTCAGCTTATCTCAACAAATACGGAATGCGATGTGTCGGGGAAATCGATATTACGAAAACTCGTTGGAGCGAAAAACCAACTACACTTATCCCCATGATTCTCAGTAACATCAAAAACTTTGAGCCTAATGCTAGCATTCGGAAATTTGAGCAAGGGCGACAGGAAGCTTTGAAAAAAGAACAAGAGTTATTAGATCGATTGAGGCAACTACCGGATGGTAAACGAAAAGCCAAAGAGACAAAACGAATGATCAGCCTAATCCGGAATTTCATCGGTTATCGTGAATATCCAAAATACGGCATGATGAATCGCTACTTCGTGTATAAGCAGGCTTTACTGAAAGAAGCCGAACAACTCGTACAAGCCAACGTCATTCATGAAAAAGAAGATATCTACTATCTCACGTTTGAAGAACTTCGCGAAGTCGTACGCACAAATAAACTGGATTACCAGATCATCAGCAAACGAAAAGACGAGTACAAATTATATGAAAAACTCA
>JAABVA010000929.1_pt1 | contig 33228 bp, 29 predicted proteins | sample 5560331 | NCBI WGS metagenome assembly JAABVA01 (sample SAMN12812661, study PRJNA571458) | rock metagenome | isolation source: Antarctica rocks | place: Antarctica: Victoria Land, Mt New Zealand sud | collected 2016-01-07 | reverse complement strand
ACTCACTGCTACCTAAACCAGCCGATGACTAACTCTAGGCTTGGTATAAGAAAACTGGTCCGATCACAACATCGTTAGCCGCGCTACACTAACTCTTCACTTGGTACAAAAAATCGGGCAGGCCAATCACCATGAATCTTTGTTATAGCTGCACACTTCTTGAATCCGCGAGAATGGGGTGGCGGGATCGCGTAAGGAAACTACACACTGTCCCGAAAGACCCCGCTGCCACGGGGTGGCACATCCTGCAGAATTCACCGAGCGTCGGTCGTTCTGGCTTTAGAGCCCCGCAGGCAGGATTCGCTGTAGCGGTATTCGTTTTCATGACCCTAGTCTGCGGCATGGCAGCACAAACCGTGGATCGTCAATCCGCGGAACCTCACACGGCATTTGAAGTTGCCTCAGTCAGGCCCGACAAGTCCACCGGGCGGCCGATATCAGACTTTCCAATTGGGCCCGGTCGCGTCTACGTGCCTCGCGGAGGAACTTTCAGGTCAACGCGCGTGCTGCTGATTCAGTACATTGAGTTTGCCTACAATTTGACGCACAGCCAAACGGCATACTTAGCGGGCCATGTACCGGATTGGGTTATCTCAGAAAGATTCAATATCACGGCGACCGTAGAAGGCATGCCGAGCGAGGATCAATTACGCTTGATGATGCGATCGCTCTTGGAAGATCGATTCAAACTGGCGATCCACAAGGAAGACCGTGAAGTCCCGGTGCTCGCGTTCTTCCTTGCAAAACCAGGAACGACTGGGCCACGTCTCTTGCCGCATTCGTCTGATCCACCGTGCTCAAAAACGACGCCAACGGCTGAGTCACCGAAAGTCGTTTCAGGAGGCTTCCCAGTTGCTTGCCATGGAATTGTCATTCTTCCCCCCAGTGATCCGGGCCGGATTCGACTGGGGGCACGAGATGTGAGCCTGAGCTTCATCGCTGATGCTTTGAGTGGATCAGCAGTAGCCAATCTGGACCGCCCAGTGATAGACGGGACAGGGCTGACGGGGAACTTCGATTTTGTACTGGAGTGTACACCTGAACTAAACGGTCCTCAGCCACCCGATAATAAGCCTCAACCCGATCCATCAGGACCGACGTTTCGCCAGGCTCTACAGGAGCAACTCGGACTAAAGCTTCAATCTCAGAAAGGGAAGGTTGAGATGTTCGTCCTCGATCACGTGGAACATCCAACTGAGAATTGAGAACGTCGGTCCATATGGACGAGTAACGAGCTTCTCGGACAGTTGCCCTTGTGAGGCCACGACAACCGGAGTTGTCGTGGGCCTTTTCCAACCTCCCTTATCAACTGTAGTGTAATAAGTGCCCGTAGCGGTAAGAGTGCCGGGCGGTCCCATCGGCCGCTATACGCGCGTGGCTGACAGCCTTTAGAGGTTCAGCGTGATTCAAGGTATGACTCTGACCTTCGAGGTGAGCAGTGATGCGCTATCCAGTGTCCCTTCTTTTCATCGCTTTCGCGCTTGGGTCGGTCAGTGCGCATAGCCAGACTACAACGACACAGTATGGCTGCGAAACGCCCGAAGTGAGGTTGGCGTTTGAGACTACGCTCTCGCAGGATGAGCTCGTAAAACTAACGATCACCCAGCGGAATGCACTCAGCCAACAGGTGCTCGATACGCTGATCACCAGGTATCCGCATGAATATCTGGTCCGCCGGGAGCGGTTGAATCTGGCAGCTTATGGGAACCAGGAAAACGGGGAGGTGGCTCTCGCGGCCGTGCGCGAGCGCTGGGCAAACGAGGCCAAGGCGCATCCCGATGATCCGATGACGCTGATGCTGGCCGGCTACGCACAGATGCAGAAGGACACACAGGAGGCTATCCGGCTCTTTGAAGCCGTGCGCGCGAAGGCACCCGGCTTCCCCTGGCCCTCTTTTGAACTCGCCGGGCTCTACTGGCAAGGCAAGTATGCCGACGAGGCGAAGCTCAAGGAGAATCTGGAGCGCTTCTACACTCTTTGCCCCTCATGGACAGCGGCAACCTATTTCGGCAACCAGATGGAGGGCTTTAAACTCCGGAAGGACCTGCCGCTGGTCGCAAGGACAACCGTCGCGTTACGAGCCGATCTTGCACAACAGACCGATCCGAAGCGGCTCGAGGATTACAAGATCTTATGGCAGCGCGAGTTCCTCACCCGGCCGCCTAGCGAGCATGACGCAGAGCGCGCGCTGATCCGGCAGGATCTGCAGCGGCTGGAGAAGCTGGTACAGAACGGAGACGCGCAGTGGAGGCTGTTTCTGATCTCAGGTTACGAGCAGGCTGGAGCCTCGAACCAGGAGCTTGCAACCATGCGACGCCAGGCTGCGGTGGACTTTCCGCACCAGGTGCCGGCCGAACGGCTCGCACAGGCCCAGTGGGACAAGGAGCATCCGCAGCCTCAGGGGCAGAAGGACGCCGCGGCGTGGAAGGCGTACTACGCCGCGAAGGTCGAACAGGTGAAGCAATCGATCGCCGACTATCCGGATGACCCATTTCTGCAGCGCACGGCGTTCTTCTTCACGGTGCAGGACGACGAGTATGTATCCGAGGCCGACGGATTGGCGGCGGTCGACCGATACCTGAAGGCCATGGATGAGTACGGCGGGTATAACGTTCTCTCGGCCGGACCGGACGCGCTGCCTAGATTTCTTCTGGCGCATGCCTGGCGGCCGGAGCACGCACTGGAGCTGCTCAAGAAGACCTCCACCTACAAGGACGGAGGCCACACCCAGGAGCACTGGGGTGCAAACATAGACGCCGCAACCGCGAAGCGGTTCCACGGCCAAATGGTCTCGGGGGACCTCGATGATCTCGGGCTGATCCTGAAAGCGGCCGCGCTGGCCGGTCAGCCGGATCAGGCGCTGAAGTTCCGGGCAGCGATTGAGGAGCCGCCGCCGGAAGACAAGAAGGACCTGGCCCAATACTGGACGAACCGCGCGCGGTTCGCGGTACTGGACCATCATCCGCAGGACGCGCTGGCGTACTTCCGCATCGCGCTCGACGACCGCACCCGTCCACCGCAACACTCCCACGGCGTTCTGCATGACGACTTGACCGCAGAGTTCCACACGCTGTGGACGAAGCAGGGTGGCACAGAGTCGGCATGGGCCGCAGCCAATCCGCCTGCGACAGAAAAGACCGCCGATGCCGCGCAGCCGGGCGTGGCGGAGGCGGCTGCCGAGCCAAAAAAAACCGCGCAGACGACGGTGGCGAAAGAGGACGACTGGAAGAAGGTCACTGCGGAGATGCCGTCGTTCGCGTTGTCAGATTTTTCAGGCAAGCAGTGGCGGCAGACGGAGCTTACCGGCAAGACGGTTGTCGTCGTCTCATGGGCCACGTGGTGCGGACCGTGCCACCTGCAGGATGCGATGCTGCAAAAGTTCTACGAGAAGGTGAAGGACCGCAAGGATCTGGTCGTCGTAAGCTTCAACATCGATGAGAACCCCGGGCAGGTGCTGCCGTTCATGCGGAGACAGGGATACACCTTCCCCGTGCTGGCCGCATCGTCCTACGAACAAGCCCAGAACTTAGTGCCGCGGACGTGGATCATCGACAAACAGGGGAGCTGGCGCTGGGTCAAGGGCGGATATGACGAATCGAAGACCTACCCGGAGTTCGAGAAGGACCTGCTTACCCAGATTGAAAAGGGGGAGGTGGGGCGGTAGCACCATACTTGCCCTTAGTGCAGAGTCCGAACGCGCGGAGTTCGGGATTGGTGCCTGAGGCGGGGACTGCTTCGATCAAAACTAAATCTCGGTTGCGCTACGTCTTGTACTCTCTGAAACGGTCGTTTCAGACGCGGACAGGCGCCCTCCGGGGTGGGGCTCGCCGCCGGCACTTGTCCGATAAGCCGACTTCGCGCCCAAGTGGATCGAGGCAGAGTGATTCTACATTCCTGGACTTTGGTCCTCGCAAGCCTCCTTGATAATCTTGCGGTCTGTACAACCGCCAAATTATCGGGCTAGTTGCCTTCGCAAGCTTCTCGATTTGTGGCTTCTGCGCAAGCCTCACAGGAGCCGCTATGGTGATCGTTAGTCCGCACCCGCGCGAATAGTTCACGCCTAGTTCGGCGTCGGTGGGTTAGCCGCGTCAATAACGATGGAGCGGACCGGAGCCCGTCCGGTTACCATACTCAAACCTAGTGCCTTGGTAATCAGTATCCCTCCCTCCGAACTATCGCGGTTCTCTGGGTCGATAGGATCAAGGCTGAAGTCGTAGGTTCCTGTCAATCCGGTCCGATTAATTACCGGGCGTCCCATAGGAGTGGCGAGCACCCGCGCAAGAACGTCCATCGTTACCTGTTCACCGAAGCTCTGTCCTGACGGGTTGAGAACGTTGCAGCGGGGGTCGGCGGCCCGCTCCGGCTGCTTCGTGGGATTGAGCTTAAGTGCACCCTTGCCGCGCTCCAGGAAGTAGACCGGCCTGTCGCTCATCTCGATGTGATAGCGGAGCCCGAAGCGTTCCACCAGCATATTCAGGATCATCGCGCGCTGTTCGGCCGTCGGGGTGGCGGTAAAACCTTCGAGGTTCAGCTTGCGGCTTGGTGAGCTGTCGGGAGGCGTCGCCGTTATGTCGTAGACCACCTTGGCCGACCAACCCGGCGCGCCGGAGATGTATGGCGTATCAACGTCGAGCGCATATTGGACAAGCATGGTCAGCGTCGCATACCCGAGTTCCACGCGGCCGCCAGCCCGGCTATAAAAGCCGACTTTTCCCGGAGTCTCGGGTTGGTGTACGTGAATGCTGACGACCTCGAAGGCCGGACCGCTATCCTGCGATGTTGGAGTCTGCGCGGCGGCGGGCAGCGCGAGGGTAAGCAGCAGAATCAGGAGACGGCGCATGGAGCATTCACCTTTCAAAAAGCATCTTATCGACTTTGGCTACGCAGTGATTTCATCACTATTGCTGGAAGGGCCTCCGGTCTCCGATCCATCTTTTTCCCCTAAAGTCCGGTTATCGGAAATTTCGCGTTCGTCCCGAAACTTCTTCTTTCCGGGACCGGTTGAGCGAAGGTGGACAGAGACCAATGATTAGCGAGAAATCGATTTATCGAAGGTGACCGTTGCCATTTCACTTGGACGAGAAACGGGCATCTCGTACACTTGGTTTTCGCGCCGCACTCCGCTGCCGTTGTATACGATAAAGGACGTTATCGATCATCCTGGACACCCCAGCTTTAAGCCCCGCCGCCTTTGGGTTATGAACCCAAAAAGCAGTCCCGGTTCCCCGCCAGTTCGATTGCCATTGGCTTCAAAGTGGGCGCTGGATGATTAGAGTTAGCTCAGTGTCCTTTGGCGGCCCTGATCTGCTTGAGGTGCAGGTCGATCTGGCCGGTGTGATGGGATTCGTGTTCGCAGACGTGGAACCACTTGCAGAAGTTGTTGGTGGGTCCCCAGGTCCAGTTCTCATCAACCGCCATCAACCAGCTATCATCGCGCTTTCTCAGTTCGGCCAATGTGCGTTCCCGTACCTCTTCGAGGGCGTCGAGATAAAACGAGAGATCATGGCCCCTCACAATCCTCCGGCCGAGATCACCAAGCTTCATCGCTGGTCCCCACTTTTGCTTGACATCGGTTGAGGTCTTGGCCCAAGGGAGATCTTCGAAGGTGTGGACCTGGTAATACGTTTCGGTGGCAGCAAGGTGCAGCAGCAGCGCCCCAATTGAGTTTCCATCTGGCCCAGGAAGCCCGTCCAAGTCCTCTTGGGTCAGAGTTTTCAGTCGAAGCAGAGCAACCCGTCGCATCCAGTTCAATTGAGAGACAAGGATGCCTACTTGTGGCGAGTATCCCGGTTGCTCTCCGAACACAGACAAACCGTGGAGCGGTGAGATGACTCTAGCGGGACTGGCAATGGCGGGCTCAGGAGAGGTGCTCATCGCTACCTATCCTGCCTTGGTTGGATGAACAAAGCAATCGCGAGAGGCACGCATGATAATCCGGCACGGCCGCGCGGCGGCCACACCTGAGGATGAGAAGGCCTGCCTTGACGAAAGGCGTTCGTCCGAAGAGACTTTGGTGGCGCACAGGTACAAGGGTCGCGGACTTATTGGTGGTTTGACCCCGAATGATAATCTGACCCGCCGGCGGCTCACGTACACCTGACTGGTGCCCTTTCCGAGCCCGTAGAACAATATGCCCCTTCGCCGCTGGCTGCCTGTCCGCATGGAGGAGCAGATGATTGAAGCGGTTGTGGAGAGGTGTGCAGGTATCGATGTCGGGAAGAAGTTTGTTCTGGTCTGTGTCATGACCGGTGCGGCCAAGGATGAACCCCATACCAAGATCAAGAAATTCGGCACCATCGTCAGCGAGCTCGAGCGTCTCGCCGCATGGTTGGTGGACGAGGGCTGCACGCATGCTGTGATGGAGAGCACGGGCAGTTATTGGAAGCCTGTCTTCAACCTGCTTGAGGCGCACGTTCGAGTGATCCTTGCCAATGCCGCGGACGTGCAGAACCGGCGTGGACACAAGACCGACCCCAACGACAGCCGATGGCTTGCTCATCTGCTTCGCCACGGGATGATCCGGCCGAGCTTCATCCCACCCTTGCCGATCAGGGAGCTGCGAGATCTCACGCGACGTCGGAGACAGCTGATCGGGGAGAACTCGAGGGAACGGAACCGAATTCAGAAGGTGCTCGAAGACGCGAATGTGAAGCTCGGCGATGTGCTGTCGGATGTGTTCTGTGTGTCGGGTCGATTGATGCTTCAAGCCCTGCTCGACGGCGATCTCAGTCCCGCTCAGATCGCCGAGCTCGCCAAAAAGAAGGCCCGCGTAAAGATCCCCCAGATCGCGGCATCCGTCACCGGCCATCGCCTCACCGATCACCAACGCTTCCTGATCCGTCACGCGCTCCGCCATCTGCAGTTCCTCGACGAGGAGGTTGAGGCTCTCAACCAGGAGATCCGTCGCCGTATGGAAGATCCAGCTCTCGGCGAAGCGTTCCTTCTGTTACAGAGTATCCCCGGCATCAAGGAGGAATCCGCAGCCAGCATCCTGGCCGAAGTCGGTGCCGACATGCAACAGTTCCCAACCGCCGCTCAGCCCAGCTCCTGGGCAGGTCTGTGTCCCGCCAATCACGAGAGCGCCGGGGTGAAGAAGAGTGTTCGCACCAATCGAGGAAACGTCTGGTTGAAGACGACACTGACGCAAAGTGCCTGGGCTGCGACGAATCGAAAAGGATCACGCCTGCAGTCGCGCTATTACGCCCTCAGAGCTCGCTGCGGCAACAAACGTGCCATCGTCGCGCTTGGACACACGCTTCTCAAGACGATCTACACTGTTCTGTCCTCCGGTACACCCTACCGAGAGGCACCCATCGGCGAAGAGACTGAGCGGCAGGAACAACGTGCAAGGTACCACTTGCGCTGTCTAAGGAAGCTTGGCCATCCAACGCTGGCCGCCGAGTGAACCGGCCTATTCTCAGAACAATGTTCTTTATCATGCGTGAGAAAGGGAGGGGGACATGGCAAGGATCACGGCAGTAGGGGCGTGGAGGCTAGCGGTCCTGTTTCTTGGGAGCGGATTGTTGGTGCAGGCGCAAAAGCCGCAACCTCTCAGCTCGTTCGTGATCGACGCGACTCGGCCGTACGTTTACCTAAAGTTTGATCATCTCGGACAAGGCGTTCCCCTAAACGAGAACGAACCGTCCCAGCGCCTTTGGTTCAGGTTGGTGAACAATTCCAAGGTTCCGATCGTGATTGACACCTTCGGTGTTCCAGAAGGTAGCCCGAAGGACGAATGTGGGGTGATGGATAAGGTGGTCCGGAACGAGGTCGGGGGCGATGGGGCTGTTACAGTCTTGCCCCCGATGCGGAGTTCATCGCCGCTAGGGTCCTCAGAGAAGCCTGCTGTTGACCAAAAGCCTGAGGGGATGCCGTATGGGTATTGGTTTCACGTTGGTTCGACGATGAGTATTCCTCCAGGCGAAGCGGTACTCTTCAGCCTTCCAACCAGCCACCTCAGCACAGGATGGCATGTGCAGATTCCGTTTACGTTTGAAGTTCCTCACGGTCGAGGTCCGCGAGATCCTGCTGTAGGAGGTGAGCCGGAGATGTTTCTCTCCTACTTCCTTGCCGACCTTCCTGATGAAGTCCGGTCGAAGATCCAGAAGAGATGACCCAAACCTCGGCTGCCGTTGCTCTGGTGCATACACCTCTCACTTCCCTGCCCTCGATCTTCACGGCACGGCCGGAAGCCCGAACTCGGATGCGTGACTTCTTCAGCTCACACATCCGCAATCCCAATACCCGCCGCGCCTACATGGAGGCCGTCCGGCAGTTCTCCGCCTTCTGTGCTGAGCTCGGCATCCTGGATCTCGCTCAGGTGGAGCCGATCCACGTGGCGGCGTTTGTGGAGGCGCAGCTCAAGCTCCACTCCAAACACACAGTGAAGCAGCGGCTGGCCGCTCTGCGAATGCTCTTCGATTGGATGGTGGTCGGCCAGGTTCTGCCCGCTAATCCTGCCCACGCTGTGCGTGGTCCAAAGCACTCGCAAAGGCGCGGCAAGACACCGGTTCTGCAGGTCGATGAGGCTAGAACACTCATTGATTCGATCGATGTCACTTCCCTTCCCGGTCTGCGGGATCGAGCCCTGATTGGGCTTATGGTCTATACCTTCGCTCGCGTGGGAGCGGCGATCTCGACGAAGGTTGAGGACTTCTATGTGCAGGGCCGGCGCGGTTGGGTTCGCCTGCATGAGAAGGGCGGCAAAGAGCACGAGATGCCGACGCACCACAATCTCGACCGCTACCTCGAGGAGTACATCCGGACAGCCGGCATCGCGGAGGACCGGAAAGGACCGCTGTTCCGCACGACACGCGGACGATCGGGCGAGCTGATCGGCAATTCCCTGCTCCAGCCCGATGTGTGGAGAATGATTCGAAGACGGGCGCTCGCAGCGGGAATAAAGACCGAGATCGGCTGTCATTCCTTCCGGGCGACAGGCATCACTGCCTATCTCAAGAACGGTGGCAGATTGGAGATCGCACAGCAGATGGCGGCGCACGAATCGGCCAGGACAACAGGCCTTTACGATCGGCGCGATGACGAGATTTCACTCGATGAGGTCGAGCGCATTGGAATCTAATTCACCCATCCACGCAGGCAGTCCTGTGCGAACTCTCGATGTACATCCCCACCCAACGCTTCCTCATCCACCTAAAAGAACCGAAACGAGGAAGCAGCCGATGTCCGAGCACCACGACACCCCTAAAGCTCACGAACCGCACGCCCTCCACGAAGAGCACGCCAAGGGTCCTCACGATCCCAAAGAGATCAACCCCAAGATGGCCTCCGACATCGCCTACTGGTCGAAAGAGTTTGGCGTCACCGGCGACCAACTCCACGAAGCCATACGCAGCCATGGAACCCACGTCTAAAAGATCCGTGCCGCCCTTCACACTCACAAAGGTGCCTGAGGCCGCTGTCTCGGCCCAACAGTGCTGAAGGCACTAGCAGCTTCGGAGATAATCCTCAACATAACGTCCTTTATTGTTCCTTCAATTCTTGTCGCCCAGACAGCCTGAAGTACTTCCGGCATTGCCGCTCCCAAAAACACCAGATATGCTGTAGTTGCAGTTTATAGGTAAATACAGCAGATGGAATATACACGGACCGCCATCCCGCAAGGTCGCGCACATCTGGTGCAGGTCGTCAGGACCGCCGGCGACGTTATCCGCGTCAGCGACGTGGTTGAAGCGCTCGGCCTTCCGCGCGATGAAGCCGCGCGCCGCCTTTCTAGGTGGATGCAGCAGGGATGGCTTCGCCGCGTCGGGCGCGGCGCGTATGTCTCCGTTTCGATCGACACGCTTGGCGCGGAACAGGTTCTTGACGATCCCTGGGTGCTAGTGCCGGCTCTCTTTGCGCCCGCTTACATCGGCGGCCGCACCGCCGCCGAGCACTGGGATCTCACCGAGCAGATTTTCAAGGACATTATCGTTCTTACCGCCCAGCCGCTGCGGCAGACGCACCAGGTCAGGCACGGCGCGACGTTTACGCTGCGGCATGTTCACGCCGACAAGCTTTTTGGAACGAAAGCCGTCTGGCGGCAACGCACCAAGGTTCTCGTCTCTGACGTTCACCGCACTATTGTCGACGTGCACGACGGTCCCAGCCTCGGCGGCGGCATCCAGCATGTCTTCGACTGCCTGCAGGCCTACCTCGCACGGCCGGATCGCGACGATAATCGGCTCATCGATTACGCCGACCAGCTGGGCAATGGCGCCGTCTTTAAGCGGCTTGGATTCCTCGCCGAGCGCACGGGCAAAGCCCCGTCGCTCGCCGAGGCGTGCCGCGCGAGGCTAACCGCCGGGAATGCGAAACTTGACCGTAGCCTGGACTGCAACCGCATCGTCGCCAGATGGCGGCTGCAGATTCCGACGAGGTGGGTGAAAGGCGATATGAACGCGAATGATTGACCGGCGGGAAATACTCGACACCGCCACCCGCGTATCGCTCCGGCCGGATGTGGTCGAGAAAGATTATGTTTTAGGCTGGGTGCTGGCGGGCATCTACGCGCACGAAGAGCTGGCGGATGCATGGCTGTTCAAGGGCGGCACCTGCCTCAAAAAATGCTTCTTCGAGACCTACCGCTTTTCGGAAGACCTCGACTTCACGCTGCGCGATCCGGCGCATCTTGACGAAGCGTTTCTAAAGCGCGTCTTCGCTCAAGTTGGCGAATGGGTCTATGAAGCGACCGGCATCGAGCTGCCGGCCGACAAGCAGGATTTCGAGCTGTTCCCCAGCCCGCGCGGCCATATGAGTTGCCAGGGGAAACTCAGCTATGCCGGCCCGATCTCGCCGCGCGTCGGCGGCTGGCCGCGCGTCAAGCTTGACCTCACCGCGACCGAGAGAGTTGTTCTGGAGCCGGTCAGGGTGCCGATTTTCCATCCGTACACCGACATGCCGGCTGAAGGCTTTGAGGTGCTGGCCTACGACTATGTCGAAGCCTTCGCGGAGAAATTTCGCGCCCTGGGCGAACGGACGCGGCCGCGCGATCTCTATGATGTCGTGAATTTGTATCGCAACATCGATGCCCGGCCGGAGCCGGCCGGCTTTCTCGGTGTCCTGCGCGAAAAATGCAGGTTCAAAGGCATCGAGGTTCCTCGGCTTGCCGACCTGCAGCCGCATCGTGTCGATCTCGAAGCAGGATGGGCGCAAATGCTCTCGCATCAGCTTCCTGCCCTACTGCCCGTCAGCTCTTTCTGGGACGAGCTGCCGGTGATTTCTGAATGGATGCATGGCGTGGTGCCGATCGTGGCGGCGCTTCCCGTCCTGCCGCTCGCGGCTGGCGACACAATCATTCGCGAGCGTTCCTACCGGCTGCCCGCCGGTGTCGATCCGTCCTTCATCGAGACGATCCGCTTCGCCGCCGCCAATCGCCTGCGGATTGATCTCCGTTATCGCGATGCCAAGGGAGCCGTCACCGAGCGGACAGTCGAACCCTATTCTCTCCGCCGGTCGCAGGCTGGCGACGTGCGCCTGATGGCGACGCAGGAATCGGACGGCATGCCGCGCAGCTTCCTTATTCGTGGCATTCTTGGCGTCACCGTGACGCAGCGCACCTTTACGCCGCGCTATCCGATGGAGCTGACGCCGACCGGGCCACTATCCATCCCTCAATCGTTCAGCGCCCCGGCAATCCGTCGGCCGCAGCCGATCAGGCGCATAGCGGCAAGCGACGGGCCCTCATACATCTTCCGCTGTACGGTGTGCAGGAAGGAGTTTTCCCGTAAGACCTATAACGCCACGCTCCGGCCGCATAAGAACAAGGCCGGGCGCGATTGCTACGGCACCTATGGCAGCTACGTTCGGACTAAATACTAAGGGGCGCTTCAACTCTGCAGGCCCATCTTGCCCGCGGTCAGCAGCCTGATACCGGCGACAAGCGTCTTTATGTGCTCGATGAGAGCTCGCTCGCTTCAACCAAGCAGATGCATGACTTTGTGGGTCGGCTTCATGGACGAGATCGTGCGCCAGAAGGATCCGGAGCTGAAGCAGGTGTCGAGCAGCTCGCCCGTGGGCAGGTCGGCGAGGCGGTGCAGGGTCTCGAGCATCCCGGTTAGTGGCAGTCGCCTACACCGGTCTCTCGTTTGCTCGCACCTCCCTGCTCCTGAGGTCCTCCAAAAAGCTATTGCGCGCACGCCTTGAGTCGCGCGTGTGACCTTAAATATCGTCGCGTCCTTCTATCAAGCAGTTTCCCGAGCATGAACAGGACTGGGCGGCATGGTATGAAGCGAGTGAATATGCACGCTATGCTTCTTGGCAGCCCATTTGAAGAGTCCTCCACACTGGGGGAGAACGTCGCAAGTCTCACAGTCTGGCAAATACAGGCTTTTCCAGTCCGAGATCGACTTCTTGGCATACGTCCAAAGGGAAGGTTTGAGGACGCAGAGCTGATGATTGTAAAGTGACACCGGCATATCGCGCATGCTCAAGTAACGCACCGCCCTCTCCAACTCGTCCTGGTAGTCGTAAGGATCGATCCAGAGTTCTCCGATGTTGCGGGGCGTATAACCCGTATACTCCAGCCCCATGAGTGCCACGTGCTCAACAAAAGACAGATTGTGGTAGATGTACTCCATCAACCGCGTGAGGCGAGGGATGGTGAGGCGATGCAGGACCACTCGCACCTCCACTCTGATGCCGTGTCGAGCGGCCTGATGGAGCCCCGCTACCGTTTGGTCAAAAGCACCGGCAGCCTGAACAACGTGGTCGTGCTCTCCCGCGCAGTCAGAATACAGAGGAACACCAAGGCAGAGGTTTGGGTGGTCGAGTGCCCCAAAGCGTTGCGTGTATTCCGGCCAGGCGAAGGTCCGGCCATTCGTAAGCAAGTGAAGTTCGGTGTGCGGCAACGACATTTTGAGCTGATCGAGAAGGCTGAACAGGTGATCGCCGAGAAGCGTCGGCTCGCCACCCGTAATGGTCAGGTACTCCGGTGGAGGATTCATCAACCGTATGAGCTCTTGGTTGCGACGAGTTAAGGAGTCCACGTCATCTTTATCTTTCGGCGGCTGAGAGCACATCAAGCAGTTGCTGCTACATCGCTCGGTCACAAAAAGGGAATGATGAGTCTCATACGGACGATAGAGGGATCGAACAAAGCCGCTGTCCCCCTCCATCACAATGACATCACCGTCTCTGAAATGATCTGAGTCGCGCAAGCGGTCGACGATCGGGCGATCAGTATCCAAATCGTCATGCGACAGAACCGCACGGTAGCCAGCCAGATCGCTACTCGGCTGAGCCTGTGCGGCAAAGAAACGGATGTACTCTCCCCGTCTGGAAAGGGGCAAATCCTCGATCGTGACCCTCCCTACGACACCGTCATTGAAATTGCGTGCAGTCCCAGCAGTTGTTAGGCGCACGAGAACTCCAGGACGTTGAGCGGCCGACCGCTTAGCCAAGACCAAAATATACCCATTGTCTGAGGGTCATCCTCTTCAATGAAGGAGAACAGGTGCTTGATAACTTCCATGTTGCGCATGCAGAACCCGCTAGTTGGTCGGTGACCGTACATGTCACCTTGCGTAGCATGGTGGTAGATCGGATCGGCGCCGCAGTAGGACTGGAATGCACAGTCCGAACACCCGGCAAGAGACTGATTGCAGGAGACCTCGAACATGTTCAACGCCTGCTCGCTCGTAAAGAGGCTTCGTCTAGTATCGCGATGGACGTTGCCGAGCCGGAAGGTCCAGTCTTGCATCTCGGCGAGCATTCGAGATTCATCAGACGCGAACACGTCTCCGTCGTAGTTGTATACCAGCACGTTCCAAGCCTCGCCGGCAGGTGATTGAAGGTCAACGTATCCGGTGCCGTGCGGGGTAAGGATCTTTGAAAGCAGAATCTGGCTATAGATCTCAGCCAGCCGGTACCCAGAGCGATTGATCTTGAGAATATGGTCAAGTCCCTGCTTGTAGAAATCCAGAAATCGGCCCATCTCGTAACCGGTTCGGTGCTTCGTTTTCAGGGCGAAGCCGTAGGGGCTGATCGGCCGTAAAAAGATTGTGTGGAACTCGCGCCGGACGTATTCGTCGATGATCTCAGTCACGTAGTCGAGAGACGACGCCGTTGTCGTCATCAGTGCAGCCACGTTCTCATACCCCAGAATCCTACGGCTGCGCTCAATACCGTCGATTGCCCGCTCGTAGCTATCATTTCCCGGCCGAGGTCGGTTCTTGTTGTGGAGGAAAGCGGGCCCATCGAGAGAGGTAGAGACCTTGACCCCTTCGTCTCTGAAATACATCAACATCTCGTCCGTAGCACAGGCAAGATTGGTCGTCACCACCAGGTCCAGGCTCTTCCCGCGAACTTGCGCCTGCTCCTTGGCCGTCGAAATGATGTACTGAATCGTCTCGAATGCGAGCAACGGTTCCCCGCCCTGCAGCTCCAGAGTCACGTGCGGGGAGGGTGAGTCGAACATCAAACTGATCGAGCGATCTGCCGTCTCCCGGCTCATGTCAAACTCGCCTTTTGCGGAGGTCTGTCGCGAAACCTGGCAGTAGTGGCAAGAGTGTTCACAGCGCAGGGTCACGACGAAAATGTGGAGCTTTGTTCCCCCGCCGATGTGGTCGTACTTTGTACGAATCTTGGCCGCAAGCACGTCGAGAAGAGGTGAGGATGTGTCGTCATAGACGAAATGCTTCGCCTTCAGATCCTTGTACAGCGTGGATCGCGTGTCGATCTTGCCATCTGCCAACTCTCCTGTAGTCCCAGTCGGGGCAAACAGAAACTCCCCAGCCTCATTCACCAACAGCTCTTGCCCATGCAGGCGGGTGAAACGGAATGGCAGTAACGAGACTTGCGACGGTTCAGGCGCAAAGTCTTGAAGCTGATAAAAACTGCGGGCCATATGCGATCACACCGGAGATCAGTACGTGCTTAGAATCTTGAACATGCCATCGGGTTTCGCTTCTTCCAGCGGATCACCGAACACACCCTGTGGAGAATCTTCGAGCACACCAGACGCGGAGAAGGCTTTGGCCAGCAGCAGGTCCCGCACATCGGCTGTCTTGGCAGTCACCCGCTCTCGCAAGGCGAAGTCCAGAGCGTGAGTCATGAAACTCTCTTGAGCTTCTAACACCGACAACACGGCGCACGACTTTGCCTTCAGCGACACAAGAGAATACCCCGGGCCGCTCTCCTCCACGTCACAGATGTAGTCACGGGAAAACCAGTAGCAGGTCTTTAGGACAGCTTCGACACTCACCAGATCATGGCTGATCCGAAGAGATGGTAGCGGTTCCTGTGGGGGGCTATGCCCGGGTCCCAGCTCTTGCATGCGCTAGACAGCACGCGACGAGTGAGAGGAATGCGACGAGTGAGAGGAGTGCGATGAATGCGAACCATGCGCCGCGATCATCTTGAAGCCATTGTTCTGCTGCTTGAGCGTCAGCTTGGCCGCGAGTGGCTTGTTGAGGCCAGTTCCCTGGATCGTGTAGGTCTTGGCATCGACGTGATCCGTGGTGACAGGAGTCATGGCAGCGTGCGCGCCAGTGACGGCCATTGCTCCGCCCATCAGAACCGAAAGTTTTGCAGCCACGCCACTGAAGAAAGTCTTTCTGTTACCCATTTGAGGTACTCCATCCATGCGCTTCTGTGTTGCGAACAGTACAGGTTCAAGAGTGGGATAAGCAATACAACTTTCGAGTGGCGTGTGGGCATCTCGCGGGCTTTGGGACGGTTCGGTCGTCTGGCCTCTCTGCTTATGCCAGAGGTTGAAGGTTCAATCCCCACCAGCCACATAGGATATGTGTTGTGAAACCAGCAAAGGTATGACAATCTCGTTCATAACCCAAAATTCACCGTGGAGCCACTGCCAATGTTGAAGCTTTTGACTGCCGCCACTTTAGCTATCACCGTCATGCTGTCTCCCGCCCCCGCACAGGCGCGCAGCCATGGCTCAAGCCACAGCCATAGCTCAAGCCACAGCCATAGGTCGAGCAGCAGCTCTGGCCGCCCCAAGACCGAACGTGTCCGGTCCTACAACAAGAAGGACGGGACGCATGTCGACACCTATAACCGCGCTCCCAAATCGCACTGGTGGAACCGGAAGTAAGTCATCATCGCGGTGCGACTCGGAGCGTAGGCCTCGCGCTTCGTACTCTAGGCCGACGCGCGAGAGCGGGACGGGGTCGGTTGAAGGGGCTGTGACTCCCAAGCGTGACCCGGTATGACCCCTGCAACCGGAGTTGTCGTGGGCGTCTGGGCTACTTGGCTAGCAAAGCAGCAGCATCAACACAAGCGGTGCGCATAACCGCAAGATCTGCGCTCACGAACTTGTTCCACTCGTCTTTTAGCTTCAACATAAGCTCTTCATCCGGAGTGTCCAGATCGGAGGCTTCGAGGAATGGACGCGTGTAGAGGACCTGGTACTTCGTGTACACACCCTTCTCAGGACGGAATGGCTTGTGCGTTGCGGCAAACGCGTGGACCGCAGTTCGCTCCAGTGTCGAGCCTCCGTCCATCTTCACCTGAAAGACAAGCGTGTCGCCCTTTTTCTTGCATTCTCCGTAAACCATCTGCCCTGAAGGCAGCCAAGCTGTCTCACTCCTGAATGCAGCAACCTTGAACTCCTCGGGAACGAATCGGAGGGAGTGGTTGTCGGATAGTTCAAGAGAATAGCCAGCTTTGGACACCATCTCCTTCATAGCTTCTAGAGCCTTTGCATAGTCATCGGGTATGTTTTGCTGCAGGATATCGATGGCCTGCTTGTGACGTTTGTAGATCCTGGCGCATAGCTCCTGAAGCTCGTGGTCGGCCATAAGCCTCCTCCCCAACAAATCGGCATACTGCTCAAAAATGGTGCGGAATGTTGGCGCCATTAGGACGCTTTCACGGGCGAGCAGCTCGTTCACGAGAGCGCGCACCATCTCGTAAGACGTTGAAACGTATCGAGAATCTTGCGAGTCCTCGCCTTCAGGCGTCAGGTAGACGCCCATAAACCGGTGACCGGGGAAGCGCCGTGTCACCAATTCGGCGTAGGTTTTTAGCTGATCATCATGTTGTTTCGTTCCGACTTTGTTCTCGATGACAACTGAAATCTTGTGCGTTGGATCCCGCAGAAAGATATCGATGTTTTCGTATTCCCGCCTAACCTCGGTGCGGCTCAGGTCGAAGCCGTCTAGGTCGATTATGGATATGGTCGGTTCGGGTGCTAAACGGGTGACTTCCTGAAGAAACCTACGGAGAAAGAGATCCCCGAGGCCATGGCTTTCGCGTGGATCCAGCAGAAACGCCAAAAAGCTTGAGTGCTGGAGCTCCCGGCGCGCTACACCAAGGGCTTCAAAGACATTAAAGCGCGTGAATCGAGTCTCGAGCTGTACCAAATCCCCACTTGTAATGAAGCTCTCAAGAGCTTGCCGTTCCTCAACCTTCACTGACATGTCTGATTCCTAACACGAGGCGAGCATAAGTCGACATCAACTAAGAGAACATAATGTTGCTCTCCCCCCTGTCGGTGCTTGCCTATGGTAGCTCATGAGTAGGAGCTGGGCGATAGACATTCAGGGCGCATCAGTGAGCACGGCGACCAGACAGCGCCAGAAGCTGATCTTCTGGCTGATCCTGCCGTCGGATATGCGGCAGAACTACTCGGTTACCTGCACCGCCATTCGTAGATTGTTTTCGCCGCGATTGGATCCGCCAGCACCCAGCGACCCTTACGCAGCTGGGACCGTTTCGACCTCGAGCGTGGCCATCTCCTCGCGGGCGGAGGGCGCAGCAGACCAGCAAGGCCAGAATGACGTAGTCGCGCTTGCCCCTCATCGTCGAGCGATCCGGGACGGTGAGCAGTTCCCTGGCCTGCTCTTTCGTGAGCCAGTATCGAGGCGGCCGGGACCGAATCGAGCACCATCTGGCGCAGCTCCCCCGCTGGGCTGGAGTAAGGCCAAGGAAAGGTACGCCTGGGGGCAGCAGGGCCAGATCCGGGCCGCTTCCCTGCCCTGCTGAGCTCTCCGGTCGAGTTTCCGCGGCATCGGGCATGCTGGCAGTTTACCCCCGACAATAGACCTTGTCGTGGGTAATCCTATGCCGAACCAAATGTAATAAATGCGCGATCGCGCACTAATTCGGTTCCCTTCCCCATCGTCTCGCAGGCGCTGAATCTTAGACGACTCGTGTACCGTCCTGAGAAGGCAGAGAGACTGACCCAATGCTCCACTCCATAACACCGACCCTTGCAGTGTTGGCGCAGGGCATTCCGGCCCCAAGCGCAGGCTTCGACTGGCTTTATCAGTTCACCAACAACCTCACCAATCTGACTACTCAAAACAGTGGCGCACTCACTCAGTTAGGTCTGACCGAGTTGAGCTTTGTGTCGCTCATGGTCCTGGTCGGCATGGTTGTGGACATGAATCTTTCGACCATGGCCCTAACTCTGCACCGCCAGCCCATGCACATCGGCGACCTCGTACGGTTCATGCTGCGACTCATCTTCTGTCTGCTGCTGGAGAGCTATTGGGTGAATCCATTGCCAGGAGTGGGCTTCGGTTTCAACCATCTCTTCTCTTACTTCGCACAGGCAATCGTCCAAACGCTCGATCAGAACTCACTTGACAACTTCCTGCATCTCCTCAAAACAGCCGGGGAGCACACATCTATGCCGACGATCATCAACCCGATCAAGGTCGTTCTCTACTTCGTCGTACAAATAAATCTCGGCATCTCCTCGGCAATTCTGTTCACGATCAATGTCAGCTCTTTCATTCTTTACGGTGTATCGGCGCTCTTCGGACCCATATTCATCCCGCTTTATATGACGCGTACGTTTCGCGGTAAATTTCTGCACTTCGTCGACGTTCTGCTCAGCTTTGCCATGATCCGGGCGGTTGCTGCGGCCTTCATCTTCGTCTGGGGGGGCTTTATGAACGGCTTTATCCAGCAGACGTTCAACAACAACTACTCGCTCGAAATGTGGCTCACCAACCTCATTCCTTGCATGATGGTCTTCGTTGCGTTCGACATCAACATGCTCTTCATCCCCTCGATTGCACAAACCATTTTTGGCGGAGGAGCAGGTCTGGCCAGCAGGGCAGAGGAGCAATTCACGCGCCTGATTGCACTAGCCGCTTAGGAGCTACCCATGTTCCTACTCGCCTTTTTCTACTGGCTTTTCCCCTTCCGTTGGATACGCATTGCCATCCTCGCCCTCGCGTTCGGATCGCTCATCTGTGGCTTCATCTACGCATTCCTCGTCTTTCAAGCCATTCAAGAAAGGACTCCACCTCCACATGGCCACGCAAACCGCACTCAGCGAAGCATCCCTCACACCCCGGCAAGCCTTGCTCGCTGACGAAATCGGCAACGAGGTCTATGCTTCCCACTACGCCGAGCGGAAGATGAGCCGCTTCATCATCGGAGCCGAGACCCTGCTTTTACTCGGATCGGTTGGGCTGATTTTCTCTCTCGCACACCGGCCGATTACGAACCGATACATTCGCATCGACGAGATGGGAAGGGCGCAGGCCATCGCGTACACCGACCTGAACTACAGCCCGCGAGAGGGCGAAGTCCGCACCTACCTCACCGATTGGGCCAACTACCGGTACACCATCAACCGGGAGACCATCGCAAAAAAGTACCCTCTCAACTACTACTTTCTTTCCCAGGCGCTCTCTTCCCGGCTCATGACGGAGGACAACGGCAACCATATCGTCTCGCAGGTTCTCGCCGGTCAGGTGGAGCAGAGCGAGGTGGAAGTTCGGAACGTAACCATCACTTCGATGGCAGAGGAGACGGTTGCCGGAGCCAGGATGTCACGGGGAACGGCGCTGGTGAACATCGATCGGCTTTACTCAGCACAGAACTCCCGCGAGCCCAGAACCGAGCACTGGATGATTTCGGTGACCTACTACCTGAACCCTGCCCAGGTGAGTGAACAGTCGCGTGTCTTCCCCCAGTTCGAGACCATCAACCCGCTTGGCATGACCATCACTGAGTTCCACGAGAACCGCATCTCCGTCGAGGTAGCACAACCCGCAGGTGCCCTCAGATCGACAGGAAGACTCACGCCACCAGCACTCCCCACGGCTCTCAAACCGGGAACAGGAGCCAGCCGTTGAGCTTCGAGCTGATCCTTCCGTTCTTTCCCCCGGAGCTGCGGGTTTTACTGCAAGACCCGACCATCTCCGATTTGATGATCAACGGAACGACGGGTGTCTACGCGGATAAGAACGGGCGCATGGAGCCTATTTTGCTAGCCAATCCTTTCAGTTGCGAACGGCTTGAAGGAGCGATCCAGCGCGTGGCTCGCATCCTCGGTCAAGACCTCACCACACAAAACCCCATCCTGAATACACGGATGCCCGACGGCTCGCGTGTGGCTGTTGTAGGTGCGCCATCGTCTCTAAACGGCCCCACCTTGACCATCCGAAAGTTCAATCGGTGGTTCACGTCAGAGGAGTTGATCGACTCTGGGAGCATCCCGCGGAAGCTTCGAGACACCATCGTTCGGTTCATGGGAGAGCGAAAGAACGGCATCATCAGCGGCGGGACCGGCTCAGGAAAGACCACCCTTATGAAGTCACTGCTAGACCACATACCAGCGCACGAACGCCTCGTCATCATCGAGCAGCCAGCAGAGTTGAAGGTCTCGCATCCCAACGCAGTTCGGTGGGAAGCCATCGAAGCGATCCCCGGCCAGGTTGCGATAACCCCGAGCGAACTGCTTGCCGCCGCGCTCCGTCACAGGCCCGACAGGATCATCTTTGGCGAGATCAGGAACGAGTCAGGCTACGACTTGTTGCAGGCGATGAACACGGGTCACAGCGGAACCTTGAGCACCATTCATGCGAAATCCGCATGGGACGCGCTCGGCAGATTATCGAATCTCGCCCTCAGTGCCAGGCCCAATCTCAATCACGAGTTCATGCGTTCGGAGACGGCAGAAGCCATCGATTACGTACTGCATTGCGAGCGCGACCACACCGGAAAGCGCCGTGTCCGAGAGCTAATCGTCGTGCACGGATACAACTACGCCGACCAGACTTTCCAGACCGAAGAGCTTTACCGAGCACCCAATTCCAACGCAGCGTAACCCCAGGAGATCTCGAATGCCCCTGCTCGATATCAAGCTATCGAAGAAGATCGACACCCTCTGCTCCCTTGAAGAGTCAACCGCAATTCTTGTGGAACAGTACGCTTGCTTCCTGAAGGTTCCAGCCGATGAAGTCATAAACGCGTCGCTTGAGCACGTCTTCACGAAAGACAAAGAGTTCCAGGCTTACCTAGAGAAGCACCCCACGACCCCTGATTTTTCCTCGCTTCGAGTGCAGAGCAACGGCAGCAAGCCGGGTCGAAAGTCTGGGGCATCGCCCAGCCTTTAGAGACCTTGGAGCCCATCGGCATTGAGCCGACAGGCTCCAATCCCACAAGCATTCTTGGCAGTCCAGCAGTTGTGATTCAAGGGAATGTATGGCCGGGGGCGGAGGATGTGCTTCGCACATGGAAAAGTTGACACTTCATCCCTGAAGGGGTCGTGCAAATGCCCTTTCCGGTTGCATATGCAACCGCCAGAAAAGCAGGAGCTTACGGGCGTCGCGGTTGCGTATGAAACCGCTGCGGTTGCATATGCAACCGCAGAAGGACTGAGAGGAAAAGATGAGCGCCACACTCAATATCGCTGAACGGATCGAGCGCCAGCGGGGACGTGAGGTCCGCACGGAAAGCGTCGCTGTGCGCGTCACAAAAGCTGAAGAAGTCGCAATGATTCGGGCAGCCGCAGCTCAGGGATTGGCCTTGCGGGAGTGGGCGCGCGAGGTGCTGCTGCGCGAAGCGCGCAGCACGGGTACGGACGCGCTCTTCTCTGAGGTAGTGGCGCTTCGCATGATGCTTGCCAACCTGCTGAGACCGGCCTGCTGTGGCGAGAGCATCACCGGCGAAGTGTTCGACGCTCAGCTTCAGAACATTCGGAACACAAAGCAGCAGATGGCTCAGGAAGTCCGGCAACAGTACGCCGCTGCGAGCGGGAAGGAACAGTAAACGATGGCGACACAATGGGGACGCAAAGAGACGATCATCTGGCCACCGCACGCGCCGATCTACACCTACAGCGGCGTTCTAGCGGCGCTGATGTGTCTTGGTTTCTTCACCGTGCAGCAGCTTCGCAGCCTGCCGACCTTGCAGGGTTCGTACATAACCGAGTACCTGCGAGCTGGCATCGGCGCACAGTTCCAGCAGTCCGGCAGATATGCGCTGATCTATGTCAGCGGCGCGAAGCAAAAGCCCCGGCTCGCGCTGCCGGCCGACTTTGAGCTGGGCGAGATGACGCTGCCGGATGGCCGGGTCATCGACGCAAAGTTTTCCGAGCTGGCCGTCGCGCAGGGATTCCGGGACACAAGGCGCGGAAAGCCGCAGACCTACGTGGATGCATCGCTGGCGCGATGGCTTCGCGGTGCGATCTATGAGGATAAAGGAGTGGTCGAAACCTTCCGCATCGCCCTCTACGAGGGCGCGTTCGTCCTCATTCTGTTTCTTGCCGTCGCCATTCGCTTCGACGTAGCGCGGTTCAAGCAGCTCAAATACGGACGCCTCTTACGAGGCCCGGTCATGGTTGAACCCGCGCAGTTCAACAAGCTCCTAAAAGGTCAGGGACTCGGCATTCAAACCGAACGGAGGGACATCGTGCTGAAGCTGCCGCTTCGGGCCGAGGCCAAGCACATTCAGATCATGGGAGACACCGGAACCGGCAAATCGACTCTCCTAAAGCAGATTCTCCAGCAGATCGAGCACCGCGGCGAAAGCGCCATCGTCTACGACCCGGCAGGTGAGTTCACCGAGTGCTTCTACAACCCCAAGCGCGGCGACTGGATTCTGAACCCGCTGGACATCCGTTCACCCTACTGGACGCCCGCGAGCGAGCTGCGCAATCCAGCCGAAGCGCGGACCATTGCGGCCTCGCTGTATCAGCCCACGAATGACAAAAAGGGTGAGTTCTTCACAGAGACGCCGCAGAAGATTTTCGCGCACCTGCTCAAGTACGGGCCATCGCCGCAGGACCTCGTCCATTGGATGTCACACGAAGATGAGATTGACCAGCGCGTGGAAGGAACCGAGCTGGCAGCGATGATCGCGAAGGGTGCGCAGCAACAGCGGAGCGGTGTTCTCGGCTCACTCGGATTGATCGCCGACAGTCTTCGGCTTCTGCCCACCAAGGAACAAGCGAAGAGTCGGGAGTGTAGCGCCAACGAGTGGTCGAAGAAACGCGAGGGTTGGATCTTCCTCACGTCCACCGAGAACACCCAGGAGGCGCTGCGACCACTTCACTCCCTATGGCTCGATTCGCTCATACTCCGGCTGCTGACCAAGCCGAAGCCCGGCCAGCGCCGTGCATGGTTTGTGATCGACGAGCTGGCCAGCCTGCAACGGCTGCCGCAGTTCCATAACGCCATTACCAAGGGCCGTAAGAGCAACAACCCGATCATCTTCGGCTACCAGGGCAAGGCCCAGCTGGAAGTGATCTACGGCCATCTCGCCGAAGTCATGCTGTCGCAACCATCGACGAAGTTCATTCTGAAGACCTCCGAGCCGAACGCCGCAAAATGGGCCTCCGAGCTTATCGGGGAGATTGAGATCGAGCGCGTGCGCGAGACGGTCGCCGACGGCAAACGCCAGGGCAAGAGCTTCATGATGGACCGCCAGGTCGAGCCGTTGGTGCTGAGTTCGGAGATCAAAGGGCCGGACGACTTGCACACGTTCGTCAAGCTCGGCAACTACGTTTCGCGCTTCGAGTTCCCGCCGATCGAGATGGAACAAATTGCCGAAGGCTTCGAGCCCCGTCCTATCGCACAACCTGTCCTACGAAGTGGACCGGAGAAGCCGACCAATGCAGGTGGTGAGAACGCCGCAGCCCGTCCGCCAGCGACGCAAGAAGTGAACGCGCTGGCGTTGAAACCAGAGCCGAACGGAAAAAACAGTGCATCGCGCGAGCTAATCACTTCTGAAGTCACCACAGCTCCCGTTGCCGTCAAGAGCCAACAGCTCTGAGGATCGATCCATGCTCACCATCTCTAAGCCGTTGAACGCGAGCCAGGCGAAGACTTACCACGCCAGAGAGTTCACGTCCGAGACGCAGAGCTACTACCAGCAGGGCGGCGCCGTACAAGGCCAATGGCAAGGCCAGCTTGCGGAGACGTTCGGACTTTCCGGTGCTGTCACGGCTGAAGATTTCGCCCGACTTGCGGACGGCCAGCACCCGCAGACCGGCGCGGAGCTGGTGAAGCATCACGCCGTCCACGAGTATGCCGCAGCCGATGGGAGCACCACCAAATCCGTTGAGCATCGCGCCGGGTGGGACGCAACATTTTCCGCACCGAAGTCTGTGTCGCTGACCGCACTTGTCGGCGGAGACGAGCGTGTGCGTGAGGCGCACCGAGCCGCCGTCACAACAGCTCTCTCGCAGCTGGAGCGGTACACCCAGGCACGCATCGGTGGCAACCACGTCGCCGAGACGACCGGCAAATTCATCGCTGCGAAGTTCGAGCACGACACCGCCCGGCCTGTAAACGGCTATGCAGCGCCGCAGCTTCATACCCATGCGGTTGTGTTCAATGTGACCGAGCGGGAGAACGGGAAGACCCGCGCACTTCAGGAGCGCGGTTTCTTCGAGAGCCAGAGCTACGCGACCGCCGTCTACCAGGCCGAACTCACGTCGCAGCTTCGCAGGCTCGGCTACGAGATCGAGACTGGCAAGAGCGGGGCGCCGGAGATCAAAGGCTACTCCCAGGAGTACCTTGAGGCGTCCAGCTTGCGATCGCAACAGATCAAACAGCATCTTGACGCAGCGGGACGCAGCGGCGCTGCTTCCGCGCAGATCGCAGCGCACGCCACTCGCGACAACAAGCAGATACTCACCCCAGCCGAGGTTCTGGCAGCGCACAAAGAGATTGCGGCCGAGCACGGCAACCAGGCCGGGCGTGTCATCGCCGAGGCCCGCAGCCGCGCTCAGAGCCAGGGGCAGCAGCCGGACGGCTTTACCGCCGCACGGCAGGCCGTTTCCTTCGCCCGCGCCAGCAACTACGAGCGTGAGGCCGTGGTCGATGAGCGCGTTCTGATGCGCGATGCGCTCCGGCGCGGCATGGGAGAGGCGACCTTCGGCCAAGTACGGACAGAGTTCGATCGCCGCGCCGAGCAGGGCGCGTTTCTTGAGCGCGTCGGTTCCAAACATGCAACCGGACGCTACTTCACCACACCGGAGGCTATCGCCCAGGAGCGAGCAAATGTCGCTCACATGCTCAGGGGCCGCAATTCCATAGAGCCGATTGCCACGGCCGAGAAAGCACGTGAGCAGGCGGCCAGCCGCCCATTCCTGAATGAAGCGCAACGCGCCGTCATCCAAGACGTACTCACCAGCCGCGACCGGGTGCAGGGCATCCAAGGACTTGCGGGAACGGGTAAGACAACGGCACTAGAGGCTATCCGGGAGGGCGCAGAACGCGGCGGCTATGCAGTTGAGGGCTTTGCCCCGACCGCTCGCGCCGCAGCACACCTCCGGGAAGCTGGCGTAAGCGCCACCACGCTCCAGAGCTTCCTCACGCGAGGCACGCAAGGCCAGACGCCCGGCGATCCCAACAACCGACATCTCTACCTACTGGATGAGTCCAGTCTTGCCAGCACGACGCAGGTGAAAGATTTTCTCGACAAGATCCAGCCCCAGGACCGTGTGCTGCTGATTGGAGACACCCGGCAGCATCAGGGCGTCGAGGCCGGTAAGCCCTTCCAGCAGCTTCAGGAGGCAGGTCTGCGGACCGCGCAATTGGACCAGATCATTCGCCAGAAAGACCCTGAACTACTCAGAGCAGTTGAGTTGCTGGCCAACGGAGACGCTGCAGGTGGGGTGAAGTTGCTGTCCGATCAGGGCCGGGTGACCGAGGTTGCAAAGGCGCAGCAGCGATACGAGGCCATAGCCAAGGACTACGCCGCCAAGCCGGAGAACACAATCATCGTGTCGCCCGACAACCGCAGCCGTCAGGCGATCAACCAGGCCGTCCGATCAGAGTTGCAGACAACCGGCATCATCGCGTCCGAAAGCAAAAGCTTCCAGACGCTTAGCCACCGTTCCGACATTACCGGGGCTGACCGCGCCTGGGCCGTGCGCTACCAGCCCGGCAACGTCGTTCAATATACGACCGGAAGCAAGGAACTCGGCATCGAGCGCGGCAGCACCGCGACCGTGCTGTCAACAAACGCAAGAGAGAACACCGTCACCGTCCAGCGTGGCGACGGTGAGGCCGTCAGCTACAATCCGCAACGCTTGCGCGGCGTCAACGTCTTCGAGACTGCCGAGCGCGAGTTCTCCAAAGGCGATCGACTCCAGTTCACCGCGCCAGACAAGGAACTTGGCGTCGTGCGCCGCGAGCTGGGCACCATCACCGCGCTGAGCGAGACCCAGGTCGCAGTGCGGATCGACGGGAAGGACGGCCGCACCGTCAGCTTCGACCCGAAGGAGTTCCGTTCCTTCGATCATGGGTACGCCGTCACGTCGCACAGCGCTCAGGGACTCACCGCAGATCGTGCCCTTGTCAACATCGACGTGGACGGGCCGAGCGGACTAGTCAACAATCGCCTTGTCTACGTTGCCGTCTCTCGCGCAGCGCATGAAGCGCAGATTTACACAAATAACGCCAAAGGTCTTGCGGCAGCAGTGAGCAACGAGCACAGCAAGACTTCCGCCGTCGAGTTCAAACCCCCGGCACAGATAAAAGAGCCAGCGGCGACAGCGCCGACGCCGGAAGTTGCACTCCCAGCGGCGCCACCCGTACCCTCGCAAGGTTTGGGGCTTGGGCTTGGGATGTAAAATTCGAAGCGAACGAGGTCTTTCGTAGACATGCGTGAACACACAGTCTTTGTCATCCAGCTCATCGCGGAACGCTTCTCGCCGTTCGCAGCAGTAGGCGGCCCCTTGTGGGCGGGTCAGGTCCACTTCAACGAAGGAACCGGCAACCTGTATCTGACGCAGACTCAGAAATGGCTGTACATGGGAACGGAATGTAAGGACGATGGCACATTGAGCCATCAGGAAGTGGCTGAAGCATTCTCCCCAACTACTCTCGTTCGCACGCTGCTCCGTTCCATGACCGCAACCATCGAAGACTTCCAGGCTCACCTTAATCGCATCGAGACGAAAGCAGACGACCTTACGACTCTTCTAGGCTCCTATCTCAGTGACTCAACGGCAACCGTAGTTGATGCCATCGCGCTCCGGCAGTTCAATACCTGACAGTCCATCCTGTCCAGACGTAATGTCGCTAGAAGGGGTCCCCTCAGAAAATGGACGATAGAGCACGTTTAGACCAGCCTCGCTGGGCAAACGAAGCGACCTATCTTTTAGCAACTCAATGGTTTGCCGAAAATCAGTGGTCCCTGAATTGAGGACTGTTTCTGAGAACCATACTTGTTCGGTATTTCTTAATTCGCATTCTCGATTGCTGGGACTCTCGAAAAGGGTCGTTTTAAAGGAGCTGATCGCAGGAACGTGCCCCAGAGCCTCCTCTGCCTCCGTAGGGGTGCCGTTAGGTCTCGTATCGGGCTCAGCACGAACTCGGATCGGCTCGGAACGGTCTTCAGAGCCTTAGCGTGCTCTATCGTCCGTTTTCTGGGGGAACCCCTATAGTTCCCGTACAGCAACCTTAGGTTGCTGTGCAGCACTCGTTCCGGGGTGACGTGTCACCCTACTTCCGATGCCGTAGGCAGCGTGCTTTTGCTTCGGGGCAGAACGGAGGCAAGATGTATCTCAGCACCAGTCGCGACGAGTTGCATAGGCATGCCTTCAGGCACAATCACCGCCTCAGCCGGGCGGACCGTTGAGACTCCTTCCGAGGTCTCAATGCAGGCCTCTCCAGTAACCGTTTAGAAAGCCTCCGGCCGGGATGCATGTGAGTCGCTGCGGTCATCCCCGGAGTGACGATTCATGAGAGTTGCGGAAAGGAGGGTGAACGCTGAGCGTCACCAACTAGCCAGTCGCCTATGTTTGGCTGGACACCCTTTATGCGCACTTGCAGGTATAGCGTTGGCGCGATGGGAAAGGCAGAGTTGTTTTCCTCAGAACAATCTTCGTATCCAGATTAGGTTGGTTGGAAAGTTGGAAACGCACGAATGATGTCTTTAAAGCACTCAAACAGTGCATCAAGGATCTCCTCTTTGCTGGCTATGACTGGGTCAATCTGCGTCACCTGTCCTTGGCGCGCTAAAACTGCCGAATCATCTTAACGTCTCGCTGTTATCCAGCGTCTGATCAAGCGGTCCCAAAGGCGCATTTGCCGATACGAACTTCTTTCAAGCCATGGCCGCTTTGGCGGCGTCCATTTTGATAATTCAACGCTCCTACTGATTGGCAGAGAGCGATACGAAACCAAGGTCCCTGAGGATTAGTCCTGCTAACCCCGGCCTGCGGATGAATGCGCCTGCCGTCTCTAAACGCAAGAGTTCTGGCCCGATCTGTGTGGAAGCTTGTTGGTGTGACACGTGCTAAAAGCGAGTGAAGAACCTCATGCGCGCGTTGATTACTGCCCTCGTCGATTGCGGTGAGGCACAGACGAGGAACCGACGCACTACACTGAACTAGTCTCGTGCAGCCCACTCAAGAACAACAAGACGCAGCCGATCTCTTCTCCACCCGGGGCAATCTGCGCATCGACGCTTACGCCGGCGCGGGGAAGACGTCCACGCTTGTGCTCCTCGCTGAGAGCAGAAGGGCCCAAGCGCTGTACCTCGCGTTCAATCGTTCCATTGCCGCGGAGGCCAAGAGCCGCTTTCCTGCTCACGTCCGCTGTGCCACAAGTCACTCGCTCGCGTTCCGTGGTGTGCGCAGACACCTTGGCTACCCGGAGTGGAAGCTGACGGAAAAGCTAAGCGCACAGGGGATCGCGGACGGCTTCCGCATGCCAGACACGATCTCCTTCCACTGCGGCATCGTGCTTTCTCGGCAGGCGTTCGCCTCAGTACTGCTCGCGGCGATTAAGACATTCCTTCAGAGTTCGGACGAGAAGCCGCTGCCATCACATACGCCCAAGTACGGTATCCTTGCGGAGCTTTGTCCCGAGCAGTTCTCCAGCTTCTCCGAGCAGGCCGGAAGCCAGTCCGGGTTTCTTTGGAGCGCGATGTGCCGCCGCGAGGCAGGCCTGCCGCTCGGGCATGACGGGTATCTCAAGCTCTGGGCGTTATCTCTGCCACGCCCAAGGGTGGACTACCTTCTGGTTGACGAGGCGCAGGATCTGAATCCTGTCCTGATTGGTGCGCTCCGGCAGGCGGAGTGCCAGGTCGTCTATGCGGGCGATCCCTTTCAGCAGATTTACGAGTGGCGCGGGGCAGTGAATGCGATGGAGCAGGTCCAGACTCCGCATCGAACACTGTTGGCACAGTCCTTTCGCTTTGGTCCGGAGATAGCGGCTGCGGCTTCGATTGTTCTGCACGAGTTGGGAGCCTTGGTTCCGGTCAGAGGACTGTCAACAATGCCATCCGAGATCGGCCGGGTCAGGCCTCAGGCGATCCTTTGTAGATCAAATGCCGGGGTCATCAGCAACGTGCTCACAGCGCTGTCGAAGGGCCAACGCTGTTTCGTTCTGGGCGGAACGGCGGAGCTCGAGCGCCTCCTGATGGACACCGAGCGGATCCAGGCTGGGCAGGTCGCCACCTCCCCTGAATTGCTTGGATTCTCGAGCTGGAAGGACGTTCTCAGGGTCAGCATTAGCCCTGAGGGGGAACATCTCCGGTCCCTCGTGATGCTGGTGCAGCAGCACGGCGCGGGACAGATCCTGCGTGGCCTCGCGGCCTGTGAGCGAGTCGAGGCGAATGCGGAGCTGGTGTGTTCGACCGCCCATCGGGCGAAAGGGCGGGAGTGGAACTACGTCCGGCTCGATGCCGACTTCGAAACCGGGTTCATCCGTGCGGGCAGGTCTCCAGTCGTAGACCGGCCGGCCATCCTCGCCGCGGAGTCTCGTCTCCTGTATGTGGCGCTTACAAGAGCCAGGCTTGGAGTGCAGCTTCCGCGTGAGATCGGCCAACGTTTCGGCATCCGCAAGACCACCAGTGAGACCCTGGGCGGAGTTCAGTAGCCGGCCCAACCCAATTGGCCAGCCCAAACAGCCGTAAACGTAGGCCTTCGCTGCCCAGGGGGGCGTTGCGAGTTTCTCGGTGCCCGTCAGTGCATCGTACTGCTTTGATGATTTTGCGTCCCGCTGGTTGCGCTCATTGCGATGGTCCGCTTCGGCTGCGATTTATCACGATCCGGAGCGGAACACTGTTGGATTGCGCCCCGTTGTAGTGGACTCCGCCGTCTCCTCCATACCTGGCCACCATGTTGTACTTCCCACCCTCCAGTGTTGAGTTCTGTACGATCCCAACTCCATTCTTGAGAGACGCGACGCCATAAATCCTGCTTCCGTTTGTCACGTCACTGGACCTGACGGTAAGCGACAGGTGGAACGCAAGCTATTTCGCTTCGCTGAAGACGTATTCATGTTGGCCGTCGCGAACGATGAGAGCGCGTTTGCCGTCGCGCTCGGTCCTGACAAACTCCTCTCCCAGGAAGGCCGGATCGATGGTGACGAAGGAGAGGGTTCCGTCGTCGTTTTTACGCGTGGCGACGGGGCTGTTCCAACCTTCGAATTGAAAGACGGTACTGGTTCCCTGGTGCTCGACCCTGAAGCCGCCGAGAGCGTCGTTGCTGTAGCGGTCGGCGAGCTTGGCGGCTTCGTCCTTGCTGGCAGGCACGTCGAGACGTTGCCGTTCCTTTGCCTGAAAGGCGTGCTGGACGGCGGCGGAGCTGCTGACGTCTCCCACGGCTTCGGGCTTGCCGTCGAAAACGACCTCGACGAGGCGACGCATCATGGGACCGAGAAGCCTCCCACCGTTGTCGGCGTTGGTGAGCAGAACCGCGCCGATGCCGGAGTCGGGGAGGATCATCCAATCGCTCTTGTAGCCGAAGAGACTGCCGCCGTGGTGAACGATGGGGATGCCCCAGCGATTGTTGACTTCGAGCCCCATGCCGTAGTTCTCATCCTCGCCGGTGGAGATCTGGGGCTTGCGGCGCATGAGCAGATTTTCTTCCGAGACGAGGTGGTCGCCGTTGGGGAGTTTGCCGCGAGACAGCTCCAACTGCATGTAGCGGGTCATGTCGTGGGCAGAGGTCCAGACTCCACCGGCGGGGCGGAAGGGAGTGACGGAGTAGTTGTGGTCCATGGCGATGACGGTGGGATGGCCGTCGACGTCGTCGGCGTGCGGGCTGGCGAAGTTTCCCGCCTGGGCACGTTTCATGTCGAAGGTGGTGTTTGTCATGCCGAGTGGATCGAAGATCTCGGTCTGCATGGCCTTGTCGTAGGCAGGGCCGAGTTCGAGCGAGGGAACGGCGAGATGGGCTCCGATGTAGCCGGCGGCGGAAGCCATGAGATTGCTGTATTGGAAGACCTCGCCGAAGTGGCTGGTTGGCTGCATGGTGCTGAGCAGGGTGAAGGTGGACGCGGGGGTGTAGCTCTTGAAGCGGAAGAGCCACTCCATATCCTGCCGGGGGAGACCGGTGCAGGCGCAGACGAGGTGTTTCATTTCGATCTGGCGGGTGGTATTGGGATCGCCGAGTTTGAAATCCGGATAAACCTGGAGGACGGGCTGATCCCACTGCAGCTTTTTGGCGTCGACGAGTCGAGCGAGGAGGAGGGTGGTCATGCCCTTGGTGTTGGAGGCCGCCATGAAGAGGGTGTTGGCGTCGACGGGTGTGGGTTTGCCGAGTTCGCGGACGCCGATGCCGCCCTCGTAGACGACCTTGCCGTTGTCGAGAAGGGCGAGCGAGGCTCCGGGGATGCCGAGCTGCTTCATGGAGGTCTCGACGAAGCTGCGAAGGGCCTCGATGCGTTCGGGCGTAAGCGGATTCGCCTTGCGTCCGGCGAAGGATTCGCGCGCATAGCCCCTAGGACGCAGGCTCTGGATGACGAGGTTGATCTGCGCGCCGCGCTTCTCGAACGTGGGCTCGGTTCCGTTGGCGATCGCGACGGTCCAGCCATCGGCGGAGTGCAGAGCGATCGCCACGACCACGGCGCGCTCGTTGGGTGAGGTCTCGTAGGAGAAGGTCTTGCTGGTGTTCCAGCCATTTCGGTCGGGGATGGGGACAGAGAGTTTGAGAGGACGCTTCATGCCGGGCTGGTAGATGGCCCAGGCGCTGGCGACGGCTGCCGCGGCGTCCGCGGCCTGCACATCGACGATCGCGAGGTGGGTGTCGGGTTCAGGCGGTGTGACCACGGAGGCGGAGGCGTCGCTGGTAATGGACCAGCCAGCCGGAACGGTGAAGGTGGCGCCGTGGGAGGTAGCGTGCGGGGTGTCGGCGGTGACGACCTGGGTAGTGGGCTTGGCGGCAGGTGATTGCGCCTTGATCGTGCTGTGGGCTGAGAGGCACAGAGGTATTGCGAGCAGGGGCAGGAGAAGATACCGACGCTGGACCATGCGCGGAACTCTACCTCTGCCGGTTGCGGAGGGCAAGTGAAATGTAGTTAGGGCGGGGCCGAGCTAGGAGGCGGGTTGGTCGGGGGCTGGGTCGGGGACCGGAGGCGTGGTGAGGGGGACCTCTTCGACGATGTCGAGGCCGGCGCGACGGAGGAGCTGGTGGATGACGGGCTCGGTGAGGCGGCTGGCGTCGTACTCGATACGGACGGTCTTTTCGGTCTTGCGGAGCTCGAGGCCGGCGAATGCCGTAGACCTCGCGCAGGCGGGCCATAGCCGTGGTTGTAGCTTCGGTCGGAGGCACGCCGTAGCGGTGACACCGGAGAATTGGCGACTGGGATAAGCAGGAACGGTGAACTCGACACGTTGCCCCTTGCTGAAGCTGCTCAGATAAGCCTGCGGTACCGGGACGACGAGCCGAAGGCGGTCAACCAATGGCGAGACGAAGCAAGGGAATTGCAGAGGCCGAGTCGATGGCGGGACCGACAAGCGCACCGGGGTGGACGTTGCGCTCCGTGATGACGCCGCTGAACGGGGCTTTGATCAGCAGAGACTGCTGGACGGCGTAACGTCTGATAACGGTTAGCAGTTGCCCCAAAGCACCGAAACCTCTCCCTCCATTTAGTTTTATTAACGTCTGATAACGGTCCTTCTGTATAGTCGCTCTGTAGGAGCAAAGCGATAATGGTTCTGGCGCACATTTGGTGATTCTTCCCGGCCGGTGTTCTGGGGCGTAAAACAGAGGTAGCTCTGGTGACCTCTGCACCTGCTGATGAGGCAAGGATGCCTGGTCCCGAACACCGCAGAAGTGAT
>JAABVA010000927.1_pt1 | contig 33314 bp, 27 predicted proteins | sample 5560331 | NCBI WGS metagenome assembly JAABVA01 (sample SAMN12812661, study PRJNA571458) | rock metagenome | isolation source: Antarctica rocks | place: Antarctica: Victoria Land, Mt New Zealand sud | collected 2016-01-07 | reverse complement strand
TCAGCCGGAGCCAGCAGCACCGTCACACCAGTTGCACCACCACAACTGAACATGCGCCTGTAGCTCAACGGATAGAGCATCTGACTACGGATCAGAAGGTTGGGGGTTCGAATCCCTCCAGGCGCACTCCAGATCCACTTCCCGATCGGGGATCCGGCGCCGCGGCTTCTTCGCCGTCTCGTGCGCAGCGGCCATCAACTCACTCGGACTGATCCCCATCACCTGGGTGATGGCATCCAGATCATCAAGATCGAACGCGACCTGCCCCGTGAGTCTCCGGCTGATCCACGGCTGGTCCTTGCCGATGGCAAAGGCCACCCGCGACGCACTGATGCGGTTACGCGCAAGTTCAGATCGCAGTTCCATCGCTACCGCTTCGCGCAGCGTAACCCTGTCTGTGAGTGGCACCGTCATACTCGTGACTGTACGGCTGCTCGTTCAGTCTGTCACTACCCGCAGGACACCAGTAGTCGGCTGATTCGCATCAAACATGCGTTGAGCGATTGAAAATGCTTGACGACGGTTGGCTTGAGTTGTAGACAGACACCATGACGACTTCAGAACTCGATCGGCGGGTGGGCAGCCGCGTGCGTCAGGCTCTGGCCGCCCGAGCGATCAGCCAAGCGGTATTGGGTGCCTCACTTCATCGGTCGCAAGGGTGGATCAGTCGAAGACTCCGAGGAGAGCCGGGGTTCACCCTGGCCGAGCTCTCCGCCATCGCAATGGTTCTCGAGGTCCAGCTGGACTTCTTCACCGGACGCCTCACTGACGCGGGTGTGCCGGCAGGGGAGGAGGCGTCGTGACCGTCTTGGAAGGCACTGGTGCGAAGTCGGGTGGGGCCGACCTGGTGAGTCTGTTGCATGAGGTGAAGGAGCAGGGCTGGGACAGTCCGGCCGGCCAAGCCGTGGTGGCGCATCTGCGCCGGGTCTGCCGCGGCGAGGCCTCGAGGTGGACCTACTCGGCCGGCTGGTTCTCCGACGAAGGTCTCGCCGACGTCTGGGAGGCGGTGAACCGGCTCCTTGACAAGGGACAGCTCGAGGTGGCGCCCGCGGTCGTGCGCCGGGTGGCCCAGCGGTCCTACGCGGGCGAAGCTGCTGCTGCGCAGACCGGAGTTGGAACGCCGAAAACCCGCGGTCTCGTGCGGATTGCCAGGACGCAGCGCTCGAGCAGCCTGACCACGACCGAAGCGCTGGAATCTCTGCCCGCGGTCGACACCGTCTTCGAGACGACAGCGCCGGTGTGGATGCGGGTGCTCGCCGTGATGCTGATGCGCGCCGGCTGGTCCTACCCGGTGCCCGCCCTTGACGCTGTCGTCGCCTCGGCCGCGGTGGTCGCGTTGAACGGACGCCGCCGGCAGTCTCCGCTCGCGGGCCACGAGACCGGGGTGCCCGCCGCAGCCTGGTCGGGCCTGGCGCTCCTCGTCGCCGGCAGCGGACCGGGGTGCGCCGCCGACAATCGCCAGGTCGGGGCTGCGGACATCTTCGCCCGAGTCGGGGCGGCCGGCCTCCGGCTGGATGCCGAGACCAGGCGCTTGGTTCGCGGCATCGTCGCCGGCAGGTGCCTCCGGACCAGCCGGGTCAATCGGATCGCCGCGTGAGGATCTCGGCGGCCGGTCTGGTTGGCACCTCGGCCACCCGCGGTCCCGGCGCACGCAATGACTTGATCGACTGCGAAGTGTGCGGTGATGCGCATCCAGGTGCGAGCGACTGCCCCTGGGAACTGTTCGCGGCCGGCCTAGGATCGGATCCGCGCAACGTCGGCGCGGTTGTATCTGACGACGTCGAGTATCACCGTGCGGTGCAACCCACCCAAAACGAGCGGACCCCGAGGGTGCCGGCTGAGTCCGAAGATGATGATCAGTCGGTGGGTGAAGATGTCACCAGACTCGTCGAGCGGTTGGACACGATCGTCCGTTACGGCATCCCTGCCATCCCTGAGATCATCGCCTCGGCCGAGGATCTCGTGGACAGGTCCTCACCCGACGACAACGATTCGGCGGCTGAGGACCTCCGGTGTATCGCCGAGGACCTGCTCGGACTGGCCACGACTCTTCCGGACATCGCTGGGCGACTGTGCCGTCTGGCCGATGCGATGGAGAAGACGTAATGCCGAGCCGGTCGATCAACGGAGGTCGGCGGTTCCCGGTGCGGTGGCCGTCGTCATGAGCCTTCCTGCCATCTTGTGGGCGATGTACGAGGCACCGGCGCAGACGAATCCCACCGAGAAGTGCGTCCTCATGGTCCTTGCCGAGCACGCCAATCCTTCCGGTGCCAACGCGTTCCCATCCTGGGAGCGGATCGCCAAGACTGTCGGCGTGTCGACCAGGACCATCGGGTCGACTCTGTCGTCTCTTCAGGCGAAGGGTCTGATCCGGCGCGGCGATCAGCGCATCGCTGAGGCCGCGGTCCGAAGCCGAGGCAAGAGCCGCGCGTACGCACCCACCGTGTGGGATCTGGTCATGGATGGTAGCCACGCCGCCGCCTCCCAGGCCCACCTTCCTCACGCCGTGGACGAGGATCGAGAGGCAGCGGCCGCCCGGACTCGGCAGCGGGCAAACGGGCAGATCTTAAGCCTGCAGGATCTGCAGGCCTGAGACCCAAGGGCTCGACGTCCCTCGATGGGACCGAGCTACCCGAAGTTCAGGAGCCATGCAAATCCTGCAGGTCTGACAGCGATTGCTCTGAGACCTGCAATCTGCCGTCGCCCAGACCTGAAGTTTCGCGTCATTCAGGGGTGAAGCCAGCTTCAGACAAACCAAGTACTTCAACCAAGAACTGGAACCCACCACCCCCGACCACAGCTGATGCCGTAAGTCAAGCGAGTATTCCCCCCGGGACTTCGAGCGCCTCGGACCTGAATGGCTCCGACGAGGATGTTGCCGTGGATGTCGAACTGGACGGCGCTGGGTTCGTCACGGCGGTGCGCGCTGCGCTGCCGTTTGAGCTAGCTCGCCAATCGGGTGGCCGCGCCCTGGAGCGCAGATGCGCCGCACTCGCGTCCGCAGGTTGGACCGTGACTCAGGTTGCCGACGCAGTTGGCGGCCGTCGCTGGGACGGTGCCGGCGTTGGCGCAGTCATCGCGTGGCTCGCTGAACTGCAGTTCGAGCGTCCTTCGACATCAATCTCGATGCATAGACAGATGTCAGCCCCGCCGGGCCAGAGAGCGAATCTGGTAGAGGAGTATCGGCTGGCTCTCACTTCGGCTGCACAACCGGATTCACCAGGGCGACGGGAGGCCCTTCAACTCGCTGCCGCAGTCGCTGCCAGAGCCCGCGAACGCCGGCTTTCACGAGCTCCCAGTGACCCACCTCGCTAACGCAGTGCGAAACATCAGTGCAGAGACAGGCGGATCGCGTTGGTTGGATGCCAGCCTGGACTCGATGTTTCGCACATGGCAGGGTTACTCGGATGCCCACCCCTCCTCGTGCTCAGCACTGGAATGACGACCCGATCAAGAGCTCGGCCGAAGATGTCTTCGGGCGTGCCGGATACGCGAATCGGGCCGCCGACCTAATTGTGGGAAGCCATCGGTGGGACTCAAGTTTAGTGTTCGGGCTGACCGGTCCATGGGGGAGTGGTAAGAGCTCTGTCATCGAGATGATCCTAGAACGCATGAAGGCGTCGCATGGGAGCTGGGGGATCTCCCGGTTCACGCCGTGGGCCACCACCGACGTCACGGGCATGTTGTCTGAGTTCTACAGCGCACTCAGCGAGGCGCTCCCCGCCGGGAAGAAAAGCGATCGGTTCCGCAAGAAGGCCGGTGTTTTGGTTCAAATCGCAGCTCCGGCGGCCAAGCTCATCCCGATCGTTGGTGACGCAATCGCCGACCAAGTGGACGCTCTAGGAAACCAGCTTCAGGCTGCCACTCCCTGGCAAAAACAATTTCAGCTAGCATCTAAGCTGATTCAAGACGCTCACCGTCCAATCCTTGTCATCGCGGATGATATTGACAGACTGCAGGCAGACGAGCTTCGAACACTCCTAAAGGTCATACGACTGTTGGGCCGCTTTCCTGGGGTTCAATACCTACTTGCCTACGATGACGCCACCCTCTTTCGTAACCTACGTGACATTAACGGCGCCGGGATAGCTGATGGCGCAGCTCGACGCTTCATGGAGAAAATAGTCCAGTACCCACTAAGCGTACCGCCCCTTCTGGATCACCAATTACTCAGTCGCATCATTTTAGGCATAGATGGGACGGTACAAGCTGCTCGGCCCGAAGGCTACCCCGGAGTGGAACTGCCCGATATTGAGGATGTCCTGATATCGCAGCTACCGACGCCGCGAGCCATAGACCGCTTTCTCGCCCAGCTTCGACATCAGATGCCGATTTGGGAGCCGGAGGAAATTAACGACAAGGACGTCGTCCTTTTGACGCTCCTTCGAGTTCTATATCCAGAGGTATACCATTCGCTGCCGTCGCATCGACGGGAGTTGCTGACGGGCCTATCGGGCTCGCTGTTTCCGATAACAGGCGGGGTGGGTTACGTAAAGGCAGACCTACATAGTCTTTATGACTCGCTACCCGACGTCGAAAAATTGTTCGCCGAGAAGCTTCTACGAACGCTTTTTCCGGCCATTGACCCAGATTCCGTGGCGATCCGCGATGTCAGGGCCAGCGAGAGATCCATTCGGCATGACGAATACTTTGACCGATACTTCGCTATGAGACTTCTCGAGAATGACATCTCCGACGAGCGACTCAGGATGGCGTCAAAACAGGCATTGGATGGTCACCCTGAGGTCTTGCGTTCGCTCGTGAGTGTAGAAGATGAGGCGAAAGGTCGTTTGGCGGTGGCGAAAGCCACACCACACATCGCGAACGGGTCACCGGCCCAGCGGCTGGAGGTGGCCCGAATGCTAGCTGGGGTGACCTGCGAGATGCGCAGCAGTGGCGAGAGTCAGTCCCGAGTCGACGATCGAATCATTTCATGGATTCAAGATATCCTGATCCGTAATGCCCGGGAAGGGGAATTGACGGAAGGACAGATCATTGAGATATTTAATCTTGGATCACCGCGATGTCAGTTTCAGATCTGGGAAGGGATTGACGCCCATTTATCGGCGCAGTCAGCGCTGTCGACCTCAATTGAGATGCTGCTGGCTGAGCGAGCGATTAGTGGCTTGATGTCCAACCTAGGGCAGAGGGATGCTGCGCCGACGAATGACGTTACGGGGGTCTGGATCAACTATCTGCGGTCGTCCAATCAACTTTCGAAGTTAAGGTCGGCAATCACTGCGGGCCTGACTGCAGATTTGTTTGGCTTAGCTGACCTCGCGGCCCGTGTGGTAGGATTACTAGCTCATCGCGCTCGAGGTCCACTTGGAAGATAGACGGTATATATAAGGACTGGTGGGAAATGCTGGCCCCGGACGTCGATGACAGCTGGTATCGACTGCCGGACCTAGATATTACTGACACAACTGATCTCAGCTGGGCCAATCAGCGCAATTACGCGCAAGGCAAGCTGAGTCGGCCGGGCGTGGCCTGACGGATCGCGCCTCCTCTCGTTTTGGGTCGGTGAGTTAGTTTGGCGGGGCGGCCGCATTCAGCTTTGTCGCGCGGGACTCTGAAGCCGGTGTCAATTTCGGGGCCAAATGGACAACACGGTAGGTGAGTGGGACAGCGACGCGTCGGGCCATGATCTCCCGGGCAGTCCGGGTCACGCCCTCGTTGTCGCGGCACTCGACGATGGTCAGCTCGCCGGTGACGAGGATCGGGTCACCCTTGGCCAGGCTGTTGGCGACGTTCTCGGCGAGGTTGCGGAAGGCCTTGACCCAATAGACGACCGCCGGCCCGTTGGCGTAGGTGTCGTCCTGCTGCTTGATCCGGTCGTTGACGATGACCTTGAAGCGGGTCCATGGTGTGCCGGCCTCGCTGTAGGCCAGGGCTGGGTCTTCGGGCAGGTTGCCCTCGATTTCGATGTGGCTAGACATGGCGATCTCCGTTTCGTTGGTAGTGCGCTGTTTTGCCGCGTATGACGGCGATTCGAGGTGAGGTACCGGACACCAGACGGACTCAGGCCTGCCTGCTGCTGACCGTTTTCTTCCCCGCTGGCAAGAACCGAAGGCAAGGGTCGTGGAGCCGGTCGGTCAAGGGGCGGCGCAGCCGGTCACGAAGTGACACCGAAGGTGCCCTTGATGGAACGGCGATGGCCCGAAAATCGGGAGCCAGCGGGGAAGAAGTGCATGAATGATGCTGGCGACGTAGCCGTCCGAATTGATGTTCAAGGTTGGGCAGAGGGTTCGTCTCGGCGGTAGCCGCATGCACCGGCTTGCTCACCATCAGTCCACGCCAACTACCGAAGAAGCGGGCGATCTGCATCGGGCAGTCGCTTCGTGGCCGAGGGGAGTCGTTGTGGCTATTTGGTTCTCGGGACCCGCGGGTGCTCTCGTCAATGTTCACTCGGTCGCCGCTGGTGCCGTCGGGCACATCCGGGATGTCTACCTGGCGGGTCCCCTTGATGGCGGAAGCCAGCAGGACATCCCTGGTCTGAGCACCTTCAAGGGCATCGTGCTGGGGATCATCCCTTGGGCGTTGGTGGCCTGCGTCCTAGCGTTCATCGTCGGCGCTGCGTTCTGGGCGGTCGGGTCCTTCTCCGGCAACTCCCAGCACTCCGGCTCAGGCAAGAAGACGTTGGTCATCTCGCTCGTCGCCGCACTGTTGGTTGGGGCTGCCGCGGTCATGGTCGGCTGGTTCAACGACCGCGGCAAGGCGGTGGCCGACCCGGCCAGCTCGGCTGTCATTGCGATCCACGCGACGCAGGACCGCTGAGCGATGTTCGCGGAGTTCTGGGGACGCAACAGGGTCCTGCTGGTCGCTGGGGCCGCGCTGACCGCGATCGCGGTCGTGGCCACCATCACCCTCGTGGTCCTCAGACCCCACCACGTCGCCGCGCCGACACGCTCATCGGGAAGCGCCGCCGCGTCAGCAGTCACCACCAGCACCACGGACACCAACCAGGCCTTCATCGGACCCGGACCCAGCCCGGCTGTGACTAGCCCGGCCTACCTGCCCGGTAGCGATCCGACAGATTCGACGCTGGTCGGTGGACAGACGAACCAGCTCGTCTTCGCCGAGAAGGTCGCCAGCGCACTGTTCTCCTACACCCCGGCGACGGACTTCCAGGTCCGCAACTCCGACGTCATGGAAGTTGCGCTGCCATCACCACTGGGCGACTCTGCTGGCCTCACAACCGACCTGCAGCGCTACACGCCGATGGGTGCAGCCCTCAGACAGATCAGATCGTCCGGCACCACCGCGACGTTCAAAGTGCAGACCGTGTCCATCTCGCAGTGGGCAGCACAGAAGCTCCAGGACATCGGCGCGCAGTCCGGCACCTACGGCATCGACGTTATTGGTGTGCAGACCATCAGGGCAAGAGGCTCTGCGCCAGCCTCGCTGTCGGTGTCGATGGGGCTGACGGTCGCCTGCGCTCCAGCAGTCAGCGTCTGCGGCCTAGACCGGATCCAGGCCGCTCTGCTCGGTCAGCCGGCCGCCGGGTGAACTGCATCAAGCGCACAGCGGCGAGGTGGGCGGTCGGCGCCATGATCCCGTCCGCGGGCACCGCTCTAGTGGTGTTCCTGGTGATCGCAACCACCGGCGTCAGCACCGCCGATCCGACCCCGAGTGGCCCGCCCAGCATCAACGGGTCGGTGTCCTGCGCGGCCGGCGGTGCCGTGGCGGATCTGGACCCGGACCAAGCGGCGAACGCGCGGGCGATCGCCGAGGTCGCACTGCACCGGAATCTCGGGACGCAGGGGGTGGTGATGGTCGAGATGGTGGCCTTTACCGAATCCACCCTGCACAACGTGCCGCACGGGGACTCGATGGGTCCGTCCTCTCGCGGTCTGTTCCAGCAGATGCCGAGTTGGGGACCGGAAAGCGTTCGGATGGATGCGGCCGGCAGCGCCGGACTGTTCCTCTACCACCTGCTGGGCGTCTCGGGCTGGCAAGCCATGCCGCCCTGGATCGCGGCGCAAACCGTCCAGGGATCGGAATTCGACGGTAAACATGTCCGCGACGGTCAGGTGCTGGGCTTCGGCGACAACTACAAGGCCAATCTGCAGATCGCCACCTCCATCACCGCTCAGCTGCTGACACCAGCTGCTGGAAATGATGTATCCGTTTCGGCAGTCCCGGGCTGCGCCCCGGCAGAAACCGCCGGTGCCCCGCCGGGGCCGGGCACCGTGCTGGTCAACGGCGTGACCGTCACGCTCCCGAGCGGCCCGGACGTCGACCCAGCGGTAGCCGGCAAGGTCATCAAGGCCCCGACAGTCGCAATGGCCAAAGGTCTGGCCGCAGGGTTCGCCGACGTGGGACTGCCCTACGTCTACGGCGGAGGCACCGACGGGGGCGGGCCTGATCAGGGATGCTCCCGGGCGGCCGGGGAACTGAACAGCTGTCAAGGCATCATCGGATTCGACTGCTCCGGACTGACCGCCTACGTGCTCAAGCAGGCCGACTACACGATCCCGACGAACTCCTCCGGCCAGCGCGCCGGAGGCGGCCAACTCATCCCGCGTAGCCAAGGCCTCCCAGGCGACATCATCGGTTACCAGGGTCATGTCGCGATCTACCTGGGATTCATCGGCGCGCAGGACTATCTGCTCGAGGCCCCCGAGCCCGGGAAGAACGTGCACATCCGCGCCGCGTACTGGTCCAACGAGGGCCAACCCGCCGACGCGGACCTCCACCGCTTCTGGGCGGCTGCGTGATGGGTGGAACCACGCACATCAACAACCTGATCGGCCAGATGCTCACCTGGGCACTTGTTCTCGCGGTGGCCGCGTTCATCACCTACGGCGCGACGTGGGCGGTGGGCAGCTTGTCGGCGAACCCCCAGAGCGCCGGGAGAGGCAAGACCGGCATGATCATCTGCCTGGCCGCCGCGTTGCTTCTGGGTGGTGGGCTCCGCCTCGTCGAGTGGACGTACGACTCCGAGGCCCGCAACTTCCAGGCCGATCCGGCCGGCTACACCGTGGACGACTCACCCCAAGGCGTCGACGCCTTCACCGTCCTGGACAAGACCGACACCTGGACACCGCAGATCAACCGGTGGCGGACCCAACAAGGCAACCAGCCAGTGGCCACCGAACCGGCTCTACGGGAGCTGGCCAAGCAGTGTGCCCTGTCCCTCGCGGGCAGCAAAGGCGCCTGCCCCAACGATCACCAGTTCAAGCACTTCGACTACGGCCCGGCAGATCTCGGGAAGCTATCCGGTTCACTCGACAAGGATGGAGTCACCACCAACATGAGCCGCGTCATGGAAGCAAACGCCACCGAGATCGCGATGGTCGCAGTCACCAACAACGCCAAGAAGACCGGCACGTTGGTCATCGTCGCTGCCTCGAGCTCGTGTGGCCCCTGCACGATCGGCAGAGACGCGTTCGTCAACGGCCTCATCGTTTCGGTCCAGGTGAACGGATGACCCCGCACACGGCGGGCATCTCGGACTGGCTCACGGATCAGTCCAACGACATCCTCCGGCGGATCGCCGCCGGCTTCGTCAACGCCATGAACTGGATGATGCTCAAGGCACTGGATTTTGTGAACGGCGGCTCGAAGATCAACCTCGGAGCGCAGTGGCTTCAGGAAATGCTGACCATGATGCGGTACCTGATGCTTCCCGTGGTCGGCGTGCTCTTCGTCCTCCAGGTCGCGACGGCGATCCTGTCGAAATCGCCGTCGGACCTATGGCGCGCAGTGTGGGGCAGCGTGCTCGGCGTTTTGGTGGGAGCCGCGGGCGCATTCCTCGTCGCTTCGGTCCTGTTCGTGGTCGACGAGTTCTCCGACTACGTGCTCGGCGATGCTCAGGTGCAGGCGCAGCTCGCCATGCAGAGGGCCTTCGCCATGGACGGTTCCATCGACGCCGCCGGTTGGTTGATCGTGATCGTGATCGCCGGGTTAGCGCTGGTGGCGTTCGTCATGGTCATCATCGTGCTGTTCCTGCGCAAGGCCATCGTCATCGGCACCGTGGCCTTCGGACCATTCGCCGCGGCCGGCCTGGCCTACGGCCACACCAAGTCCTGGGTGGTCCGCTGGGCCGAAGTCGTCTTCGCACTGGCCATCTCGAAGTTCGTCATCTCCGTCATCCTGACCCTCGGATTCTCGGCCATCTCCTCATCCATCACCGGCGACACCAGCGACGCGCTCGTCGGAGCCGTCTGGATCTTCCTCGCCGCGTTCTCCCCGCTGTCGGTCATGAAGTTTGTCTCCTTCGCCGGCGACCGCATGTCCCAGGCCCACCAGGTCGGCAACGGGAGCTTGCAGAACGCCTCCTCGGCCGGCGGAGCCGCTTTGGGTGCCGCAGGAGCGATCGGCGGTCTCGCTGGCTACGCGGCCGGAAAGTTCAGCGGCGGCAGGGGATCAGCCGGCGCTGGAGGCGCGTCGGCCCCGACTTCGCCGTCATCGGCAGTCGGACCGGGCCAGGGCGGGGCCACCGCTGCCACCGGTGGGGGCGGCTCGGAGGCCGGCGCCGCCGCTCAGCCAGCCGCCAACCCGGTTCCGAGCCAAGCTGCAGCATCAGCTGTGCCGGCCAGCACCGGCGACGTCAGCAGCGTCGACCCATCCGGTCACAACGATGGCAGCGTGCGGGTGGACAGCGTCTTGGCCAGTGCAGGGGCCCAATCAACGAACCCGATGGGGCCGTCAGGCGCGGATGGTCGTTCAGACAACGGTGCCTCGAGCCAGCCACCGGCCACCACGCTCAATGACCCCGTGGCGAGCAGACCCGAGGACAGGCCTGAGCGTCCGCCATCGGTCAACGGCCTGACGGCGAACGGCCGTCACGGGTTCGGGATCGTTCAGCAAGGAGAGTTGGCGTGAGCACGACAACCAGCACAGAGGACCGGGCCAAGCCCCGGACCGCCCGTTTCGGTCGGCGTTCCGCCCGCGGCTTCTTCATGGGTTTGACCGGGGCGCAGGCTGCGACGATCCTGGTTGCGGTCTTGATCGTTGCTGTCGCCCTGGCGGTGCTCGGTGTGGGTGCGGCTCTGAAAGTTCTGCTGCTGGTCTCGATCCCGCTCGGTCTGGTCGCCATGCTGCGGCGGGACGGTGTGCCGCTGGTCGAGTGGATACCGATCGGCTGGCACTACCTGCGGCGGCGGATGACCGAGCAGTCGGGGTTCCGTGCCACCGCGAAACCGCGGCCGACTGCCAGCCTGCTGCTCCCTGGAGAGTCGGCCCGGCTTCGCTGGATGACCTCCACCGATGGTTCGGTCGTCGTCCACGATCCCTGGACCACCGGGTACACCGCAGTGGTCCGCGTCCGTGAGCCGGCCTTCCTGCTGATGGAGGCGGAGAGCCAGGACGGGCAGATCTCGGGGTGGGGCCGGGTGCTCGCCGGCCTATGCCAGGCCAACATCATCTGCTACGCCCAAGTCCTGGAGTACTGCGTCCCCGACTCCGGCGACTCGCTCAGGGACTGGTGGCGCACCCACGGTCAGCCCCTTAACGAATTGGCCAAGGAGCACTACGAGGAGCTCATGGACGTCGCCGGCCCGGTGTCCTCGCGCAGCGAATCGCTGGTGGCCATCACCCTCGACGGCAAGAAGGCGCGGGCGCTGATCAAGCACGCCGGCGGTGGCCACGCCGGTGCGCTTGCGATCCTGGCCGGCCAGCGAAGGATCGTTGACGGCGCGCTGACCGGGGCCTCCCTGGCCGTCGAGGGTTGGCTCACCCCTGAGGAACTGGCCTATGAAATCAGATGCGCCTACGACCCGGCCATCCGCCCGGTGCTCGACTACCACCCACGAGCAGGACGAAACCTGGACGACGCCGGACCGTTGGCGATCGAGGAACACTGGGACTACCTGCGCAGTGACAGCGGGTTTCACTCGGTGCTGTGGTTGGCGGAGTGGCCGCGTAGCGCGGTGTATCCGACGTTCCTGGCACCGCTGATCCTGACGCCCGGCGTCCAGCGCCGACTCACGCTGCTGTACGAGCCGATCCCGATGCGGCGCGCCATGCGCGACATCCGGATGGCCAAGGCCGAGCTCGTCTCCGACGCGGCGACCAAATCGAAGATGGGTCAGGTCGCAGCGATCTCCGATGCGGCCGAGATGCGCGACGTCCAGGAACGGGAGGCGGAGATGTACGCCGGACACGGCGATATGGGCTACGCCGGCCTCCTCTGCGTCACCGCCCCCACCCTTGAGGAGCTAACCGTCGCCGTCGGCGTCATCCGACAGGCAGCCATCCAAGCCGGCTGCGAAGCACGGGTGCTCGCCGGTCAGCAGCCACAGGCGTTCATCGCGGCCGCGTTGCCGCTCACGAGGGGGTTCTGATGGCCAAACACACCACCCGGGCCGGCGGCATTCTGCCCGCCGGCACCGGCACGTGGGCCCGGCGTGCGGCCCAGCGCACCTGGAACGAAGCGGCCCGCGCATTGGTCGCCGACCAGATCGAGGCCGAGAAGGCCACCCGAGCAGCGGTTCGGCAGGACCGCATCACCGAATACAAGGCGCGCACGCCGAAGGCGGGGGAGAAGCGGCCATGGGCGAGCCGCACCACCAAGTCGCTGAAACTTTCCCAACACCGGTCAACCACCGCCACCCTCGCTGTGGCCTACCCGTTCCTGGCCGAGGGCGGGCTGGGAGCCGACGGCATCTTCATCGGACGGGACTCCTTCTCTGGCGCCTCCTTCTGCTATGACGGGCTCGAGCTCTACAACCGAACACCACCGCTGGTGTCCAACACCAACATGCTCCTGGCTGGCAACATCGGCTGGGGCAAAACAAATCTCGCGATGGCCTACGCCACCCGCAGCATGGCCTTTGGTCGACGAGTGCACGTTCCCGGCGATCCAAAAGACGACTGGGTGCGCCTGGCACTGGCTGTCGGCGGCCAGGGCGTCCGACTGGGCAAAGGACTGACGACGCGGCTGAATCCACTCGACGGCGGGGTAAAGCCAGCCGGCATGGACGAGAAGACGTGGCAGGACGTGGTCAAGTCCCGCCGGCAGAACCTGCTGCTCGCACTGGTTTCGACGGCTTCGTCGAAGATCGCGCCGCTCGATCCATTGGCGGTCTCCGCAGTCGAGGTCGCGCTCGCAGCCGCTGCGCACCGGCAGCCGAACCCCGAACTGGGCCAGGTGGCCTACCACCTCGCTCATGTTGACCCGCAGGATGCGACCGACGCCGGCTATTCGGCGGATCTGTTGGTGGGTACCGGTCAGCAGGTTTACGCGGTGCTGACGTCGTTGGTGACGGGCAGTCTGGCCGGTCTGTTCGATGGCCAGTCCACCGTTCGCTTCGACCCGAACGCTCCGATGCTGGCCGTGGGATCGGCGGCCCTGGGAGATGACGACCTGCTGCAGTCCTTGGTCATGCTGTGCTCCTCGGCCTGGGTGTCCGCGTCCGCTCGCGATGTCCAGGGCGGCCACGTTCTGAAGATCTACGACGAGGCGTGGCGGATCATCGGCACCGAGGCACAGCTCGACCGGATGAACGCCGATCTGCGGCTGTCACGAGCGTTCGGCGAGTCGAACATGATCATCATGCACGCGCTATCCGACCCGGACAAGGTCGGCAATGTCGGCTCGGCGGCCGTGCAGAAGGCGCGCGGCCTGCTCTCCCTCTGCGACACCCGAGTGGTGCTGCGGCAGGCTCCAGGGGAGTTGGACCGAGCCGTCAATGATCTTGGCATGACCCAGGCGGAGCGGGATGTCGTCGCCGGCGTCGGCAAGGGCGAAGCACTGTGGAAGCTCCCGACCCGGTCGTTTCGAGTGCAGACCGTGCTGACGCCGAGGGAGAAGTCGTTGTTCAACACCGACGCGCGGATGACCGTGGATGGAGCAAACCGATGAAGCTGATGCGAGTGGCAAACAGGTCTGCGGGAGAGCCAGCTGGGGCAGATCCCTTGCTTGCCGTCGTCCATGATGCCCCGAGGATCAGTCCGCTTGCCCGTATGGCTGCCGGTGGAACCGTCTCTGGCACAGCTGAACTTGGCGGCAGCGCCTTGGTGGTCGGTGAGGCCAGAGTCATCGATCGAGCCAAGGTACTCGAGCATGCCGTCATCACTGGTAGCGCGGTGATCTCTGGTGCAGCCACCATTTCCGGGTGGGCGTCAGCTATCGATCGGGCCCAGATCATCGACGAAGCCTGGGTCTTCGGCCGTGCGGTGATCGAGAAGCAGGCCTCCATCTGTGGCCGGGCTCAGATCTTTGGTGATGCAAGGGTGAGCCGGCTGGCATGCGTCGGCGGTGATGCGTGGGTTTACGGCCAGGCCGTCGTCACCGATCTCGCCGCGGTTCGTGGCCGGGCACGCATCGGCGGCCAGGCTTGCGTCCGCGGCGACGCCCTCATCGATGGCCCAGTGCGTCTCGGTGGATTCGCAACCGTGGGTCATCTGGCGCACATCTTCGCGCGGACGCACTTCGCCGTCCATCAGCTCCCTTGGGGTGATTGGGTCACCTTTTACCGCTGCGTGGACGGCTGGGTGGGCGCAGGTCTGCACGCCGGACGATGGTGCGGCCCGCTGCCCCGCAATCGCGTGATCCCCGAATTGGCGCACCTGAGCGACAGGATCACCGAACTCGCCGAACGCTGGAGCCTTGCGCCTGCTACCAGCCTGAGTGCCGAACCGCCCGCCGGCCGACGAACAGGACCAGCATGAAGATCGCAATGACCAACAGGACAAGGCCGACAACGAGAGCCACGTACGCCATTGCCGCCGCCAGGACGATTCGAATCGTCCACCTGAACAGAATCATCCACAGCTGGTTGTCGCCGTTCGAAGCTCCTGATATTCCCGATCCTTGGCGTAAGAAATGCGGTGCAGCTTTCCTCATGGCTCGCCCTCCTTCCATCATCTCGCCCGGATACTGCCAGCACGGACCGACAGCCGACTTTCGGTCGCGGTGTACCTCAGTTCCCGCCGATGGAATGCCCGTCAGACGCCAGCGCGAAGGTCGTCGGTGATGGTCTCTGCGGCCAAGGGTCCGGTGCGTTCCAGACCGGGTTTCGGCGGATCGGACGTTGCCCTGGTCCTCGTCGTTGCTGTCGTCTTCGGAGCCGTTGTGAGCCTGTGGGCCGGCGGTCAAGCCGCTTCATACCTGACCGGCCATGGATGGGCGCAAGGATCATTCCTCGCCGGCGCTGATGCAGTGCAACACAGGCCTTCACCCGGTGAGGCGTGGGGCTCTCCGATGCCGTCGGCGGCCATCTACTGGGTGATTGCATGCAGCACGATCGTGGCTATTTCGGTGGCGGTGATCGTTCCGGCTGTAATCCTGCGGGCAAGGACCCGAATCAGACGGAAGATCGATGCACTCTCAGCCCGACCAGGGATGGCAGTACCGACCGACATTGCCCGGCACGCAGGCGGCAGGGCGTTGGTCAGGAAGTCCGCTGAACTCCGGCCCGGTACGGCGAAGAAGCAACGATCACGTCCCGAGCAACTCGGCTGGCGGTGGGGTAGGGCCCGCGGCGTCGAGGTGTGGACGTCGGTGCGAGACGCCGTCGTGCTGCTTGGGCCATCCGGAGCAGGCAAAGGCGTTTACGCGGTCAACGCTCGGATCCTCGATGCGCCCGGCGCGGTCGTCGCCACCTCGATACGGCCGGACGTCCTGCAGATCACGATGACGGCGCGAAAGGAAGTCGGTCCCGTGGGCGTGATCGCGGCCGACGGGTCGGCTGGCCACATCCCCGAAATCGTCAAATGGTCGCCGATCCTGGGGGCGCGCGACGGTGCCGTGGCCACCGCTCGAGCGATAGTTCTGTCCTGCGGGTCATCCTCGGGAGTGGAGCACGCCTCATTCTGGGAGGACTGGACCCAAAAGGCGGTGAAGGCGCTGCTGCACGCAGCCGACTGGGGCGGGTCCGGAATCGACGATCTGTGGCGGTGGTCGCAGTCGCCCTCGGCCGCCCGGGCTGCCGTCGAGGTCCTCGAACAACTCGAGGGCAACGAGCATGGGTATCGGCAGGTCGAGCCTGGGTGGGCAGCCACGCTTGCCTCGGTCGTCGACGGAGACGAGAAGTTCCGCGGCAATGTCTGGGCCGGAGTGGCAAAAGCCCTCGCCGGCCTGGATCTCTGGGAGGTCCGACGCAGGTTCGACCCTGCCGAGGGCGAGCAATTCGACCCGGCCCAGTTCATCATCAACAAGGGAACGCTGTACCTCCTGGCTAAAGAGGACGACCCCTCATCGCGGCTCCTACAGTGCCTCGTCGACGACATCGCCAGGACCGGGAAGGCCATCGCAGATCGCTCGCCGAACGCCCGCCTGGACCCGCCGCTCACTCTCGTCCTGGACGAGATCGCCAACTTCGCCCCGCTGCCAGCGCTCCCGACGTATGTCTCCGGATACGGCGGCTCCGGCATGGTGACTATGGTCGTCATTCAAGGGAGATCACAGATGGCGAGGACTTGGGGATCCGATGCAGCAAAGGCTATCTGGGACTCGGCCACCATCACCGGCATTCTTGGTGGAGTGACATCGGCCGAGGACCTCCGCGACTTCAGTGCGATAGCCGGCCAGCGGGATGAGTTGTCCTGGCAGGGATCGACCGGACACGGTGGCGGGGTCTTCGGAGGTGGCGAAGGCCGCTCCTACTCCGAGCACGTGACGCAGCGGGCTGTTCTCGACGAGGGCGAGATTCGCGGCCTCCCGGAGGGAACGATGCTGATGTTCTACAAGGGCCTGGACCCGATGCTGGTGCAGATGACGGCGTACTACCGGCGCAAGGACGCCAAACGGTTGGCTTCCAGCCGGTTAGCAGCCCAGCAGTCGATCGCTCGGGGCGCGAGGCGCACAGAATCTGTACACAAATTCTAAAGAATGGCGCCGTGGTCTGCGGCACCGCTGATCCGCTGGTCGCGCCAGGTGTTGCACCAGAGACAGGACCATGACATGTTGGCGCGTGTGTTGGCCCCGCCGTGCACACGGGCGACCACATGGCCAAGTGATCCGATACGTCGTCCAACATGCTCCCAAGGCAGCGGCGTACCGCTGGGTAGTGATGGCCGGGGTTCGACTGCAAGCGATCCGCAGAAGGCGCACCGGCCCTGCGCAGCGTCGAGTACCCCCCAGACGTCCTCAGTGCTAATTCTTTCCGAAGGGGTTCCGGACATAAGCCGGGGAGCGTTGGCCTTCTTCGCCTTCGTGGCGCACCATCGACGCCTTTCCGGCAAGCTGGTCTTCGCCAGGTAGTCCTCCCAAGACACGTAGACCGGTGGTCCTGCCTGAAGACCGGAGTCTTTCGGCGCGGAGGGCATGGGTCGCAAGCGTGCTGCGATTCTTGCTGCACGCGCAGCCGGTAGCTCGGCGAGTTTGGCCAGAACCTCGGCGCGCGTAACAGCTTCCGGAAGCCACGGCGGCCCTGCAGGAGTCATCCGCCCATTGTCGGCTCGATCGGACATCGCTGCGCGCTCTTGCCGTCCGCGGACTTGACCGCTGAGAGAGCATTCGGGCATCGCGAGCGTCATCGGACGTCATTCGAAAGGGTCTGAGGCTGGCCGGGCTGGCTCGGTTGGTGTCGCCAATCGCTGTGAACCTCGGCCGCGCTAAAGGGCTGTTCTCTTCGGCAGCAAATCTGAAATACCGCTGTGACGGGACTTTGTCGATGCGAGGCGGGTGGCAGCTGCTGAGACCCCCGCGCTCGCTGCAGCCGCCCGGCGAAGCGCTTCGCCGGTGGGCGCGGCCCTCGCCGCGGCAGCTATCCATCGCTTCGATGCTGCCTCGAATTCGTCGGAAGCTACGCCATCCGCGATCATGGCCAGAAGATCCTGTCGGGCGACGGCCAGCTCGAATGTTAGAAATGCTTCGCAGGCGGCGCGGCCAAGATATTCGCGCGTTTCCTGACTGCGTCGCTGCGCATCTGCGGGCGCCATCCAAGTGCTGTTCTCCAAGGCAACCGTGGACTGGCTTGTCTCAGCCTCGGTTGGGTGGCCGGGGTCGGCGGCGATGTCGCTCAGGATGGCCAGCGCCAACTCGTTGCGCTGCTCCGCCCTGCGAAGTAGGTCCCCGGCCGCCGACATGACGGCTTGATCCGTTGACCTGCGTGTCCGAATCTCCGTCTCCGTCTGCAGGTTCGCCTCCCACAGGCTCTCCTCACGGTTCAGGACTGGCCCGGGCTTGCCTGAGTGGTTCGTGCCGTTGCACCCGGCTGTGGCCACGAGTTCGCGCAGTCGACCCACCACCCGCTCTCGATGGTTGTCCCACTCCAGCCCGATCATGCCTGCGCCTGATACCGGATGGCGGGTTACCCGCCAGCCGGTCCAGAGGTGACCGAGTTCCTCAACAACGCCGCTATGAAGAAACCAGCAGGGCGGTACAACAGTGGGCGGGATGCGATACGTCGGTACGAGCCAAGCCAGCCAGGATCCGAGATCTTTGAGTGCCGAACGGTAATCGGTCGCGCCCAGAATCTCCCAAGGGATAGTGCCTGGCTGCTCTGGCTTCTCATTGTTCCCGCGAGCTCCGGAGGAGTCGAGCCGCGGTGACGCTCCCGAGGTGTTGGTGACAGTCATGTTGTTCCTCCCGAGTTAGGCGCTCCCACTTCTGGATGCGGTTCGGTCGCCGGGATCTAGAAGTCTCGACTGTCGAGCCGAACATCTTGAGCACCGGCAGGACTGGGCCTGTCGACCGACTCCGCCAGCGCGCGGAGAGCCTGGGTGGCCAGTCGGTAGTCGGCTTGTTGCGAGAACGACGAGCCGCGCTCGGGGGGCGAGCCCAGCGGGCTGCCGTCGGTCACCGACCACCGATCCCGGTACGCCGCTACCGTCCGTGCTGCGGAACGCCATCTCTCGGATGACTGGGCCGAGGGGGCCGGCATGCTGAAGACCCACGCCGAGCTTTCCGCGATCGCCCGGTCCAGGACAGCATCTGCCCGCGTCTCGATCAGCTGGTACCGACTGTTCAGCGCGGTCAGCATCTCTGGGTCAGTCAGACCGGCGGTCGCGTCCGGGAGCACGCCGGCCACCATCCGGCGTTGAGTCTGCATCCGGTCGATGGTGACTGCGTTCGTCCAGCCGCGAAGCTGATCTGCCAGGTCGCTGGCGCTCTCAGGTGCCCGCTGTGCCACGACCTGATGCATCGCCGGCTGAACATCCAGACCCCAGGCGCGAACAGCCCGGGTGGCCTTGACCAGTTCACCGAAGTCAGGTCCATCGATCAGTATCTGCGTCGCCGGATGATCGCCGAGCACCGCGTAGACAACTTCGGTGGTGGCGACGTCGTGGGCATAGCCGGCGATGGTCTCGGCCTCGGCGGCAAGCTGGGCGATGCAGCCCGACGCTTCTTGCTCGTCGCGGATCATTTCGTGGGCCGATCGCGCAGCGCTGGAGTTGGCCAGGATGGCCTGCACGACCTCTCGCCGGGTCCAGGGCTCACCGTCAGGACCGTGCATGTGAATGTCCGTCTCCTCGGAGAGACCGCCTGGTGTCGGAGGATCGGTCACCAGGTAGGCCTTGTTATTTCGCCGACCCCGTGTCATCGCGACGTAGAACGTTTCGCGGGTCATAGCCGCGCCGGCGAGTACGTGTGCGGTGTCGGTCGTCATGCCCTGCGCCCGGTGCGCGGTGGTGGCGTAGCCGAGATCCACGTGGTGAGCGACATACTGGGCCGGCAGGGTGACCTGGGCTGCGCCTGCCAGTCCGTCGCTGCCGAGCAGTCGCACGGTCAGCGACCCGTCAGTCCGTGCCCGTTCGACGGACCACTGCTGGCCGTTGCGGACAAAGCCTTCCAATCGTCGGCCGGCGCGCGGCAGGGGTCCGGCTCCGGTTCCATCGGGCAGGTAACGGTCGATCTCCCGCGTGACGACGATGTCGCCGCGGCTGGCGGACGTTCCGTCGTGCAGCCGCACAGTCATGTCGTCCTCAACCCGGCCGGCGAGCACGAGGTCGGCCCGAGCCCGCAGATTCAGTTCACGCACCGACTCGTTGTCGGCCGCGATCAGGAGTGATCTGTTGCCGCTGCGGGTGTCGAAGAGCCATCCGTTGTAGGCGGCGTCGCTCATCTGGTCGCTGGCGCCGCCGAGGAGCCTGTCGTGGTCGAGGTACGTCTTGATTGCACGGGCGTCGCCCAGGCGCACCTCGGCGGCTGCGTCTTCTTCCCACGTTCGGCGGGTGCCGTCTGGGTCGGTGAAGCGGCGGACGACGGTCAGGGTCGGCGTGTCGGTCCTGGCCGAGGCGAGCAGGCCAAATGCTCCGCCGGTCTCCACCGGAGAGAGTTGATGCGGATCTCCGACCAGCAGCAACTTGGCTCCCGCTGAAGCCACTTGCTGGGCGAGCCGGTCGAGTGCGAAGGTGCCGGCCATCCCGGCTTCGTCGACGATTAACAGCTGGCCAGGCCGGAGGTTCCAGCGGTCGTGCACAGCTCGAGCCTCGGTCAGAGCGCGGTCGACGGTTGACGTATCGGCGCCCTCCCCGTCGAGCTGGTCTCGGCGACGACTGAGGACCGTGATCCGATCGGCTCGCTGTCCTTGAAGTTGCTGCTGGGCCAGCCATTGCGCCGTGTTGTCGGTGATGATGCCGAGATCCGCGGCCAGTACCTCGGCCGCTTTGGCCGATGGTGCGAGACCCACGACGCTGCCGGCGCCGAACTCGGATTCCCACATGGCCCGAACGCCGGCCATGGACGTCGTCTTGCCGGTCCCAGCCGGTCCGATCAAGACGTCCACGACTCGGCCGGAGGTCGCGATCGTGACGGCGGCCGGTGCCTGGTCTTCATCGGACAGCCGGTAGCTCCGTCCGGGGAGGACTGCTTGGGCGACCAGGGCGGCGCGGTCCGCGTTGACGGCCGGGCCGTCCTGACGGTTGGCGGCGGTCATGAGCCGGTCTTCGGCGTCGAGCACCTGACGGGAGGTGAAGACCTGGGGACGGCAGAATCGGCTGGTGCCGTCGTGCTCCCGGAATGCGTCGGGGGTCGGCGGCAGTTGTCCGGCCGTCAGCATGACGGACAGTGTCTCCGCGGCCGTCACGATGCGGTTCCTGACGGCGACGGCGTCACTTGCGCTCGCGAACTGCCAACTGGCCTGTTGGAGATGACGGATGGCCTCGGCGGTGAGGTTCCAGCGCGTCCAGGTTGACCGTCGTGACGCCACCTCTTCGACCACCTGGGTCGCCAGAGAACTCGTCGCATTGCCGGGGACGTCGTCCGCATGAAGCATGACAGGCAGGCCCATCAGCGCGCCGTCAGCCACGGCAGACGCCCATTCGGCCGGGTCTTGGTTCAGCTCCTTCTGGGCGCGGGCTGCCCACACGGTGACGGCATCGGCCAACGAGGTCGACTTCTTCTGCTCCCTGGTGTCCAAGGTGTAGTGCTGGCGCATCCGGTTCAGAGACCGGGCGTCAGGCCGACGACCGTGCCGCTCGACGTAGTCGTCAACGGCGACGTCGACTGCCGCTTCGATATCGGCTGACCGCTGGGAGAAGACGGCGAGCAGGCCATCCGGAACACCGACCAACTCTCGCGCCCGCCGGCGACCGCGGCCCCGCTCTCGACCTTCCCAGGCAACGCCTACCCGACGGGTCACCTCGTCGGCGAGCAGGAGGTTGTAGGTCTCGCTGTAGGCGACCGCAGCCCGGAAGAGCGACTTGGAGTCGATGGTTCGCCATTTTCCGTCCGGTCCCTGGACGCGATTGGCAATGGTGACATGAGTATGGAGCTGCGGGTCGCCCTTGCGGGAGTCCCAGTGGTCGAACGCCGCCGCGACCATGCCGGCGGTTCTGGTTCGGGCCACTCCCTGATTCCCGGTCCTGGTGAACAGCGCTTCCTTCTCGATCAGCTCGAGGGTGCTGGTCAAGGCGGCACGGTGGGCGTCGTACACCTTGACCTGCAGGCCGTGGTCCGCGACCGCCCAGAGCGCCGAGATCGACTTCGGAACCGAGAACGTCAGGTCGAAACCGGCGACGGCCTTCCTGGTGGGGATGTCCTGCTCCTCCTTCACGATTTGCCTGATGGCTGCGGAGCGGACTGGCTCTGGCAGGGCTTCCGGCAATGCGGCCAGGCGTCGTTCGATTCGTTGGGCTCTGGTTTGGTAGGCCGAGGCGGCACTGCCGATCTTGGTCCCGGTGATCGGATCGCAGCCGGCCTCGAACAAGGCCCTCAGCTGTTGCTCCGTGACCTCGGATCCGGACTCCAATCCTGTGTCGCCTAGCGCGGTCAGGCCCGATCCGATCCACGTTCCGTGTGGGTAACCGTCGGCAGCGTAATAGCGGGTCATCGGTGAGCCAGCGTTCGGCGAGCTCCCGTCTCCGGCCGCGATGTGGCTGGTCAGGTAGTCAACTGAAGACATTCGAGACATCGACATCGTCACTTGACGGGATGACGAGGTGATCCGGCGAGCTGTGCGAAATCCACCCATGCCGGCAGATCGGGCGCAGTCTTTGGCGACAAGTCACTCCGGCCGGCCGGCCGGCCATGCCGCTGTGGACTGCGCGAGGCCACAGGCTGCCCTGGGTCGTGCTCGGCTCACTGGGTGACACTGGGTGACAGCCAATGTCGGTGGGAGGAGATAGCTTGCGTTCATGACGGTCCGCTGCGTGGGTGCTCGGTGATGTGGGTAGCAATCGGGTCCCTTGGCGGAGCACTTGTGGGTGTCATCGGGTCACTTACGCTGTGGTTCGCAAGTGCCCGGCGCGCGGGCAAAGGGGCCGAGCAAGATCGTCGACAGAGGGCCTATTCCGATCTGTTGGTTGCCAGTCTTGGGGTCACGCTGCGCGCCCAAGTAATGATCACGGTCCTGAAGACCCGTTCCGGTCTCGGCGAGGGGGTCGCTGTCATGCTCGGCCAGCGCAAGCAGCTGGACGCCATGGAGCTTCACGATTGGGTGAACCAGGATTTCGGGGCACTGACGGATGCCTGGTCCCGCGCGTGGTCCTACGGCACAGCTGCGGGTGTGGCGCTCGCGAACAGTCTGGTTGACGCCTGCGGGCAGGTGGTCGAGGTGGTCACACTTGCCGATGCTCAGGGACGGTGGGACAAGGCTCGCCAGGCGATGGTCGGAGTGGACATCGGTCGCCTCACCACGCAATGGGATGAGCGGATGAAGCTTGTCGCGGTGGCGCGGAGAGACCTCGCCCAGCACCTGCGTTCGGAGACCGGCCGAGAAGCAGCGGAACTGTTCGGCACCGGCGAGCGGGCGCTCGGCTGATCGCATGTCTGCTGGGATCATGGCGCCCGGCGGTGCGGCCTACCAGCAGCATGAGCGAAAGCTGCCAGCTTCCAAAACCCGTTGTGCAGGTACGAGATGCAGAAGCGGGCTGATGTTGGATCCGAATCCATAGGCGGTGGCCGCTCCGATTGGACGGCTGCATCAAGCCGAGGCCTCGTCCGAACCCGGGCTGCAGGGGGTGTCGATAGCAAGTGCCGGTAATTTCAACAGGAACTGCGGGTCATGCTGCAGGCAGGCCAAGCCTAGAACGTTAGGCTGCCATCCGTGATGACCGGTGAGCTGAAGTCCAAGATCGACAGCATCTGGAATGCCTTCTGGTCCGGCGGCATCTCCAACCCCCTCGAGGTGATCGAACAGATCACCTACCTGCTGTTCATCCGCCGACTGGACGAGCTGCAGACCCTCGCCGAGAACAAGGCCACCACGACCCGCAAACCCATCGAGAAGCCAATTTTCGAAGGTAGCACCGACCCCCGACGGTGGAAAAACTTCCGGGAGGTCGGCCCCGCCGAGATGTTCACGACCGTCTCCGAGCAGGTGTTCCCCTTACTACGGACACTTGGCGGTGAAGGTTCGACTTACTCCCAGCACATGCAGGACGCCCGGTTCACCATCCCGAACGCGGCCTTGCTGTCCAAGGTTGTTGACATGCTGGCGGACATCCCGATGGTCAACCGGGACACCAACGGCGACCTGTACGAGTATATGCTCGGGAAAATCGCCAGCGCTGGCCAGAACGGCCAGTTCCGCACGCCCCGTCACATCATCAAACTCATGGTCGAGATGATGGCCCCGACGGCTAAAGACGAAATCTGTGACCCCGCCTGTGGCACGGCAGGCTTCCTGGTCGCGGCCAGTGAGTATTTACGTGAGGAGTACCCGAAGCTCCTGCTGGACAGGGTGGCCAACGAGCATTTCCACCACAGCATGTTCCACGGGTACGACTTCGACTCCACGATGCTGCGGATCGGCAGCATGAACATGCTCCTACACGGCGTCGAGGCTCCGGACATCCGCTACCGGGATTCTCTGTCCGATGGGGCCAGCGGCGATGCCGACCTCTACTCCCTCATCCTGGCCAACCCGCCGTTCGCCGGGTCATTGGACTATGAGGCGACTGCGAAAGATCTACTGCAGGTGGTCAAGACCAAGAAGACAGAGTTGCTCTTTCTGGCTCTGTTCCTGCGGTTGCTGCGGACTGGCGGCCGAGCCGCCGTCATCGTCCCCGACGGCGTGATGTTTGGATCGTCCAAGGCACACAAGGAACTACGCCGCACCCTTGTCGAAGATCACAAGCTCGACGGCGTAGTGAAGTTGCCCGGCGGAGTGTTCAAGCCGTACGCCGGAGTCTCGACCGCAATTCTGCTGTTCACGAAGACCGGGGTCGGTGGTACCGACAACGTCTGGTTTTACGAAGTCACGGCCGACGGCTGGTCGTTGGATGACAAGCGTTCGCCATTGCTAGCCGAGGTCAAGCTCGGTGTCCGCCCCGAGACCGGCCTTTCTCCTGACGAGCACGCCAAGAACAACCTGCCCGACGCGCTGCGACGATGGTTCGACCGCGACGGTCTGGAGCTATCCCGCGCTCGAACCCAGCAGAGTTTCAGCGTGTCGAAGGCTGACATCGTCGGTCAGGGCTACGACCTCTCCTTGAATCGATACAAGGAAGTTGTGCACGACGCGGTTGAGCACCGCAAGCCCATGGACATTATTGGTGACCTCGAAGTACTTGAGGCAGAGATTCTGCAGGGTCTCGCGGAGCTCAAGGCCATGCTATGACCGGAACAGTTGTTCTCTCGGAGCTAATGGTGTCCCGCGCCGGCTCGATCGATCCGGCTAAATTCCCGGAAGAGAGATTCGATCTTTACAGCATTCCTTCCTTCGACCGCGGGAGCGCAGACATAGTCGCGGGCGCGGAAATTGGCTCAAGCAAACAGATAATCAGAACCAACGATGTCCTGCTATCTAAGATAGTCCCCCACATTCGACGATCCTGGATCGTCGGACCCAGTAGAGGCAAGCGCTTGATTGCTTCTGGCGAGTGGATCGTCTTTCGATCTGAGCGAGCAGATCCAGCTTACCTGCGACATGTCCTGACTGGCGATCCTTTTCATTCACAATTCATGGCTACTGTCTCAGGCATAGGTGGTTCACTCCTGCGTGCACGTCCGGCTTTCGTGGGCCAGATCCAGGTTCCACTGCCGTCGATTGAGGAGCAACGGCGGATCGCGGCGATCCTCGACCGCGCTGACGCCCTGCGGGCCAAGCGGCGGGAAGCCGTCGGCCACCTTGACGAGCTTAGGCGATCAGTCTTCCTAGATATGTTTGGCTCGGCCTGCCGCGAGTGGCCGATGACGGATGTCGGATCCTTGGTCGATCCGGCCCGAGGAGGAATACGGACAGGGCCATTTGGAAGCCAGCTACTGACCAGCGAATTCACCGAAGACGGTGTGGCCGTGCTAGGGATCGACAACGCGGTACAGAACAAGTTCACTTGGTCGGAGCGGCGATTCATATCAGTAGAAAAATATGAAAAGCTGAAGCGTTATACGGTAAATGCCGGCGATGTTTTGATTACAATCATGGGTACGTGTGGCCGTGCGGCCGTAGTGCCACCCGAGATACCGCTGTCAATCAATACGAAGCACCTGTGCTGCATTACACTTGACCAAAAGAGATGCACACCTCAATACCTGCATGCATATTTTCTGGGCCATCCAGTCGCGCGAGACTATCTCAGTCGTACTGCTAAGGGTGCGATAATGAGCGGCTTGAACATGGGCATTATAAAGGATTTACCAGTGATTCTTCCTCCGTTGAGTCTGCAGGGAAAATTTGGCGAGAGGCTGAGTGGCGTCGACAAGACGCTTAGGGAAAGCCAGTCGGGTCTGGATGCCCTCGATGCTCTCTTTGCCTCACTTCAACAACGCGCGTTCTCAGGTCAGCTCTGAGATGCGCACGTGTCGCCTCAGATCGAGAGGACTAGAAACTTGAGCAACTTTGCCTTCCTGCGGTCTGAGTGGCCGGCTCTGTTCGACGAGGCTGCGCGGGCCGAGCACAGTGGCGTCGGCGATCCTCGGACGTCCTGCTTCTACGCGCGGCGGTGCGTGGAGGTGGCCGTGGCGTGGCTATATCAGGCTGACGGCACGCTGACTCAGCCGTATCGCGACGATCTATCGGCTCGCCTGGCCGAACCGTCGTTCCGGCGGCTGGTCGGCGGCGACATCCAGAACAAGATGGACCTGATCCGTCGTCAGGGGAACATGGCTGTCCACAAGACGAAGCCGGTTCTCCCGTCGGATTCGATGCCAATCCTGGGGCAGCTGTTCCAGGCTCTGTATTGGTTGGCCCGGAACTACACGCGGAACCCGTTAAACCTGCCCGCCGACGGTCTGCAATTCGATCCGCAGCAGGTTCCTCGGCCTGTGCCGGCGAGTGTGAAGTTGCAGCGCCAGGCGGAATTGGAGCTGCGTGCCCGCAAGTTGGCTGAGCAGGACCAGGCTCTGGCGAAGTCGCGGGAGGACAACGCCGCGTTGGCCGCTGAGATCGCCGCGTTGCAGGCGCAGATCAAGGTCACCAAGGCCGCGAATCAGGCCCGCCCGGACACCCACGATTACAAAGAGTCCGAGACTCGCGCCACGCACATCGACGTCTATTTGAAAGAGGCTGGCTGGGCCCTGGACCAGCCGCGGGACCGCGAGTTCAAGGTTACTGGTATGCCAGGCAAGGCCGGTACGGGCAGCACTGGTGCTGGATTCGTCGACTACGTCTTGTGGGGGGAGGACGGAAAGCCGTTGGGTTTAGTGGAGGCCAAGCGGTCCCGGCGGGATCCGCGGGCCGGTGAGCAGCAGGCCAAGCTCTACGCCGACCGTCTGGAGTCTGCGTTCGGTCAGCGGCCGATTATCTTCTATACCAACGGCGAAGAGACCTGGCTGTGGGATGACTTGTCGGCTCCGCCGCGTCGAGTGCAGGGTTTTTACACTCGCGACGAGCTTGCGTTGCTGATTAGCCGTCGCACCAGCCGCCGCGCCTTGGCCGACACCGTCATCGACGCGGACATCGTCGGGCGTGACTACCAGCAGCGGGCGATCCGCCGTATCGGGGAGGCTTTCGAGGTCAATCACCAGCGTCAAGCCCTGGTCGTGATGGCCACCGGGGCGGGCAAGACCCGCACGGCGATTGCGTTGGTCGATGTGTTGATGCGGGCCAACTGGGTCAAGCGGGTGTTGTTCCTCTCGGACCGGGTCGCACTGGTCACCCAGGCGGTCAACGCGTTCAAGCGGCACCTGCCCGATGCCACGACCGTCAACCTGGTCACCGACCGCGACACCGACGGCCGGGTTTACGTCTCCACCTACCCCACGATGATGGGCTTGATCAACGAGAGCATCAAGCAGGACCGTTTCGGTGCGGGCTATTTCGACTTGGTCATCATCGACGAGGCCCACCGCTCGGTGTACCAGAAGTACAAGGCGATCTTCTCCTGGTTCGACTCGGTGCTAGTCGGCCTGACGGCCACGCCGAAGGACGATGTCGACCACAACACCTACAGCCTGTTCCACCTCGAGGATGGCGTCCCCACCGACGCCTACTCCCTGGACGAGGCGGTGGCCGCGAAGTACCTGGTGCCGCCCAGGGCGGTGAAGGTGCCGCTGAAGTTCCTGGATCGTGGGATTCGTTACGAGGACCTGTCCGAGGAGGAACGAGACCGCTGGGACACGCTGGAATGGGATGAAGACGGCGAAGTTCCGGATGCAGTGTCTGCCGATGCGGTTAACAGGTGGCTCTTCAATACCGACACCGTCGACAAGATGCTGAAGACGTTGATGACCGCTGGTCACCGGGTCGCCGGCGGGGATCGTCTGGGCAAGACGATCATCTTCGCCAAGAACGACAACCACGCCAAGTTCATCAAAGAGCGCTTCGACACCAACTATCCCGAATACCGCGGCGCCTTCGCCCGGGTGATCACCTACAGCATCGAGCACGCCCAGGGGTTGATCGACGACCTGTCGATCACCGAAAAAGAACCTCACATCGCGATCTCGGTGGACATGCTCGACACCGGCATCGACGTGCCCGACGTGGTCAACCTTGTTTTCTTCAAGGTCGTCCGATCAAAGACCAAGTTCTGGCAGATGGTCGGACGGGGGACCCGCCTGCGACCGGACCTGTACGGACCCGGCCAGGACAAGCAGGATTTCTTCATCTTCGACTTCTGCGGCAACCTGGACTTCTTCAACGCCCACCCCGACGTCACAGACGGCCGAGTCGCACAATCCTTGTCCGGCCGGTTGTTCAAAGCACGGGTAGAACTGCTTACCGCGATCCCCGCTACCGCCGACTTGGCGTGGGGATCTACCGATCAGCCAATCGAACTTGGTCACGGGACGACAAGCGAAGCCGGTCTGCGGGTCGATGTTGCCCACAGCCTGCAGAACATCGTGATGGGGATGAACCTCGATAACTTCGTGGTCCGCCCGCAGCGCCGACTCGTCGAGACCTACTTCGACCTCGGAGCGTGGCAGGTACTCACTGCTGCCGACGGGCCGGACGTTGCCGAGAGCCTGTCGGATCTCCCGAGCTCCGTTCGTGACAGTGACGAGCAGGCCAAGCGGTTCGACCTGCTCGTTCTGCACCTGCAACTGTCGGTACTCGGTGCTGAACCGAACTTCGACCGGCTGCGTGAGCAGGTGCGACAGTTGGCGACCGCGCTACTGGAACTGATGAACATCCCTCAGGTCAAGGCACAGCAGAATCTGTTGGAAGACGTCGCCGGCGATGAATGGTGGGTCGACGTCACCCTGCCGATGCTGGAGCTCCTGCGACGCCGGGTGAGGTCGCTGGTCGCTCTGATCGAGAAGTCCAAGCGGTTGGTCGTCTACACCGACTTCGTCGATGAACTCGGCGATGCCATCGAGGTGACCGTCTCCGGTCTATCCATCGGAGCCGACCTGGAACGGTTCGCGGCCAAGGCCCGGGCCTACCTCCGGACCCATGAGGACCACCTGGCCCTGCAGAAGGTCCGCCGCAACAAGCCGCTGTCCACCGTGGATCTGGCCGAGCTGGAGCGAATGCTGATCGAGTCCGGTGTCGGCTCACCCGAGGACTTTGCTCGTGCAACTGAGCAGGCCCACGGTCTCGTGTTGTTCGTACGGCAGCTGGTCGGACTCGACCAGGAGGCGGCCAACGAAGCCCTCTCCGGGTTCATCAGCGGCCGGACGTTGTCGGCCAATCAATTGGACTTCCTTGGCCTGGTCGTCAGCTACCTGACCCAGCACGGAGTCATGGCAGTAGATGCTCTTTACGAATCACCGTTCACGGAACTGGCCCCGACCGGACCGGATTATCTGTTCAGCGGTGCCGATATCGAAGAACTGGTAGGGGCGCTCAACGCGGTGCGTGCGACCACCCAGGCCGTCGACAGTGTCGCGTAGCGCCAACCTCCTTTGGCGGCATTTAGCCGCAACCGTGCATGGCCGTGCGACCTGCGCAGGGGCGTACTTCGCCGTCGCAATCCTCCCGCCGCTACCCTGTCGTCATGGTGGGCCGAACTGGACGTCCATTAGCAAGGGGGATAGGTGGCATGCCAAGTGAGTGAGATCGAGCGCAGCATCGACGGAGTCGCCAAGACCGTCGCTGGGGTGTTGGCGAACCAGAAGTACGCCATCGACTACTACCAGCGTGAGTACAAATGGGAGTCGAAGCAGATCGCCGAGCTGGTCGCCGACCTGACAGCAAAATTTCTTGAGCTCTACGAGCCCGAGCATGTCCGCCAAGACGTGGCCAAGTACCCCGGCTACTTCCTCGGGTCGATCATCATTTCGCAGAAGGGCAGCCAGCCGTTCATCGTGGACGGGCAGCAGCGCCTCACCAGCCTGACGTTGTTGCTTACCTATCTCCGCCGCCTGCAGCAGGGCCGAGACGACATCGTCGACATCGACCAGCTGGTCTTCTCGGCAAAGTTTGGGGAGAAATCGTTCAACCTCGCGGTTCCCGATCGTAACGACTGCATGGAAGCGCTCTTCGAGCACGGCGAATACGACCCGAAGACCGATGCACCTGAGTCGGTCCACACACTTGTGAGTCGGTACGGCGAGCTGGACGGACTGTTCCCTGACGAGCTGAAAGCCGATGCACTGCCGTTTTTCATCGACTGGCTCAAGGACCGCGTCCAGCTCGTCCAGATCACCGCCTACACCGACGACGACGCCTATGCGATCTTCGAGACGATGAACGACCGAGGCCTCAAGCTCACTCCGGCCGACATGCTCAAGGGCTTCCTGTTGGCCAACATGGAGGACGGCAAACCGCGCACCAAGGCTAACGACCTGTGGCGCAAGCGGATGCGCAACCTCGACGAGCATGCCGACGACGCTGGGTCAGATTTTCTCAAGACCTGGCTGCGCAGCCAATACTCCACCAAGATCCGTGAGCGTAAGAAAGGTGCGCGTCCGGAGGACTGGGATCGCATCGGTACCGAGTTTCACCGCTGGCTCCGCGGGGCGCATGACAACATCGGTCTCAAGACCCGCGACGACTTCTATCAGTTCGTCGCAAGGGACCTAGACTTCTACAGTCATCAATACCAACGGATCCTGACGGCATCATCAGGTCAATTCGACCCTGACAGCCCGCTGCGGTTCGTCCGCTACAACGCGGATCTCGGCTTCACCCTGCAGAACCAGCTCCTGCTGGCATCGCTACGGGTCGACGACAACCAGCAGGCCATCGACCAGAAGCTGGAGATCGTCGGGCGATTCACCGACATCCTGCTCGCTTGGCGCATCTGGAATTTCCGCGCGACCGCGTATTCCACGATGCAGTACGCCATGTTCACCGTCATGCGCGACATCCGCGGTCTCGATGCTGACCACCTCGCGAAGGCGCTCAACGACTACCTGCTGAAGGTCGACGAGACCTTCGATGACAACGACAGCCTCTATGTTCACCAGCAGAATCGCGGCCAGCTCCACAAGATTCTTGCTCGCCTCACCGACTACATCACCGTGGGCTCCGGACAGTCGTCGCCCTACGTAGAGCTGACCAACGGCACGAAGGTGAGGTACGAGGTCGAGCACATCTGGGCCGACCATGCAGACCGCCACACCGACGAGTTTGCTCACGAGGCCGACTTCGCGCGTCATCGCAACCGGGTCGGTGACCTGCTCCTGCTCCCCAAACAATTCAACGCAAGCTACAACGACGACCCGTACGAACAGAAACTGCCCCACTACTACGGGCAGAATTTACTCGCAGCCAGCCTCAACCCTCTGAGCTACCAGAAGAATCCAGGCTTCATGGCCTTCACCAAGTCCAGCGGACTCTCATTCCAGCCGTACGAGGCGTTCAAGGCTTCCGACGTCACCGAACGCGGCCACCTCTACCGCGACATCGCCAAGCAGGTCTGGAACCCCGCCGACCTACTTGGTGTCGCGAACGCCAAAACGAATGACGGGCTCCATCCCCTCGGATCCGGCTGACCCGGATCAGAAGCAAGGGACTCGCCCCAGCGTAGCCATCATCACGTTGGGCCCCTCCTGCTGAATAGATGCATTTCACTGGCGCCAATTCATGGCTGCCCGCGGAGGTGCCAGAGGTGTGTAGCTATTTCTTGCTCTGGTCTTGGTCCTGGCGTTGGCCTTGGCTCTCGCGATGGCCGGGTCCGTTGCTCCGACAGCCGGGTGCGATAGCGGTCCTGGGTTGACGCGGCCGGCGGGTGGTCGGTGGCCTGGTGGGGGCAGTCGGCCGCTTCGATGGTCTGTCTGGGCGGCGGTCGTCGGGCGCAGCGCCTGAGCTGGGTTAGCTCGCCCGGGACTGACAGGGGCTGAACGGCCGGCCGTGCCCAGACCCGCATTCCTACCGGTGACTACCCATCGCACTCGGGGACTGACGCCTGCTGAACCCTTGATGACGGGTGAGGCGCTCCATTCCGGATCGGCGTCCGAGCGGGCGTCAGAGGACGGGGAGCGGATCATGACGGCAATGCCAAGGCGACGTCCGAAATCGCCGTCGGTCCGATCGGGGGCCGTCATCATCGTGTCCAATGCGGTCCGACGGGTATCCGTTGGTCATCACGAACCGTCAGCCGGCGTGCCCGCAGCCGACACCGTGGCGTCAGCCGGCGTGCCCGCAGCCGACACCGTGGCGTCAGCCGCGTGACTTCACAGGGGCGGGTGGCGTCACGGGCAGCTCGTGTGGGGGCCGGCATTGTGGCTACCGGCGCTGCCGCCTTGAGCTTCCGCGGGACGGCTGACTACGCCGAAAAAAGTCAGGCCGTCGATCCGGGCTGGGGCTGGATCGTCCCGCTGGTCGTCGAGGCCGGCGTCCTGACCGCTGCCGCGATCGCCTGGGTTCGATCCGGTGACGGCATGACGGCGCGTGTGGAAACAACCGTCATGGCCTCACTGCTGACGTTGAGCGTCGTCATCAACGTGGCGCATGCCGCGACGACGACGCTCCTGGGTCACGTCGTCGCAGCGACCCCACCCTTGGTCCTGCTGGTCGCGGTCGAAGGTCTGTTGCGGGAGCAGCGCCGGGTCGCTCGCCTGAAAACGCCGCCGACGGTGGCTGAGCGGAGTGGTGACGTCCCGTCGACCGACGAACGACCCGTCTCGGATGCACGGCCCGATGATGCCCACGTCACGAGGGCCTGTCAGGCTTCAGACGCGTCGCCTGCCGCGGCAGTCCAACCGGCGGTCACGACCAGTCAGGCCGTCACGGTCCTACCGTCACCGGCCGACGTATCCGACGGAGTCATCTTTCCGCAGGATGATCGCCTGCCCGATCCATCAGCACCGTCGGCGTCAAAGCCGTCCTCCGTGCCGTCGCTCCTGCTCGAGGTGTTCCGTGCGCTCGACGCCGGCGAAGCTGTGACGGGCGCATCTGTGGGCGCTTGGTTGGATGCCTCGGAGTCCACGGGTCTCCGCCGCCTCCGGGAGCTCCGGATCCGTCATCCTGAGCTGGACATCAAGATGCAGGCCAGCCGTCAGGACAAGTCAGACGCCGAGACGACCAGCCCGCGCGACCGGGTACCCGTCAGCCAATGACCTTCGCAGACGTAACGAACGTATGTACTGGGTAGCTGCTTGAGTCAAGTTCAGAACGGAACCTCCACTTCCCCAACGGGATTGCGCAGCTCATCCAACGGATGCGGGTCCGTGTTGACCGCCTGTTGCAGCAACCGGTAGAACAACA
>JAABVA010000926.1_pt1 | contig 33337 bp, 27 predicted proteins | sample 5560331 | NCBI WGS metagenome assembly JAABVA01 (sample SAMN12812661, study PRJNA571458) | rock metagenome | isolation source: Antarctica rocks | place: Antarctica: Victoria Land, Mt New Zealand sud | collected 2016-01-07 | reverse complement strand
AATTGCTGACATTTGATAATCAACTGCTCATAGTTCAGACTGCTGACATTCATCTGAATCAATAGAGCTTTGAGCTCGCTGAATAGTTCATTCTTCAGATTGAATTTTCAAGTTACGACGTCATATTTGATTGCATCAATGTGCTGCTGAAAATCGAACAGATATTCAATGAAAATGCGATTTTGCATTCTTAGAACTGAAATGAATCGCTAAGCGATTTCTTGCTTGTCTGAATCATCGAAGACTTGTCTTAACAAGACAACTAATTGCTCAATCATGACTAGCTTGTCATGCTGAGTAATCATACGTGACAACGCTTGAGCGACAGCATTCTTTGATAAGCGACTGTACTCATACAGAAGATGAAACTCGAGAGTTGAATAATGATTCATGTTCAACTTCAGCTTGCTGATCAGCTTGAAGATGAATTGATTTAGCTTGTTTTCTCGCTCTTCGATACAGAGTTCTGAATTCAAATATTTCTTTGATTTGATATTGATTCTGCTTATGCTCTTGAGTTCTTGAATCATTTCTGACAAGATTTTGTTATTGATCTGAAACTGCTTAAGTTCAATCTGAGTTTGCTCATATTCTTGTTGACAGACTGAGACTCAGTTGATATACTGAGTGATGATGTTGTTGAATCAAGTTTGAAGTTCAATCAGAAAAGTGTATCACGCTTCAAGAGCATTATTGACGTGAGTTTGAAACTGAGCGACAGTGATGAGTTTGTTGATTAAGACTAGAGATGTTGATGACAGAGTGTTGCTGATATTCTCGAATTGACTCATGATGTAGTATGATGCAATGTAATGTCATGAACTGAGAGCTGAATGAAATCAGAATGAAATTTTAATAACTAGATTTTAAATACAAAATGTTGCACGAAGAAGAAAGAAAAGAAAAAGATCATTCAGAGATTCTTATATCTCATGAATGTTGAGTATCATTTGTATCGAGAAGTCTTCATAACATCACTGATAATCTCACATCTATCATTATCTATAATATTGTTCAACATCATCTAAGTGATCTAACATCTCTTTTTTCAACATCTTTCAAGTAACACATGCTAAAATCGTGACACTTAGATAATCTTGATTCATTGAATCTGTTTCGCAGTTCAATGAATTAAGTTATCAATCTAGTCATCATCATCTTAATTTAGTCTCAACAATTCTGTTTCAATCATCTCAGTCATATACGCGAACTTCTGCAATCTTAAGTCAATAGAATTACTGTCTAGTCTTGATTCTGCTCGATTCATGTATATAAAAGTTGAATTTTCATTCTTTTCTTTTACTTTTTGTCTTTCATCTTATACATTATCTGATGTATTATCTTGTATTTAAATTCTATCAAAGTAATAATAATATCAATCTTTTATATTAATAGTATCTTTAATTTAACTCAATCTTTGACATTATGAAAGATTTACACTTTCTGCAACATTTTCATACATTGAAATCTCATTTAATTATTCTTTCATTTAAATAAAGTTATTTCACAATTTCTTGATCAATGATAAGCATGCTATCAAACAATTTAATAACATAATATTATTACTTTATTTTTATTCATCATTTTCAATTTTTCAATTTATATAAAGTTGAATTCTTAATCTTTTGCAATGATAACTTAAATTATTACATAAATCTTGAACAATTAATCTTTCTTCATCATTCATTTTTTTGCAAATTTTAACGTTGTTTTCATTGCTTTTAAATTCAAGAAACTTCTCAATATATTTGAATATGAGAAGAACAAAGATTGATTGAATGCATGAAAGCAGAGTCTGATACAACGCATGAACATGAATGATAATTTTTTTTTTAAATTCTTACTCGATTCAACACTCATTATGAATCTATGCAAGATTCTATATACTGTAGTGAACGCTGCGCTAACGCAGCGTTCTTTTTGCATCAAAAATCATTTCTTTCTGCGCTTTATACTATAACTGTTTTCAATGCAAGAACTTTATGAATCTGTTTCTTCTTTATTCTTTTTTTCTTTCATCTGATTCTTCAATGATATCACAGCTTGAAATTGATTCAGTATGCTCGTTGAGAATATCATTCAAATGATCATCATCATTGCACTCATGATTTCTAAGAGCTTTTTTAAGTTCGTGATGTTTTCTTCTCATTGCATTGCTTTTCATTCTACTTTTCATCTGAAACATGTTAATAGAATGTGTTTGATCAACATTTAATCTTTGTCACACTTGCATGTCATCATAATGATATCAAGTACTCATCTCTTATGTAGAAATTAATTGAAGTCAATTTTTCTTATGTGTAACTGCGTCAATAATGCGCTGTGAGACTTTGCATAATTCTTGTGCAATCACAGATGTTGATGTATTATCTTTAATGTCAGATATTGAAAATGAGCTGTATTGAATTTCTTTTTTCAGATTATTCTTCATGTTTATTTGATCTGTTTCTGTATGAGCATCAGTCTTGTCATTATTTCAATGCATTGATGCTCAGTCAGTGATAAAGATAAATCATGTGCATCATCAATCATTTTGTTCATCGCTTCATTTTCAAGTACTTTTGCATGTTTTGTCATTTAATGTAACTTCAGCGTAATTTCTTAAAATTAAATGCTCTCATGTGTAATCTGAACTTATTGCAGACGTGTCTGATCTTTTGTTGATATCATAACTTTCACTGTTTTCAAAGAAGTCTGACTATCATTGTATACTTTGTATATCTTTTCATGACACTTTTGATTCTTTGTCGTTACATTTGCAAGATGTTTCATTCTTATGATCAATTCTTTCAGTTCTTCATGATGAGTCATGATTAAAGTCAATCTTTTCAATCTCTTATTTAGCTTTCAGTTAATTCTCATTGCAATTGTTGTAACATTCTTTTTATTGTCACTATCATTTTAGTAAACTCTTTGACATTTGCTTCAACATGAATGTGTCAAAATGATGTTGACTTATTGACATTTTCTTGTTTGCAACTATAACTATTCTCAATGACTTTGATCAGAAAATCATCATGTAAAGATGATTTCACTTCATCTTTGTCTATTTAAATGTTTTCTATCGAAAATATGTTGTATACGTTGCATGCAACATACATAAAGCATGATTTCTATGCTGATTTCTCTCTTAAACTTGAGAAATTACTCAAAGAGAATTTCTTGTAACAGATTTACAGTTCAAGATGAACGAGATTTTTCACTGCTCAGATTTCAACAGTTTACTTCTTAAGCATGAATTGCAAATATTTCATCTATGATACATATGCATATTGCAGTCGATTTCTTCTTTAATCACATCAACATGCATTACTGTTCTCTTAAGCTATATAGATGATGTTTTCAACTAGAGATTGATTTTATTATTAAGACATTCAAGAGTCAAAACTTAGTGAAGAAATAAGATTCTTAAAATCAACAATTGTTGTCATTGTATATCATGCTTTGCAGATGCTCACTTCACTCAAAAGTATGCAACTCATTTGTTTCATATTATTTGTAAAGATCTTTCTTATGCAGATCGATCATGTTTTGCAGAAATGTTCATATATTACACTTTTAATCAAATAATGTAGTTCAATCATTTTTTACTAATTCGCTTGTGTCTCTCTTCTCTTAATGAAGTCTTTTCATCAACATATCATTCATGTATAGAATGTCTGTATCTGAACGTCTGTTAAACAATATTAATGAGATTCTCAAGTTTGCTCATGTTGAACTTAATGAGTCTCATGAGTTGCTCATGTCGTAGTAACAGACACGCAGTCTTAACAAAATCTATACGTAGTTAGCATGTAAATCTAAAGAATGTTTGTGATTTGAATTCTTTCTGCTAATCACTCTTAACAGATCAAACACAAGAGTGTTTTATTTCAATTTTTGTCATCATGATGACAAGATACTGAATTGAATAATTTTCATAAGTGATTTTTCTCGTAATTCTGCGTTCTATTTGACTTTCTCATCTGCGTGCAGATTGCTTTTTTTTGTAGCATGCACATTGAGATTGAATGATGATTATTATTTCTTTCATTAAGTCAAAATCATTTATGTTGAGTCAATATTAAATCAATGATCTTTGTATCATTTATTGACAACAAGATTCATCTGTACATGATGTCAATTATGAATCTTTTGATTCTATTCTGTGTTCAAATAGAAGTCAGAAGAATCAAGAAATCTCAATTTAACGCAGTTTAAATGATGTTAGAATGTTGCGTGATCAGAAAAGTCATCATGCAGAGTTTTCATTCATGTGATAACATTTCTCTTTAACAATCACAATCAGTTTATGAAGAAGATTAATGACATGTTAATGTCAGTAAGAAATGAAAAGATACTACTAGTGAAAAAGACAACTCGAATGAAGAGTTTGCAAGTTGTGACTACAAGTGATCAAAGAATTTGCAATTCATCAACTGCGTTGATATTGAAATATCTTCATCATATCGATAATGTCATCAAGTAATTGATGAAAAAATATCAGATAAAATAGTCATTTTAAGTATTGAGAGTCGTGATTACAATGCTCGAAGAAGTAGTGACTCATCAATCACACTGATATACTGAAGAAACTTGAGTTCATCTTTTTTACTTGATGTCAAGTCATTCATTTATTCACATGAAAAATTGAGAGTTCAAGAGAATGATTAAAACACATTCTTTTTTATTAATCAGAGTCAAACATCAAATGATTGCGATTGCACATTTATACTAACAATTCATTCAACGTCTACGTGACATAAGTCAAATCAAGAGAAGAAAAGAGTTATTCAATACAATCACACTTTATTTTCTCATCATGTGCATCTCTCTTTCATCACATATTTCTCTGCTCAATGAATGACAATCATTGAGTAAGAGAACACAGCTCTACATATGTTACAATCATGAGCATCATGAATGCAAAGAAAACGTCTTTCATCTTCAAATTGAAAATCAAATCGAAACATTATTATATAGAATATTGTCAATGAAGAGCAGAGCAAAGATGATGTATCATAATCAAACAGCACAGACACTTTCATCAAGAGTTTACTCAAGCATCACATGTTGAATAAAAGCTATAGATTCATTACTTGATAACACAGCGTCAATTCTATTGTTTTGACTGCGCAAAGCAATCATATAGACAATGAGTGATTTTCTTCTTCAGAGAGTTTTGTTCACTCGATATAAATAACATAGAGTTTCTCATGAATTGAGTCTAAATCAATGTCATAAAAATGTATGAATTACAATCATAATCAATCTTTGTATCATTTTTATCTTTGCAAATTAATGATATAAATTGCATCATTACTGTGATAATTCTTTCAAGACAAAAGATGCTCATTTATATTTTTGCAAAACTTTGAAGCAAAACATGAATAACTTTGTTGACTATTACAATTTCTTCTATCAAAAGAAAGAATGTTTTTTGATGAAAGATTTTTCATTTATTGACTGTTTAAAGTGCAATGTCAATTATTTCATTCAAATTATCATTTTCTTTTAATGAAATCTTGATAAAACTTAATCATTCATTTTTTATTAATGAATTTAAGTATTTTTTAACATCAATAAAAAGTTTCAGCAGCTTAAGCATCATCAATCTCACTTCATCTTTATTATCATTTCATTCATCAAAGTTAAAAGCATTTTTACATTAATTAATAACTTTTTGAATTTAAAAATCATTTTTGTAACTGTCATTTTAACAATTTTTTCATTTTTTTCATTTTCATCTTTTGATGAATTAATGAATTTAAGTTTCATTATTATCATCATTCAAAATAAGATTCTGATCATTTCTGAAATTAAGAAAATTTGCAATAAGTGAAAGTTATGCTACTATTGCAAATTGCAACATTCAAGCAAAATTGTTAAAGAATGCTCAAATAAAAAGTTTTTCACTTTGCATATCATATATGTTTATGATAGATTTTCTTACTTACTTGTCATCAAAACAATTACAACGCACGCATCACAAAATTTGAAAAAGAGCACTACAAATAAGACAAAGTAAATTTAGAAGATGACTGAACAATGATGAATTGCATGAATCACAGCAATGTTGATTCAAAAATGATTGCGAGCGACATTGATTCATTGCAAAGAAACAGAGATGCAAGATTGAAATGCTCACGCAATGATGAAAAGAACATTGTTAACATTATTGATTTACTAATAAAGATATCAACGTTAGAGAAAAAGAAGAGCAAAGATCATTCATGAAAAGAGATAGCATTGAAGCTGATTCAATGTCTTCAACTCAACTCAGAAGAAAAACATAATGTGAATCAGAATGTGATCATCGCGAAGAATGTACAGAAACTGAAGACATCAGTTCAACTGTTCAACAAGCAGTTGCATACACAGAAAAGCATGCATTTTTTAACGAAAATCACGTCATGAGCAAACATGACAAGAGAAGAAATAGCAATGAAAGAGTAATGACTCAGAGATGATCTGTCATTGCTTTGCAAGAAATGAAAAATCATGATTAAAATAATGAACAGAAGAGAAATAAAAAAGATACAGAAGAAGTTGATTGAACAGATTTTACAAAGAATTGCAGACGTGTTGACAGATCAAAGAGATCTAATCATGTCACTTTGCAAGCTGAGTAGCAATGATATTTTTCTTCACGCAGTTAGCTCAGATGCTTAAGCAAATCTGAAAAAGACTTAAACATGAGCAAAAGAATTCATGAGTTCAACACATGTAACACGTTGAATCTTTGCAATGCTGACACATGAAGTATGCATTGCAATAAACATGAATAATCAGAAAAAGATCATTAAAAGATTGATAAAAGATAATGCAAAACTTCATGAAGATTTAAAAGTTTTAAGAATAGTCTGACTCAAGAAGATAGCAAATAGCAAAAAGATTCATTCATCGCTCATTGTAAAGATCATGATCGAAGCGATGACAAATTAACTAATGAACGTGAGCATGCTGAACTCATATTAAGAATGTGCATGCAAGCTATTTGAAAAGAATTGTTGCATCACACAATGCTTCAGATGTCACGAATTTGATCACATGATTAAATTCTGCAGAAAGAATCAACATTGTGAAAAGTGCGCAGACAAGCATCATATCAAGAAGTGCATGATGTTTTTGAATAAAAGATGTTGCATCAACTGCAACAAAAATCACGAATTCTGAAAATGCATCTGTCTCAAGTGATAACAGCAGATGAAACAAGCATTTGAAATTTATAGAAACAAATAATTCAGATATTCTGAAACGTTTAAATATAATTGCACACTCTTTTCGCTATTTCTGAACTCTTTAAATTTAACAAACTCTTCAGATTCAATGAACTTTTTCAATTCAATAAACTTTTCAAGCTCAGCAACAGTCATGTTGAAAACATGCAGTTGAATTGCTGATGAATCAGCTTGACAAATAGTAGAAATCAAGAAAAGATGAGTCAATCTTTTCTCTTACATAAGTAGCGACTCAGACGAGATGACATCTGAGCAGATTCAGAAACGTTCAATCAGAAAGTGAGAAAAACTCTCAATGATTGAAAGTATACAAAGAGTCTTCTCATCACAGAGTCAACAACAGCTATGAATAACTTTATGACAAAACAATCTTTTCTACAAATTCTACAGTATAACATCAGAAAGTCATTAAGAATTCAAGAATCATTTTTAATTGACAAAGAAATTCGCGAATTTGACATAATAGTTATACAGAAGCAAGATTGCAACAACAATGATTCATAATCATTTAGTTCAGCACACAACTTCTTTCATCTAGTGAAAAACTCGTCATCTCAATCAAGAATATGCATATACATTAACAAATATTTAAGATTTGATCAATGAATAGTAGAAACAGCTGAGTCAGACATTTGCTCAATCAGAATATTAACTCGCAACACAGATAATGAAACGCAGACACTAAGACTTCTAAACGTCTACAATTCATGCTCACTGTTTACTACATTCACAAAGAAATCTTCAATCATTTTTCATTTGAATGAACTACTCAAGAATGATTGCAAACAACTGATTGTAGAAGATTTCAATCTACATTATTTTCATTAAAAGAGATGAAGATGCTTCACTTGTCATATGATGATTAATACTCTACTAAACATCATTACAAACGTAAGACTGAAATTATTGCTGAAATCAGATACTATTACTTACGAAGCTCACAATCAATTTACAACGATTGATTTAGTTTTTAACAGCGAGAAAATACAGTTCATGACATGCAAGTGCAAAATATAAATCAATTTGCATCAAAGATTGAATCATTTTTTGATCATCACAAAGTTATGTTTACAAACAATTTCAGTGCAATTCTCAATTTGATGACTTTGAATAAAAATGAATGATCAGCGATGAAATTCATCTGTACGTGATGCTGACTACGAATCTACTATCTAGTTACAGTAAAGTCTAAAGATTATCAAAAGTTTGAATGACATCAAGATGCTGCGTGATGATGAAGTGTTGTGCGTTGATTGCATGCAAAGTTTTCGCGATCGCACAGACTTCAATAATCTCAATGCGCATGCTACAAAAGCAATTTGCACGCAGATAAGAAAGTCAAATAGAACGTAGAACTATGAGAAAAATCGCTTATGAAAATTATTTGATTCAGTATCTTGTCATCATGATGACAAGAATTGAAACAGAAAATTCTCATGTTTAATTTGTTGAGAATGATTAGCAGAAAGAACTTAAATCACGAACATTCTTTAGATTTACATGCTAACTACGTATAGATTTTGTTAAGACTGCATGTCTGTTACTACGACATAAGCAACTTACGAGACTCATTAAGTTCAACATGAGCAAACTCAAGAATCTCATTAATATCGTTTAACAAACATTCAGATACAGACATTCTATACATGAATGATATGTTGATGAAAAAACTTCATTAAAAGAAGAGAAACACAAGCGAGTTAATAAAGAATGATTGAACTACACTGTTTGATTAAAAGTGTAGCATATGAACATTTCTGCAAGACATGATTGATTTGTATGAGAGAAATCTTTACAGATAACATGAAACAGATGAGTTGCACACTTTTGAGCGAAGCGAGCGTCTGCGAAGCATAATATACAATGATGATAACTGTTGATCTTAAGAATCTCACTTCTTCACTGAGTTCTGACTCTTGAATGTCTTGATGATAAAATCAATCTTTAGTTGAAAACATTGTTTGTATAGTTTGAAAGAACAGTAACGCATGTCAATGTGATTAAAGAAGAAATCGACTGCAATATGCATGCATATTACAGATGAAATGTCTGCAACTTATGCTTAAGAAGTAAACTATTGAAATCTGAGCAGTGAAAGATTTTATTCATCTTGAACTGTGAATCTGTCGTGAGAAATTCTCTCTGAGTAATCTCTTGAGTCTAAGAGAAAAATCAGCATAGAAGTCGTGCTTTATGTATGTTGCATGCAATGTATACAACATATTTTTGATAGATGCTTTGCTGATGCATCACGAGATTAAGAGAATCATCTATAAGATGATGCTTGACAAGACTTCAAAACACACAGAATACATAAATAGAATAATGCGCAGACTTGTCGATGACATGTCAGAATAAATACACTCTCTTTTTGAAAGATGTTTGCAGAAGAGAATACAGTCAACTCAGTTCAAAAGCGTAATCACAATAGTGATGTAAAAGTCAAACAAGAAGAATTACTTTAATGCAAAGACATATAAATCAATTGTGCTACTCAACATGCTGAGTAAGATACTGAAGTTCATCATATTTGAACATTTGCAAAACATCATAAAAGTGTGCAACTCAATATTGAACACTCAAATGAGAGTTCACAAATACAGATCAACAAATATGATTCTACAACTGATTACAGAAAAGATACATATTGTATGAAGTGACACAAGAAGAAGAGTAGTCTCATTGTTAAGTTTGAATGAGAAGAGTGCATTTAACAATGTAATGCATAGCAGACTCTTGCATGACATGAAAAAGAGAAGAGTTCTCAGACTGTTTCTTGAATTTGTGAAGAACTTTCTGAGAAATCGATGCATCATGATCATAATTGATGATTACACGACGATGAAATGCAGCGTGAACGTTAACATATCACAAAACTCTTCACTATCATCAATATTATATTTGTTTTACAACGTGAACTTGCTAAAAGCATGTGATGACATCAGATTGAGAATAAGCTTCACAAATTTCATAAATGACGTCAATATCTTAATATACAAAGAGTTTACAAAGCATAATTACAAAGTTCTTAACGAGATTTATGATAGATGCAAACAATGATTAAAAACGCATGACATCAAGTTTGTAAAGACAAAGCATGAGCTGATTCACTTTACAAGAATCTTTAAGTGATTCAATATGAACATTGATGTAAAGTTGATGAAACATCAGATTGACTTAAAATTAGATATCAGAGTTTTGAGAGTTCAACTGAACTTCAAGTTGAAATGAGTGATTCACATGCATCATGTTGAAGCAAAACTAGTGATTAAACAAAAGATCATGCAAACAATCATTGAGTTTACTTGAGATCCATCAATGATGACAAGAAAGCAAATATACTTCGCGATGATGCGATCTCTGCTTAGTCACAAAGTCATCATATGATACATGTCACAGAAAGTGAAGAATCATTGAAAAGATCTGAACGTCAAGCTGAAATCAGTACAAGAAAGAGCATTATGACAAATCATTAATGTTTATCATGCAACATCAACAGAGACTTTACAGATAGAAACAAACACAGCGTCGATAGATATTCATTTACGAAAGCTGATATAAAAGTCGATAATGAACATGAACTTTCAAAAATCAGATGAAGTTATTGAAATGATGATGCATTGAATTTGCAACAACTTGATACTTAAAAGAAATTGAAAATCAAAGCTGCACAAGATATCTTTGCAGCTGAAGCAAAAGTGAATGAAAGAAATATTTGAACAGATGAAGATGAAGTGAAATCATCTTTACATGATGACTTTCTGATCAAAGTCATTGAGAATAGTTATAGTTGCAAACAAGAAAATGTCAATAAATCAACATTGTCTCGACACATTCGCGTTAAAGCAAAGAGTTTACTCAAATGATAACAACAGTAGAAAGAATGTTATGATGATTGCAATGAAAATTAACTGAGAGTTAAATAAAAGACTGAGAAAATTGACTTTAATCATCACTCATCATGAAGAACTGAAAGAATTGATCGCAAGAGTAAAACATCTCACAGACGTAGCAACAAAGAATCAAAAGTATCATGAAAAGATATATCAAGTATATAATGATAGTCAGACTTCTTTGAAAACAGTAGAAGCTATGATATCAACAAAAGATCAGACACGTCTGCAATGAGTTCAGATTGCACATGAGAGCATTTAATTTTAAGAAGTTACGCTGAAGTTACATTAAATGACAAAACATGCAAAAGTACTTGAAAATGAAGCGATAAACAAGATGATTGATGATGTACATGATTTGTCTCTATTGCTGACTAAATGTCAGCGCACTGAAGTGATGACAAGATTAACATTCATACAGAAACAAATCAGATAAACATGAAGAATAGTCTGAAAAGAAAAATTCAACGCAGCTCATTTTCAATATTTGACATCAGAGATGACACATCAACATCTGCAACTGCACAAGAGTCGTGCAAAGTCTCACAGTGCATTACTGACATAATTACATATGAGAAAAATTGACTTCAATTAATTTTTACATGAGAGACGAGTATTTAATGTTGCTACAATGATGTGCAAGTGTGACAGAGATCAAATGTTGATCAAGCACATTTTATTAACATGTTTCAGATGAAAAGTAGAATGAAAAGCAATGCAATAAGAAGAGAACATCACGAACTTGAGAAAGCTCTTAGAAATCATGAGCGCAGCAACAATGATCATTCAAATAATACTCTCAATAAGCATACTAAATCAATTTCAAGCTGTGATGTTATTGAAGAGTCAAATGAAAAAGAGAGAAAATAAAGAAGAAACAGACTCATAGAGTTCTTGCATTGAAAACAGTTATAGTATAAAGTGCAAAAAGAAGCGATTTTTGATGTGAAAAGAACGCTGCACTAGCGCAACGCTCGCTACAGTATATAAAATCTTGCATAGATTCATAATGAGTGTTAAATCGAGTAAGAATTAAAAAAAAATGAATACAGAAGCATTGAGTGCTTATCTGCAAATACATCTATCTTTGAAACACTTTTTAGACGACAAGATTATGATGAATGACAGAGTGTGTAAGATTATCAGAGTGCTACAGAAAATCATCAAGAAATTTATCTTTTTGACAAAGTCATCAAATTGAGTAAGAGACTTTTGAAATCAAAGTTGCTTCAAAGTAGTAATGAAATCAAGATGACTGCAAATCATATGAAAAACACAAGATACATTAGAAGCATGAAATAAATATCTGAAGCACAATAATCATAAAAACAAGATCATTTGACAAATAAAATGTGCACACTTCAGATCACAAATGCATGAGTTGAGCGAAGCACTTAAATCAATATGATGCTTTGCAAAATGAGCTAGAATCGAAAGTCAGCTATTTAAAAAGCTTTCTCAGTTTTCATCATTGAAGTGAAGCAACATTGATCATATGACAACGATGTTCAAGAAAAAAATTAAGATACTGCGAGAAAAGTTCTTTCTCTCATCTTCTTAAGCAAATGTTAACAACATTGCAGAATCATTCATATCTTTGACAGTCTCATTCAATTCACGCATCACAGAAAATGAAGTAAAGCAAACAATCAAATGAGTAAAAGCAGATAAAGCGTTGAGCGCTTCAGATATTTCAAACAGAGCGCTTCAAGCGAGTCTTGCAGAACTGATCTCAGTACTGACAAGTTTATTCAATGCATGTGTAACACACAAGTATCATTTGAAGCAGTTCAAAAAGACTCAAACAATAGTATTATGTAAATCAAAGAGAAGTGACTATATCAATTCAAAAATGTATCAACTCATTGCTTTGTTCAATATCATAAGCAAAGCGCTGAAGTCAATCATGATCAAAAGACTGAGTAACATAGTTGAAACTCATCACATGCTATCAAATGCTTAAATGAAAGTGAAATGCAAGTAATTCATGATCTTGATGTTAGATTTACTAATAGATCAAGTTCACACAGTGTGAAGCTGTGAAATCAAATATGTGATCTTCATGCTAAGCTTAGACATCATTAAAGCGTTCAATCAAGTCTCACATGTCAGACTTCTGCATATGCTGAAAATGAAAAAAACATCAAGCTACATAATCAAATGAACATGCAGCTTTTTAAAGAATTGAGAAATGTTGCTAATATTTGATGAACAAATGAGTGACATGTGCAAGATAAACGCAGACATATCACAGAAATTCTTTATTTCATTGATTCTCTTTCTATTCTTCAACGCAAGTTTAATTGAAAAATGCAAAGCATTGAAAATTAAAATCAAAGTGCTTAACTTCATAAATAATATTAACATTCTAGTCTATGACAGATTCACTGAAGAAATCTGCAGAACATTAAGCAAAGTACACAATCATCAACAGTTTGTAAAGTGAACAAAATTTTAGAGTTTAGCTAAAGTGACATTTATCACTTAAAGTGAAATAAAATTCGAATTTAAGCTGATCTTGTTAGACTGCAATTTGCTTTTGTTGATAAAATCTGTGTTTATTCATATGTTTTTGAACTGTATCTCGCTTTTGTTGATAAAATCTGCGTTTGTTCATATGCATTGAGCTAAATTTCACTTTCATGCATATGTTGCATATGTTGACAATCACTCATTTACTCGCTCATTTACTCATCATTCTACATGCTCGCTCATCTACTCATCATTCTACATGCTCGCTCATCTACTCGCTTATTTACTCGCTTATTTACTCGCTTATCTACTCGCTCATCTATATGCTCAGCACTCTACTCGCTCATTTACTCGCTCATCTACTCGCTCACTTACTCGCTCATCTACTCACTCATCTACATGCTCAGCATTCTACTCGCTCATCTACTCGCTCACTTACTCGCTCATCTTCTCGCTTTATCGAATTCTCTATCGAATTCTTTATCAAACGCTTTATCAAATACTCTATCAAACGCTTTATCAAATACTCTATCAAACTTTCTATTAAATGCTTTATCAAAAGCTCTATCAAACACTTTATCAAATACTTTATCAAACTCTTTATCAAAAGTTCTATCAAATACTTTACTAAACGCGTTGATCGAGCGCATAAAACACATCAAACAGTGCTTCAAACAATGCTTTCTACATGACTTTCTATTTATAGTACTCATCATCTCAAATGCTCAGCTATCTATCTTATCTACTCAATAATCTTCGCTTCAAGCTCTATAAAATTGACGTTAGAGAGTTTGAAGTTTTCATCTTCTTTCTTTCTTCATAGTTTCTATCTTTCAGAACAACAACAATCAAAATACTTACATGTTCAGCTATCAACTCAGCTATCAACTCAGCTATCATCTCAGCTATCAACTCAGCTACAGCTCAGCTATCAACTCAGCTATTTACTCGTTTATTTACTAGTCAGTTTACTTGCTTCAAAACATGCTTTATGCAACGTGTTTAAACACGAATTATTTGCTTCATGATTTACTTCATGATTTACTTTATGATCTTACTTTATTATTCATTGCTAATTAGCTCAATAAAAAGCATTCTTCATGAATCAATATCAAACTTTCTATTGAGCTTTCTATTGAACACTTTACATGCTTCAAAATACGCGTTGATTGAGCGCATAACATGAGTCAAACAATGTTTTAAACAATGCTTTTCACTGAGCTATTTACTGAGCTATTTACTGAGCTATCATCATCTTTCTACTGATCTTTCAATCGAGCTTTCTATTGAGTTATCTACTGAGCTATCATCAATCTTTCTACTGATCTTTCTACTGATCTTTCAATTGAACTTTCTATTGAGCTATCTACTGAGTTATCATCGTCTTTCTACTGATCTTTCGATCAAGCGTTTTACTAAGCTATCAATCGAGCTTTCTACTGATCTTTTGATCGAGCTTTCTATTAAGTTATCTACTGAGTTATCATCAATCTTTCTACTGATCTTTCTACTAATCTTTCAATCAAACTTTCTATTGAGTTATCTACTGAGCTATCATCATCTTTCTACTGATCTTTTGATCGAGAGTTCTACTGAGCTATCAATCAAGCTTTCTACTGATCTTTTGATCAAGCTTTCTATTGAGCTATCTACTAAGCTATCATCAATCTTTCTACTGATCTTTCTACTGATCTTTCTACTGATCTTTCTACTGATCTTTCGATTGAACTTTCGATTGAGTTATTTACTTAGCTATCATTGATCTTTCTACTGATCTTTCTACTGATCTTTCTACTGATCTTTCTACTGATCTTTCGATTGAACTTTCTATTGAGCTATTTACTAAGCTATTATCATCTTTCTACTGATCTTTCAATCGAGCATTCTACTGAGTTATTGATCGAGCTTTCTACTAATCTTTTGATCAAGCTTTTCATTGAGCTATCTACTGATCTTTCGATCAAGCTTTCTATTGATCTTTCTACACATCATTCAAGAATCAACTTTGTTTTCTATCAAGCATCAAATATGACTCTATCGTACATTCTACGTGACTTCATATCAAACATTCTACATGACTTTCTATCTCATTAACTTTCTTATTGACTTCTTTATTGACTTTTCCAGCGCATATATTAAACTGTGTAAATAACTATTATTTAAATAGTCAAATTAATTATTCAACGTTGCAACTATTGATGCTACAAGTGTCAGAATCGTGTTTGTTGAATTAAACATCAAAATTATGTTTGTTGAATCAAACATCAAAGACGTATACTGCGCTCTTAAAAGTTCTAGAAATGTTGATGCTTTTATGAATATGCATCAATTAAAAGTGACGCAAATCTGAAACATGAGATTAAACGAATATTTAAGATATTGATCATTAAAAGCGTTAAAATTTGTCTCTGTCACTCTTTACAAATTGCAGATGATGTCTGCGCGAAATGAGCTTGCATTCATGACGCAACGTTCGCATCAGAAAAGTATGAGCTTACGCATTTCACTAGAAAATCGAAGAGATTTAACATGATGACTAGCATACAAATAGAAAACTCAGTTATTAAATCAAAATCAGATGTACGAGTTTTAGAAGTGCAACTGAACATGAAACTGCAATGAGACATGCATCTTTGACAAATAAAGATGAATCACGTTACAAGAATGCTGATACTTAGTCATCTTGAAATCTTCACATGAAGAGCTATCTTCACAAAAGCGAGACAAGTATACTCAGCAGTAGTGAGATCAGAAATTGCATTCAAAGCATCAATCTGACATCAGCATGACAAGAAAGATGAACTGTTAAGCAAAGAATGCAGACTAGAAACACTTCAGAATCAGACTTTGCATCACGTAGCAGAAGCATTCAAAAAAGTAAACATTGAAACTCTAGAGACAAAAACATACATGAGTTCACTACATGTTTATTTGAACATGTTACAGAACAAGATCACGTTACACAGTTGAGTCAATGATTGAACACAAGAGATTCGACAAGCATGCAAACTAATATGCGTTCATTTGACGAAAGTTAATTGTATCATTTCTCGCTCACTCATTATTAAGAAAATAATACTTCTGAATGTCTTCATTCAAGAAGATGCGAAGATACAGTTAAGATGCAGATGATGCACTTTCTTCTTCACAATGATTTCAATAAGTAATAGCATCACAATAACACAGTATCACAAAGATCAATGAAATCAACGATGAGAAATGTACAGAGAATGCATCGCAGATGTCAATGCAATTTCAGCACAAAGATTGCATCTGAGCAATAAAATGATAAAGATGTGTAATGATTTTCAGAAAGCAGAAAGCATTCTTGCAATGCACATCAGAATTGAACGCATAGATTTGAACACTTATCTGCACTCTAAAAATGTTTCAAACATGAATAACTTGCAATGCAACTGCGAATGAAGTCATCAGATGACGAAGCATGTACTTATGCATTGCTCGAACTGATTGCATCTGCAATCAAGAATGTTACAAGATGCTGACTTCTTGAACAATTGAATAATCATCGTCATCATGAAGAGTCTCAGAGCAGTAACAAAGATGATGATGAAAATGAAGCTCTTGAAGCAATTTAGAATGACTAGAACACTCATTCTTTAACGTGCAATCAACACGAACAAATTTGATACATAGTTTTAAAACTCACTGTTTCAACTGCGTGAAGCAGTTGTATAAATGATGAGTGATTTTCTATCTCAAAGAGTTTTGTTCACTCAATATAAATAACATAAAGTTTTTCATGAATTGATTTAATTAATGTTACAAGAATGTATGAATTTATTATTATTAATGTTTATGATAGTAATGTTATCAATATAAATAAAGAAGTTTTGCTGTTTGTGAGAAAAGTTTAATTTTTAAGCTAAGTCATGCTCAGAAATCTGTATACATGTCAGAAACTGAGCTAAACTAAAGATACTATCAATATAAAAGATTGATATTATTATTACTTTGATAGAATTTAAATACAAAACAATACATCAGATAATGTTTGATTGTTTGATTGTAATTCATACATTCTTATGACATTGATTTAGACTCAACTCATGAGAAACTTTATGCTATTTATATTGAGTGAACAAAACTCTCTGAGAAAGAAAATCACTTGTCATTTATACAACTGCTTCACGCAGTTGAAACAATGAGATTAATACTGTGTTATCAAGTAATGAATCTATAGCTTCTATTCAGCGTGTGATGCTTGAGTAAACTCTTGATGAGAATGTCTGTGCTGTTTGATTATGATGTATCATTTTTGCTTTACTCTTCATTGATGATATTTTATACAATGATGTTTCGATTTGATTCTTGATTCAAAGATGAAAGACGTTTTCTTTGCATTCGTGATGTTCATGATTGTAACATATGTAAAGCTGTGTTCTCTTACTCAATGATTGTCATTCATTGAGCAGAGAAATATGTGATGAAAGAGAGATGCACATGATGAAGAGATAAAGTGTGATTGTATTAAGTAATTCTTTTCTTCTTTTGATTTGACTTATGTCATGTAGACGTTGAATGAATTGTTAGTATAAACATGCAATCGCAATCATTTGATGTTTGATTCTGATCAATGAAAGAAAATGCATTCTGATCATTCTCTTGAGCTCTCGATTTTTCATGTGAATAAATGAATGACTTGACATCAAGTAAAAAAGATGAGTTTAAGTTCTCTCAGTATATCAGCATGATTGACAAGTCACTACTTCTTTGAACACTGTAATCATGTTTTTCAATACTTAAAATGATTATTCTATCTGATATCTTTTCATCAATTACTTGATGACACTGTCAATGTGATAAAGACGTTTCAATATCAATGCAGTCGACGAATCATAAATTCTTCAATCACTTGTAGTCACAACTTGCAGACTCTTCATCTGAATTGTCTTTTTCACTAGTAGTATCTTTTCATCTCTTACTGACATTGACATGTCATTAATCTTCTTCGTAAATTGATTGTGACTGTTAGAAGAGATGTTGTTGCATGAGTAAAAACTCTGCATAATGACTTTTCTGATCATGCAATGTTCTAACATCGTTCAAACTGCATTGAATTGAGATTTCTTGACTCTTCTGACTTCTATTCAAACACAGAATAAAATCAAAAGATTCATAGTCAACATCATGTACAGATGAATCTTGTTGTCAATTACATCAAATAATGTATAAAATGAAAGATAAAAAGTGAAAGAAAAGAATGAAAGCTCAACTTTTATATACATGAATTGAGCAAAATTAAGACTAAACAATAGTTTTATAACTTAAGATTGCAAAAGTTTGCATACATGATTGAAATGATTGAAACAGAATCATTGAAACTAAATTAAAATGATGATGATTAAATTAATGACTTGATTCATTGAATTGCAAAACAGATTCAATGAATCAAGATTATTTAAAACATTGATGATTTATATTTTAAATCAAATTAATAATCTGACATCATGATAGTAACTTCTTTCTTCAAGACTGAACTTTTATAAAATGATGAGAAGAAACAAGATGAAATGAGAAAGAATTGAAAACAAAGACTAAAATAAGATAAAAATTGATATAAATGCATTTTAATGTAATGAAGCACAAATGAAACTAAAATAAATCTGAGTCACATCTGAGTCAGATTTGAGCAAGATATCTGAAGAGTGAAATAAGATGAAATGCATTTTAACATAATGATGTATAACAAAATTAAAATACATTTGAATCACATCTGAATCAGATTTAAACAAAATGTTTGAGTCAAATCTAGACAAGATCTGAGTCAAATTTAAGTAAGAAAAAGATGAAATGCAGTTTAATATAATGATGCACAGATGAAATTAAAATACATCTGAATCACATTTGAATTAAATTTGATTAAATTTGATTTGAATTCATACATTCTTGTAACATCGATTTAAACTCGATTCATGAGAGAAACTATGCTATGTGTATCAAATGAACAAAACTCTCTGAGAAAGAAAATCGCTTGTCAACTACACAATAACTTCACGTCGTCGAAACAATAAATTGACACTGTGTTATCAATAATGAATTTATAGCTTCTATTCAACGCGTGATGCTTGAGTAAACTCTTATGAGTGTCTGTGCTGTTTATTGTAATGCATTGTCTTTGCTTTGCTCTTCATTGATGATATTCTATACAACGATGTTTCGATTCAATTTTTGATTCAAAGATGAAAGACGTTTCTTTGCATTTGTGATGCTCATGATTGTAACGCAGAAACTGTGTTCTCTTGCTTAATGATTATCATTTATTGAGCAGAGAAATGTATGATGAAAGAGAAATGTGCATGATGAGAAGATAAAGTGTGATTATATTGAATAATTCTTTTCTTCTCTTGATTTAACTTATGTCATGTAAACGTTGAATAGATTGTTAATATAGACGTGCAATCGTAATCGTTCAATGCTTAGCTGATCAATAGTAAAGATGCATTCTGATCATTCTTATGCACTCTCAATTTTTCACGTAGATAGATGTATGACTTGACATCAAGTAAAGAAGATGAGTTCAAGTCTTCTTAATATATCAGCGTGATTGACGAGTCACTACTTCTTCAAACACATGTAATCACAAACTCAAGACTCATTATTTGATTCATTTATTCTATCTGATATCTTTTCATCAATTACTTAATGACATTATCGATGTGATGAAGACGTTTCAATATCGACGCAGTCAATGAATTATAAATTCTTTGATCACTTGTAATCATGACTTTCAGACTCTTTATCTGAGTCAACTATTTTACTAGTAGTATCTTTTCATCTTTTACTGACATCAACATGTCATTAATCTTCTTCATAAATTGATTGTGACTGTTAGAGAGAGATGTTGTCGCATGAGTGAAAACTTTGCATGATGACTTTTCTGATCACGTAACATTCTAACATTATTTGAACTGCGTCAAATTGAGATCTCTTAACTCTTCTGACTTTTATTTAAAACAGAATAGAATCAAAAGATTCATAATTGACATCATGTACAAATGAATCTTGTCATCAACTCATTTAATTTAAATTTAAACAAAATGTTTATGTCAAATTTAAATAAAATCTAAGTCAAATCTGAACTGAGTCAAAATGATGAAAATTGAACTTAAAGTTCTTGACATTGACATTGAGATATTACATATGACAGTACATGTGATTCTTTGACAACAGAGTTGATGAGATGATATTCATTGAGTGTTTGCTCATAATTATTTAAAAGATGAAAAGACTTTCAAGTAGAAAAATGATCTTCTCAATTGATGTAATACTTAAGTGTCAGAAACTAAGCTAAACTAGAGATACTATTAATATAAAAGATTGATATTATTATTATTACTTTGATAGAATCTAGATACAAGACAATACATCAAATAATGTACAAAATGAAAGACAAAGAGTGAAAGAAAAGAATGAGAACTCAACTTTTATATACATGAATCAAGCAGAATTAAAGCTAGACAGTAGTTTTATTGACTTAAGATTGCAAAAGTTCATGCACATGACTGAGATAATTGAAACAGAATTGTTGAAACTAAATTAAAATGATGATGATTAAATTGATGACTTAATTCATTGAATTAGTTCAATGAATCGAGATTATTTAAAATATCAATGATTTATGTTTTAAATCAAATTGATGATCTGACATCATGACAGTAACTTTTCTCTTCAAGACTGAGCTTCTGCAAAACAATGAGAAGAAACAAGACAAGATAAGAAAGAATTGAAAATAAAGATTAAAATGAAACAAGAATTGATGTGAATGCATTTTACTGTGATGAAGCACAGATAAAACTAGAATAGATCTGAGTCACATCTGAGTCAAATCTGAGCAAAATGTTTGAAAAGCAAGATGAGATGAAATGCATTTTAATGTGATGATGCACAGCAAAATTGAAAAACATCTGAGTCACATTTGAGTCAGATTTAAATGAGATGTCTGAGTCAGATTTAAACAAGATCTGAGTCAGATTGAAACAAGAAAAAGATGAAATGCAATTTAATGTAATAATGCACAAATGAAACTAAAATATATCTGAGTCACATCTGAGTCAAATTTAAACAAGATATCTGAGTCAGATCTAGACAAGATTTGAGTCAGATCTGAGCTGAGTTGAGATGATGAAGATTGAACTTAAAGTTCTTGACATTAACATTGAAACATCACACATGACAGTACATGTGATTCTTCGACGACAGAATTAACGAGATGATATTCATTAAACGCTTGCTTACAATTATTCAAAAGATGAAAAGACTTTCAAGTAAAGAAGTGATCTTCTCAATCAACATAATACTTAAGCAGAAGTGAATTATAGCATTTATCATGCTTGAAGTTTAGTATGCTGTTTACATATCAGAATCTTTCATCATTTTTGATGATAATAAGTTCTTGAGATTTCTGATGTTAACTTGAAAGAAAGTCACTTGTGATATGACTCAAAAGAATGACATGAAAGATTGAATGAATCTTCATGAATGCTGAAAGATTTAACTCAATGATCAGAGAATTATTCTTGAAAACATGCTTGATCTTGAAGAGATCAACATTATGATCATTTAACTTGACAGTAAGATGAGTGATGCTGAGATTATGAGCATTCAATCAAACTTCATCTTCAATGAAGTATTTAGAACAAGAATGATGAAAGAAATTAACATTGAATTCATAAATGATCTGAACTATAAGCATCTCATCATGTAAATGCTCAGTTAGTTTCTTCATCTTCTTGATGAACTCTTTGACATTGATTAACTTGTTTCAAGCTTAAAATGTAATTTTTTTAAGCAAAGACTCAGAAGACTTAAAGTTTAAACGTGAATTCTGACTTAAATTGATCAAGAAGAATGATGCTAAAGTAATTAATAATGATGTGTTATTAATGATGAATTCAACTTCAGAAAGTTATTTAATTTAGTCATTCTGCATGTAATTAACAAAGACTTGAAAATAATGCTTCATGACAGCATTGACTTTCTTGATTTGATCATTGATTTCAAAGTGATACATTGTTGATAACTTAGTATTTATCTTCAGCATTTTACATATATGCTTTCAAACATCAAAGATGAATTGTGTATCTCAATCAAACATGAAGAACTTAAGTAAATCATGATGTTTTCAAACATAAGCATAAAAGCAGTTGATAACTTCTTCAACTTTCATAGAAGTGATAAAGACTAAATGTCTCATTTTGATAAAATGATCAATGAAGATTAAAACATATTTATATGTGATATTCATAAAAATATTAAATGATAAAGAATTTACATAGTTCATGAAAACATTACATCAACAACATTCAAGAATTAAAAGAGAATACAATCATTCTTGAGTTCATTATTTAAAGAGTTTAAAACATGTGTACATGTGACAGTTTCATATGAAGTGTTGAATATACTTATAAATATTTGATCATCAGTAAACTCAACTGATCAGTTCATAGCTTTTTGCTCTTTCTGAGTGATCATTAATGATATTATCATGAGTAAGCTGAATGATATGAAGATGTAGTTTATTTAAGTTGAGCATGTACTTTCTTTCTTGAAAGTACAGATGATTTTCATATTTTTCACACTTGACTAAAGAAATTTTGTTGTGATGTCATGCTTCATTGCAAAGTGCTTCAATTATCTGAGCTGCAAATTTGTCATTGATTTCAACTTACTTTCACAATGTCTGAGTGAAAATGTCAGCAAAATCTTCATCAAGATTCAGAATGTCTTGATTTAGCTGAAACTTGACATCTTTAATGTTGAATTCTTCAATTTCTAGATTCATGAAAACTAGAATTTGCAAAAGTGCTGAAATAATTAAAAATAAATGTAATTGAACTGAATTTAAAATGATGATTTGTGACTGAAACTTCATGACTTTGATGTTAAAGACATCAAAGATGAGATTTTTAATAATAATAATAATAATAATAAATTCATACACTTTTGTGACATTGATTAAATCGACTCATGAGAAACTTTATGCTACTTGTATCAAGTGAACAAAACTCTTTGAAGTAGAAAATCACTCGCAGTCTATACGACTGCTTCATGCAGTCGAAATAGTGAGTTTTAAAACTATGTATCAAATTTGTTCGCGTTGATTGCACGTTAAAGAATGAGTGTTCTAGTCACTTTAAATTGCTTCAAGAGCTTCATTTTCATCATCATCTTCGCTACTGCTCTGAGACTCTTCGTGATGACAATGATTATTCAATAGTTCAAGAAGTCAGCATCTTGTAGCATTCTTGATCGCAGATGCAATCAGTTTAAACAATGCATAAGTACATGCTTCGTCATCTGATGACTTTATTTGCAGTTGCATCGCAAGTTATTCATGTCTGAAACATTTCTAAAGTGCAGATAAGCATTCAGATCTATGCGTTCAATTCTGATGTGCATTGCAAGAATGCTTTCTGCTTTCTGAAGATCATCACGCATCTTTCTCATCTTATTGCTCAGATGCGATCTTTGTGCTGAGATTGTGTTGACATCTGTGACACATTCTCTGTACTTTTCTCATCGTTGATTTCATTGATCTTTGTGATACTGCGCTATTGCGATGCTATTGCTTATTGAAGCTGTCGCAAAGAGAAGTAATCATCTGCATCTCATCTGTATTCTTGTGTCTTCTCGAATTAAGTTGTTCAGAAGCACTACTTTCTTGATGACGAGTAAGCGAGAAATGACGCGATTAACTCTCGTCAAACGAGCGCGTATTAGTTTGCATGCGTGTCTGATCTCTTGCGTTCGATCGTTGACTCGACTGTGTAGCGTGATCTTGTTCTGTAGCATGTTCAGATGAACATGTAACGAACTTGTGTATGTTTCTGTCTCTAGAGTTTCAATGCTTACTCTTTTAAACACTTCTGCAACGTGACACAGAGTCTGATTCTGAAGTGTTTCTAGTCTGCGTTCTTTGCTCAACAGTTCATCTTTCTTGTCACGCTGATGTCAGACTGACGCTTCGAATGCAATTTCTGATCTCACTATCGCTGAGTATACTTGTCTTGCTTTTGTGAAGATAGCTTTTCATGTAAAGACTTCAAGATGACTAAGTGTCAGCATTCTTGTGACGTGATTCATCTTTATTTGTCTAAGATGCGCGTCTCATTGCAGTTTCATGTTCAGTTGCATCTCTAAAACTCGTACGTCTGATTTCGATTTGATAACTGAGTTTTTTATTTATATGTTAATCATCATGTCGAACTTTTTCGATTTTCTAGTGAAATGTGTGAACTCATACTTTTCTGATGCAAACGTTGCGTCATGAGTGCGAGTTCATTTCTCACAGACATCGTGTGCTTTGCTCAATGTTCTGCAAATTTCTTCAGTGAATCTGTCGTAGACTAGAATGTTAATATCATCTACGAAGTTGAGCACTTCGATTTTAATTCTCAGTGCTTCGCATTTTTCAATTAAACTTGCGTTGAAGAATAGAAAGAGAATCGATGAAATGAAAGATCTTTGCGATATGTCTGCGTTTATCTCGCGCATGTCGCTCGTTTGTTCATTGAATGTTAGCGATGTCTCTCGATTCTTTAGAAAGCTGCGTGTTCATTCAATTATGTAGCTCGATGTTCTTTTCATTTTCAGCGTGTGCAGAAGTCTGACGTGTGAGACTTGATTGAACGCTTCGACGACGTCTAAACTTAGCATGAAGATCACATATTTGATTTCACAGTCTCACACTATGTGAACTTGATCTATTAGTAGATCTAACGTCGAGATCACGAATCACTTGCATTTCGCTTTCATTTGAGCATTTGATAGCATGTGATGAGTCTTAACTATGTCATTCAGTCTTTTGATCATGATCGACTTCAGTGCTTTGCTCATGATATTGAGCAAAGCAATGAGTCGATACGTCTTTGAATCGATATAATCGCTTTTCTTTGATTTGCGTAGTACTATTGTCTGAGTCTTTTTGAACTGCTTTGAATGATACTTATGTATTACGCATGCATTGAATAAACTCGTCAATACTGAGATCAGTTCTGCAAGATTCGCTTGAAGCACTCTGTTTGAAATATCTGAAGCATCTAATGCTTTGTCTGCTTTCACTCGTCTGATTGTCTGCTTCACTTCATCTTCTGTGATGCGTGAATTGAATGAGACTGTCAGAGATATGAATGACTCTGCGATGTTGTTGACATTCGCTTGAGAAGATGAGAAAAAGAACTTTTCTCGCAGAATCTCGATTTTTTCCTCGAACGTCGTTGTCATATGATCGATGTCGCTTCACTTCAGTGACGAAAACTGAGAAAGCTTTTTAGATAGTTGACTTTCGATTCTAACTTATTTTGCAAAGCGTCATATCGATTTGAGTGTTTCACACAGTTCATGCATTTGTGATCTGAAGTGTGTGCATTTCGTTTGTTGAATGATCTTGTTTTTATGATCGTTGTATTTCAGATATTCATTTCACGCTTCTGATGTGTCTTGTGTTTTTCATATGATTCGCAGTCGTCTTGATTTCATTACTACTTCGAAGCAGCTTTGATTTCAAAAGTCTCTTGCTTGATTTGATGACTTTGTCAAAAGAATAAATTTCTCAATGATCTTCTGTAGCACTCTGATAATCTTGCACACTCTGTCATTTATCATAGTCTATCGAAAATATGTTGTATACGTTGCATGCAACATACATAGAGCATGATCTCTATGCTGATTTTCCTCTTAGGCTCGAGAGATTACTCAGAGAGTTTTCTCGCGACAGATTCACAGTTTAAGACAGACGAGATCTTTCACTGCTCAGATTTCGACAGTTTACTTCTTAAGCATGAATCGCAGATGTTTCGTCTGCAATATGCATGCATATCGCAGTTGATTTCTTCTTTAATCACATTGACATGCGCTACTGTTCTTTCAAACTATACAGATAATGTCTTTGATTAGAGATTGATTCTATCATCAAGACATTCAAGAGTCAGAGTTCAGTGAAGAAATGAGATTCTCAAGATCGACAGTTGTTGTCATTGTATATCACGCTTCGCAGACGCTCGCTTCGCTTGTAAAGCGTGCAACTCATCTGTTTCGTGTTATCTGTAGAAATCTTTCTCATGCAGATTGATCATGTCTTGCAAAGATGTTTATATGCTACACTTCTAATCAGACAGCGTAGTTTGATCATTCTCTATTAACTCGCTTGTGTTTCTCTTCTCTTAATGAAGTCTTCTTGTCAGCGTATCATCTACGTATAGAATTTCTGTGTCTGAACATCTGTTAAATGATATTAATGAGACTCTCAAGTTTGTTCATGTTGAACTTAACGAGACTCGTGAGTTGCTCATGTCGTAGTAACAGACACGCAGTCTTAACAAGATCTATACATAGTTAGCATGTAGATCTAAAGAATGTTCATGATTCAAGTTCTTTCTGCTAATCATCTTCAACAGATCAAATGCAAGAGTGTTCTGTTTCAGTTCTTGTCATCATGACAACAAGATGCTGAATCGAATAATTTTCATAAGCAATTTTCCTCGTAGTTCTGCGTTCTATTTGACTTTCTCATCTGTATGCAGATTGCTTTTGTAGCATGTGCATTGAGATTATCAAAGTCTGCGCGATCGCGAAAACTCTGCACACGATCAACGCACAGCGCTTCATCATCACGCAGCATCTCGATGTCGTTCAAACTTTTAATAATCTCTAGACTCTACTGTAGCTAGACAGTAGATTCGTAGTCAGCATCGCGTACAGATGAGTTTCATCGCTGATCGATTTTTAATAATATTAAGATTTAAAACATAAGTTTTCAGAATTGTTTGATGTTGATATTGATGTCAAGAATCAAATGTATTTTTCTTTTTAAAAGAATCTTTTGAGCAATGTGTCAAAGCATTCAACTTATCATTGATCTTGTCAAGATGATAAGCAATGCAATAGTTGAATTTAAACAGAAACTAACTTCAATGAGCTTAATGACGACTTAACTGTTTAATTGACTTGAAATACTCAAGATTTTTATGATTTGTAATCATCTCAACAGAATAAATAAAGTCTTTGAGCTCTAATCATCATTTCTTGAAAGCATAAACAATAATCATGAGTTTTTTATTGTAAATCTCATAGTTACACTCAATTGAGTTATGCTTCTTTAAAAAGTAAGTGATTGAATGAAAAATCTTGTTCTCATCATACTAAAAGAGAATGTCTTTGAACACATAGTTTGAAGCATTGATTTTTATCACAATCTTGTGATCTGAATTATAATGATGAAGAATAATCTTGAAAGTGAAGATTTTCTTAAAAGTGTTAAATGCAATCTGACATTTCTAAAATCAGATAAAGAGTACATCTTTTCTGATGAGATGAGTAAGCGAGATAGTTATTCTACTATAGTCATAAATGAATCTTTTATAAAAGTTCATGAAATCTAGAAAACTTTGAATGTCTTTAACGTTGATTAAGATAAGTTAGTTGACAATAATGTTTATTTTAGAAAAGTTCATTTTGATCTCTTTGATGATGATTATTAATTCTAAATATGAAACTTAAGTGATGTGAAACTCACATTTGATTATATTCATTTGAAAATCTGCTTCTTGCAGCTTTTGCAAAATGAGCTTGACATGAATCTTGTGCTCAAGTTCATTGTTCAAATAAATCAAGATGTCATTCAGATAAGCTGTACAGAACTTATTTAAATGTTCATGAAGAATATTGTTGATGTACTTCTGAAATGAGACAAACTCATTATATAAATTGAAAAACATAACTAGATACTTGAATAATTCAAATTGAGTGCAAAAGATGATGAAAGCTTCATTTTCTTCTTTAATTTAAAGTTGATTGAACGCAAAAATGATATTCAACTTGATAAAGATTTTAACTCAACTTAAATGATTCAGCGTTTCTGAGATCAAAGACAAAGAATATTGATTCTTGACTGTGATAGCATTCAGATCTTAATAGTTCATGCAGAAGCAAAGTTCTTCTTTAAGTTTCTTAATGAAGAGAACAGAAATAATCATCTGAAAGCAACTGATTTGAATGAAATCTTTGCTCAGATTTTCATTCAGATAACGACGAAGTTCTAAAATTTTGTCACGACTCATGTCATACAAAGCGAAGACTGAAGATTGAGCATCTTCTTTAAGATGTATGACATGATCATGAGCTTAATGCAAAGACAAGATATCAACATTCTTCTTGAAGAAGATGTTTAAAAACTTGAAATATTTGAATGATAAAATTGTGACTGAATCAACGTTCTTACTTTGTCAATAGATTTCAAGATCTTCTTGTATCATGAATGCAGTCAAATGAAATTTCTTTTTCATTTAATGAAGATTCAGACGATGATTCTTATCATACATACTGTCTTGAGAGCAAGACGAGAACTGAGCAAGAGTTGAGCTGTTCTTTGAACAGACAGTCAAAGTCATGCAACGCGATTTTGACTCGTCAAAGTCTAGACTAGAAGATGAGATTGATTCAAGATTCAAAAAGACATTGATTTTCTTTAAAATGATGCTAAACACTTCAATGTTTTTGACATGAGCAGCATGATCAAAGTTTCAAGCTTTTAACTCAATTATGTCAAGTTGTATAAAAGATCAATTGAATTGATCTGCTTGAAAAACAACAGAAGTTCTAAAGAAGAAAGAATTTTGACACTTAATTTTTGATGAGTATTCTTTTTAAATAACTTAAAGAATATGATTAGAAGTTTCTTGTTTCAAACAAGAAACAAGATTGAACGAAGTTTATTTCTTATGAATGAGCTGAATATTAGTTGATTTCTTGTGAGTGAACAAGAGATTATATTACTTTTTGTGAGCAGATAAGAAACTGAATTACTTCTTGCAAGTGAATTGAGAACTGAATTACTTCTTATGAGCGAACTGAAAACTGAATTACTTCTTTCAAATGAATGAAAGATTAAATTGCTTTTTGCAAGCGAACTGAAAACTAAATAGCTTCTTTCAAATGAATGAGAAACTAAATTACTTCTTGCAAGTGAACTGAGTGTTGAATTGCTTTTTGTGAGCAATCTGTAGACTGAATTGCTTCTTGTGAGTGATTCATGAACTGAGTTGCTTCTTGTGAGTGAATTGAGAGCGAGACTGAAAAAAGCTACTTTGTTAACTTCAAACGAGAAATTTTCTTCTTGTTGATTAAAATCATAAATCTTGATGAGAAATTGACAATAATGATTAAGACAAAAGAAGAAAGATAAAATGAGAATATTGTGTTCAAAATTGACATCAATGACGTGATGATTAAGTCATGACAGATTCATGATGATGAAATATTGACTTAATTCAATGACATAAAAGAATAGTCTTTTGTGTTATGAGTTTGCATAAAGCGAATCATATGAGTGTATTCTAACTAGAAGTTCAAAGCTGAAGTAGAAAGAAGATGCAACACGACGTGAGTTTTACTCACGAAGGCACGCTAGATCGCTAGCGTGTCAACAACAGCTCTACTCACAGCTTTATACTAGTCTATGTTAGGCTAATCAGGCTAATCAGGCTAATCAGAGGTAACAGAGATGCATGCTTGCAAAATTACTCTCTCTTTTCATCTAGTAATGTTCTCATTGCTGCAGTTCGATTGATCAATTCTTGTTGAGTCGATTTCTAACTTGACTTGTTCGAATACTTCTGATGAAAGTCATTTACAATCTTCAAGCAGTCTTTGAACTTATTTTCATCAACATTGTATCAATGTAGATCGACGTCATAGTCTTTTCAATTGACACGATATTGCAGTCGTCTTCTGTAATGTCTGAAGTTCAGTATGTTCTTCACTTTTCATTCGTCTTCGTCATTTATCACTATAAAATCAGACGACTCATTTTGTTGTTCTTTCAGAGAGTCTTTTGAATTTAGTCGTAGTAGATTCGAGATGAACTTTGAATGAATCTTCATTGTCGATGACAGTTTCAGTCGATATGCATGTTCGATCTCAGTCAGAATCTTGAAAGATTCTAGCATTTTATCGTTCAGCTTCTTTGATGATCTTGCGATCGTAATGTTTCTAGAATTCAGAAACATCATTTCATCTATCTTGTAAATTATTTTCTTTCGATGCTTGTCAATCTGTTTCTTCATTGTGACTCTGACTCTTACTAATGTTTGCTTAATCAACGCTAATGATCATTTCATATGTTCGAATATATTCTCTGCTTTGCTCGCTTGAATTCTAGCTTGAATGATCTCATATTCAGTTGAATTCAAATCAAAGCTCATATGAGAGTGAAAGTTCTTATTCAGAAAGAACGCTGATTGTTTAATTGATGATGAAATAGCATTGTTATCAACGAATTCAGTCATAGATAGTCAGACGAATCAGTCATTCTGCATGTATGAGCAGTAGCTTCGTAAATATCATTCTACATTCTGATTCGCTCTTCTCATTTGATCGTTGATCTGTGAGTAATAGTCAATGAATAGTTTCATCTTAATGTCGAGTCTCAGACATAAAGACTTTCAGACAATCGATATGAATTGCAAATCTCTATCGAACACTATTGATCTTGATAGCTCATGAGTTCTGAAGACTCATATCAGCAGCAGCTTAACTGTTTGTTCAGCGAAAGTCTCTTCGTCATCTGATCAACAGAGTATATAGTGACGTTCTTTAAACAATCGATTTATCACTGTCAGAATCGCGTTGCTTTCATCACTTTTCAATAAATTGATAATGAAATTCAATGATATGTCTTGTCATCATTGTTCAAATATAGACAATGACTTCAGTAGTTCGTTGATTCGATCTTTTGATGCTTTTGATCTACGACAAACGTAACAGTTTCAAATGTAGCGTTTGATTGTCGTTCTCATCTTCAATCAGCAATAGAATCGTCTTAACAAGTCTAACGTTCAATTCATGTCAGAATGATCATTGATCAAAAGATTATGTGCTTCTTTTATCAATTGAGTGATCATTGACTGAGAAACTCACAGTCTATCATTCTTTCAGAGTACTTCGTTCAGTACTCTGCAATTGTCTAGACTCATATCTTGACAAGTTCTTCTATTCTGTTCTATGACTGTTTGAATATTGATACATTGTTGATTCGTTCGATTTTTGACTATAATTTGATTCTGAATAGAAATCATCTCTTTGATTGAATCTTCATTAACTTTTGATTTCTGTTTCGAATCTGAGTCAAATATGAGTAAGGTCTGAGTCAGATCTTGATCATCTTCTATTGATTGCAGTTCAAATGTGCTTGCTGATAATAGCATTTGATGCTGATATAGCTTTCAATCATCATTTGATTCAACTGACTTGACGTCTGACATTCTGATCAGCGCGTCTGCTTTCAGATTCTGCTTTTCTGACTGATATATGATCTTGAAGTTATATTTGAATAACTTCTCAGCTCATCTAATCTGTTGTCTGATTAGTTTCTTGATGATTATGAAGTACTTCAAATTCAGATGATTGATGAAGATCTTGATTGAAATATCAGTACATTTTAATTTGAGACGTCAGTGCTTCAAGCATTGAATAATAGTCAAAAGCTCTTTGTCGTAGATCTTGTAGTTGCATTCTGCAGAAATAATGTTCTTGTTATAGAAAATCATTGAATGTAGAATGTTTTCATCGTCATACTGAGACAATACTTCGTCGTTGACGTAGTTTGAGAAGTTCATTTTCAGAATAGCTTCTCTGATCGAATCAAAATGCTTCAGAACGAAAGCTGTTGTTATCTGTTGCTTCAGTTTCTCAAAGATTGTTTGACAGATCTCTGTTCATTCAAATGAATAATCTTTTTGAATCAGCTTTATCATAGATTGAGCAATCTTCGAGAAGTTCTTTATGAATCATTGATAGAAATTGCAGAAGTCAATGAAGATCTGTACATGAGTCAACGATCAAGACACTTTTCAGCTTCGAATCACATCTACTTTTCGAGAGTTCATTCGTAGATCATTGATGAATATCAGTAGTTTTAGAAACGAGATCTTCTGAATCTTGAATTCGCACTTGTCAATGTTTATCTGCAGATCGATTTCACGAAGCTTGTCTAGCATCTCTTTTACATGAGTTCTATGTTTCTTCAAGATCTTACTGTAGATGAGAATGTCATTCAGATAGATCTGACAGAATTTATGCAGACAGTTAAACAACATGTCGTTAATATAGTGCTGAAAGAATGTCAATTCATTGATTAATTCAAAGAGCATTACTCTATATTTGTAGACATCGAAGAAAGTGACAAATGTGATTAGATTCTCACTTTCAGTGCTCATGCAAAGCTTATTGAACATGATGATAATGTCAAGTCGAGTCAGATATTTACTGCCTTGAATTCAAGCGAGTACTTCGTCTATCAAGAGTATTGAATAACGATCTCTTTTGATCAGAGCATTCAGTTTTCAATAATTCACGCAAAAGCAAGAACTATCATCTTTCTTTTTGATGAATAGTATTGACGAAGCGAATGAAGCTTTGCTGAGTGTAATAAATTTCTTCTTCAAGTTCTCTTCTAGATACTTCTTGATCTTCTGCAACTTGTGACTCGACATGAGATACAATCAACTTCTAGAAGATTGACTCTCATCTTCTAATTCAATCTTATGATCATATGATCGATGCAAAGACAACTGAGTTGTCTTTTCTCTGTCAAAAACATTCAGAAAATCATGATAAACTATTGAAAGCTTCTTCTTCAGTTTCTTTAATAACATGACAGAGATCATTTCATTCAGTTTCGCTGAATCTTTGATCGAGCTAAGCATCTTGTTGATTTCACTAATGATCAATGTA
>JAABVA010000925.1_pt1 | contig 33343 bp, 38 predicted proteins | sample 5560331 | NCBI WGS metagenome assembly JAABVA01 (sample SAMN12812661, study PRJNA571458) | rock metagenome | isolation source: Antarctica rocks | place: Antarctica: Victoria Land, Mt New Zealand sud | collected 2016-01-07 | reverse complement strand
TATCAATCTTCTTCTGTATTCTTAATATTCAGTTATAGCTATCTCTAAAGATCAAGCACTATCAATTCTGACCTTCATTGATTGTATCATCTAGGCACGATCCTGACATCTTTCAACATCTATGAAAATACATTTAATATTTCATATTTCTCTTTTAAAGTCTGCAGACTCGAATACATCAATTCAAACAGAATCTTCAGATATTGATTCAGAGAGTCAGAACGTTGAGTATAAAGTAGAGAATATACTGAATCAACAGAATATCAAAGATCAGTCTCATTGATTAGTCAAGTGAAAAGATTACGAACATATCAAAGACACTTGAGAATCGAAGAGAAATCTCAAGAACTGTCAGATGCTTCTGTGACAGTTTCAGTTGAGAAACTCAGTCAGTCAAAGTCTGATGAAATCTCAATCTGCTCGAAAGACACGTCAAAGAGAAGATCATTCAGCGATGATTCGCTAGTCTTTCTCTCTTTTTTCTCGAGCTCGACGATGTTTCAAAACTTTCATTCAATCATCGTTTGTTTCTTGTTCTCTAGAAACACAAATTAATTTTGCAAATGAGTAGTTCTCGCAAAGATCTCTTGCATCTGCTTGTGAGCATTCAGCAGCTCACGAAGAACGCGATCGCATTCTGCCTTTATTCTTTTTCACTTCATCATCGAGAAAGTAAGATCACATTTGCGATCAAGATGCACACACTCGATGCAACGATCAGTTTCGTTGTCGACACGACATTTCTTTTGCAAGCGACTGCAGTGTTTACAGAGACGCATGACAGCACGCTCAGAACTCGTACGCTCAAGAAGATCTTTGCGACGCAAGATAGAGTTTTTCGTTGTGCAATAAAAAGACATGAAAGAAAAGTGATTTTTGAAACAAAAATCTTAAAAGAAGATTTAGTGTTAAAACTCTCTCGTATGAAATTATGTAACAGCAATGATTAGATAATCATTGAGTAATTAGAGTCTCAAAGATGATCGTTCTGATCGCTTGAATCAGAAGTGATCACAGTGAGCATGACGAGCGTAGTGCTCATCTTGCTCATCTTGCTCGAGAATGATCAAAGCGATCATTCAGAGCAGAGATGACTTGACACGATTCTTCTATGTCTATATAACGATGATCGTTCTCTTAGATAGAAGCTTCGTGCTCAACTCATGTAATAGTCAATACAGTCTATTGTCTTAGCTATTTTCAGACTTTCAGTCTAGTGATTAGTTTGTTACTATACTGATCTCTGTTTATATCTTGTGTTGTTAAAGAGACAATCGTTACAGAAAGAAGTCGAAGACATGTATCTGCGAGCATTGACAGAGTATGAAAAGGTCTGAGATTCTGAGCACACATTGACGCTTAATACAATCAACAATCTAGAGCTTCTGTACTTGAATCAAGACAAGATGAAAGAAGTTGAAGACATGTATCTGCGAGCATTGACAGAGTATGAAAAGGTCTGAGATTCTGAGCACACATCGACGCTTAATACGATCAACAATCTAGAGCTTCTGTACACGAATCAAGGCAAGATGAAAGAAGTTGAGAACATGTTTCAACGTGCGAAAACTAGAAAATCTCAACAACTTGATACGTCAGAATCTTGGGATCGAGATGATCATTCATGATCTACAGACGCTTCTACAACTTAGATTCTTTGAGATTGATTTCGATGGAAATTTGACCTTCATCGACTCTATCTCAAGTCCTTTGGTCGATACTGGGATGAGAAATCGGTTCCGTGCAGACGATGTCAAACTCGAGGTTCGAAAATCTACGTTGAGATTCGCTACGATCGAGAATTCTCCACGTGATTTGTGCGCACACAGCTCATAGTCTTAGTCTCTGAGATCTGGCAAAGAACGGAACCTGGCCTCAATATCGTCTACTCGTGATGAACTGATGTTGAATTCGACATATCTGTCTTACTGAGCTCAATATCTGGTTTTCACGACAGCTCAGCGTCTTCTTGAAGAATGTTGTTTCGAATTGGTGTGAATATCTGAATTATTAAAGAAGCATAGGTGAAACTGTTTCGAAGCATTGAAACCGAACAGATGATACGTATCGTGCATACAATAACATCGTGAAGCAATCTTTCATGAGCGTGCTTTCATTCATGAACGTACTTCGTCATTCTGTATTTCATCGTCGACGAATGAGTACTTTCGAGATTGCGACAGTGATGCAGTCTGCGACAAAACATTAACGCACTTCAGAATGATCGCCAAGCTGTACAGCTAAGTGAAATACGGAAAGAAATACTGAAGCAGAGTAAAGCCCTCGCAATTAGAAAGGCTTCACTTCAGAAAAGAATTGCAGATGAGATTCGCGTTCTCTCTGACTGACGTGCAGAGCTTAAAGGAATGAAGAAACGATCTAAAGTGACTATGAGCAAAGAGAACGATAGAATTCAATCATTAATAGACGATCTGCTGATGTCTGCTGAAAATGAGAGTCGAGATATATACAATCTTCGAGCCAGGTTGTTTGAAGAGGAAACCAGTCAAAATCTTTCTTCAAACAGATTGAGCTACTGTTCTGCTTCTTCGTCATCTCTCAGCAGCATCAAAGCGAAGAGACGTAAGACATTGAACATAAAGTCAGAGTAAAGTTCACAGCAGTAAATGTATCAGTCATTGAATCATCAGCGCACAGAAAATAACTGCAAAATTGATGAGATCGAACACAATAAACAGAATATAGAAAGAGCAAATAGAGTCTATGCACGCAACACTATCTTATGCATCTTCGCAGTATGATTCTTGAAAGTCATGACATTTGACAGAATCAGGTTGACTGTCTTGCATCGCGAATGCGAACAAGGAATCTTATCATCAGGCGCGAAAGTCTTCAAGTGCTTCCCAACCTCATTCAGCATCTTGTTTACTTTACTATACTCAAAAATTCGCTTCTCGTAAAGCTTGCGATCGTCGCTCAGGCAAAAGATGCATTGCTTTGACTTGCACTTCATGAGAAATTTATTCACGATGTTCTCTTTCAAATCATCTGAAGACACTTCGAATTCTTCTTGTTCAACGCTTCATTTTGATCGATCGCGACGCCGGGTTTCCTGTCAACGACACAAGATCGTCAGAGCTTCAATGTTTCTAATTCTTTGAGCGAATATTTTCTGATCTGTGAGGTCGACCGCTGACTGACATATTCATCGCACAATCTCAGCTCGTTCAGGAATATTGTATATACGACGCGTCGCAGATTCATCATTCATTGAGTTTTTTTGATTCGAAGAGACGAAGAACTGTGAGTTAAAGACGATTGTATCGATCTTTCGAAAATGTCGCTTTCAACTCTTTTCGATCATAGAGTGTCGCAGTCTGACTTTGTACGAATTCAATCGAGCTTGCGCTTTCATCTTTTGATTGTACAGTGACGTTTCTTTTGCGATACTGATGAGTCTGTAGCTCTGCGATTTCAGCTGAGCAGTGAGAGTCTTATTTCTGTTGCTGAGACGAAGAATTTTTGAATGAATACAAAACTCTGCTTTCTGCTTCTTCGATAACTTCGTCGAAGCATTGAAATCGACAGTCAAACTGACAAGCCGAGTCATCTTCTGCATCATCTCATTGAAGAAACGTCTCAAGAAGCAGGCTTTGATGTCAATCTGAACGTCTTGATCAAGATAGTATTCAGTCGCGTCTAATTTGTGGTCGAATAGCTGATCTCGTACGCTGACGAGAGCCTTCTCTGTTCAAGTTCTCGAAATTAGCATTTCTTGACTAAACACAATTTCGAGTTCAGATACGAAAGAAAAGACGTACTGTTCACAACATTCAGAAGATCACGTCTGAGATACTTCTGATTGAGATTGTCTTGAAGCTCAGCCTTTCGCTCCGTTCGCTTCAGATTATGAGCAAATGTGTTGACGCAAAGAGATTTGATAGATGATGTCTTGAATTTCTCGAAGTCACGCATGAGCTCACGCAATACTGAAAGATCTAAAACCTCACGTTTTCATTTCAGCGTAAGACTTTGCTTGCTCAATGACATCTTCATTCAAAATATATTTTTGATATCGTGAGTCGACTCAGCTTCAAAAGCCTTGTCAATGAGCGCGAGAGATAGAAGATGATCGAGAAGACAGAACAACGGATGATCGTTCTCTTCGTCGATAATCAACGTTTTTCTATATGCACACACTTCAGCTACAGACATGATGCCTAGATGAATCGAGTATACTCACATGCAAGAGTTGTTATCTTCGTCTTTGATATGAAGCAGTGTGATCTTCGTGAAGATCGTGTTGAGTTTTTCGAAGATAGAGCTGAAGACTATATAGATTGTAAAATGTCGATACAGAAACGATCGAGTTTCTTCGAATTCTGCAGTACATTCATCATCTGTGTCGCAATTCTCATCGATATTGTTGCGCAAACTCAAGTCACTGTCGCTGTCATCGTCGTCGTCATAAGTCGTATTAGAGTCGTTGTCGCTATCGCTGTCATAAGTCGTATTAGAATCGCTATAGTCTTCATCGTCATGATCATAAATTCTGATGAGCTTGCTATCAACTTCGCAGTCAGAATCGACAATCATCAAGATATTGTCTTCACGATTGCTGTTCATATCGTGAACTTCAATCGTTTTAGTATCACTCAAACTGAGATCATCGATGTTGAGAAGATCAAGCTTGACTCTGATATCAAAGAGAGAGCACAGTCTACAATCGAAGAATTTGCTCATAAGTATCTCTGTGAAATGCTGAACTCGCTGACGCTCATTCGAAAATATTGAATCATCAATGATTCAGTGAATATAGAGTCAAAGATACAGATCATCGCAATCTGCGACGGGTTTTTTCATGAGAAGTGTACGAAGACGAAACTGAACCTCGAGATGTTTGATATACTGCGATGAGATCGAGCGATCAGTTAAGTTTCTTCTGATTCCAAAATGTATCTTACATTGCGAATGTCTCTCTTGTCGCTCTCACTGAAGACTCGACCAGTCTTATCAAGAATGTGCATTTGTAGAACCCGTCAGTAAATTTTCAGGCTTGAGGCTGCCCTTATTCTCTTGTAGTTATTCATAACTCATAACAAAAAGACTTTGAGATCTGACATCTCTGCTTCTTTCAAGAAGGCTTTCGGATGCTTCCCGAGTTCGAGACAATGCCTAGTGTCTTCATTAGTATTGACAGTCATGGCATCTAGAAGATCGAGAGTATTCTACTTTTTGATCTTTACTATCACGGACGCCAGCCTCTTCTTCGTATTGTCGACAGGCCTAGAAGGAGTTCGTTCCTGCTCTGCGAGTTCTCTGCGCTGTTGAATGTAAAAGTTGGGGGGCAATCTGACAGTTTTTCGCCGTGTTTGCATGATGTATGACTGCTATCGCCGAGGACAAATAGAGCATTTCGCGGAAGAGCGAGGTAGAGCGGCTGTGAACTCTGGTGGCAGGCTTGCGATCAGAAAAAAGAACGATAGCGCTCGAGATGTATTGTACAGATGAGTAGAAAAAGAGAAAAGAAGGAAAAGAATTGCACAGCGCTGTGGTCGAGGGTAGGGGAGGACGGAGGGGTTCAGAGGAGAAGGGCAGGTACAACATGATGGGAGGGTGCCATATTCTGTAGTTATGTTCACGGTCCCAAGACCCGATGGGCGGTAAGAAGGGCATGAACATCTTGAAAGCTGTAAGCCAGAAATGAAGCGCAATCCATGAGGAAGCGCAATCCCTGCGATGGCGCCTGAGACTAGCAGATCCTTGTTCCCCCATCGAGTTCGATTCAACAGATTCGTCGGTCCGAGCCCTTTGGCCTCGATGTTCTGGCACCGTAAAGCGGCTTCCAAGGCCCCCGGATTGAGATGCTCAAACACCTAAAAGTAGATACTGAACGTTGTAAATTTAACTTTGATAGCACATTAATGTTTTGCAAATGCAAGTCAATGTTTATAAAATGCTTTAATAAATCAACATAATTGATAAAGATGTATAAAATGTAAAGAAATTCATTCATGATAATTTTATTAATCTTTATTTGCAAATACATCATGTGAATCTCATTAAATATATAATAGTTTAAATCTACATACAGTTTGATGAAATATTACTTGAAATTCATGATGTTTTAATTGACTTGCTGCTTTACAATCTTGAATTAATATTTTGTTTAAAAGTTGCAAATTTCAAAATTGTTAAATTTAACATGCAAGTATTTAATGTAGTACTTTCAGTTGAGTTTTTCATCATAATTGCATATGCTCATCATATGATCTCATCACTGATTGCAAGACTTCTCTGACAAGTATGATGCAGATCATTGCAACTTTTCTTTTTTCATGATGAAATTAAATGATATCATGATCATGAAGTTTTCACAATCTTACAGTTAAAACATTAAAAAATCATAATTCATGATGTTTTACTTTCTGAACTCACAAGATTAATTAACACGCTTGCGTGCATTACTTTAATAATAATCATTATTATGTTAACATCAATGATCAGATGTTGATTGAATTTCTCACTTGAGTTTCAATATGTAAAGTTACAAGATAAGCAGCATGTTCTGCATCTTCAGATTTTTTAACTGTTGATGTACTTCACTTGTTGATTGACAAGAAATATGATTTGTCTGTTTATTAAATTCTTGCAACTTAAACTTCTCATCTGCATGTTTGAATATGTAATTCTCAGATTTGTTTTAATGAAATGATGAATTTTCAATGTAAGAAAAGTTGTTACTTCTTTTGATCATGCAACTTTTAGTGAATCACTGCGTGTTCAACATCTCTTACTGAGCAGCTTCATGCAAATGAAGCAATTAAAACTGTGAAGTGACGAGATTTCTTTACATGAAACTGCGTAGTAAAAGATAATAAGATAGCACTCTATTGATGAGAGAACTAATTGCTAAGAAATGAATGCAAGAGCTAACAGAGTTTTCATCTTCTGTCAAGTCATTATCTCTATTCACTCGTTAGTCTCTTTCGATCTAACCTCGCGAGATAGCCTTGCAGGCACGCATCATTCATAGTCGATGAGGTGCGTTCTTACATTGTATTACTCATCTTGTTTTTTTAAATCTTGTTTCCCTCGTTTGCTTTGCAGAAGCTCAGCCTTGAGAAGGAAAGCTACTGTCATGATGCTAGATTAGTATTACCATCTCGATTTCGTTTAGATTTGATCTAGATCTAGCTCAGATCTGACCTAGATCTGACTTAGATACCTGGCTCAGGTTTAGGGCGCAGCAATAGCCTAGCGTGTTGCAATCTTACACGCGGCCCCTGAAGCATGTACATAGAAGCTCGCCCTCGCCCTCGCTTTCATCCTTTGTCTTTCGTCTTGTACATTACCTGGTGTATGTCTTGTACCTAGATCCTATCATTAATACTATACCATCCTTCAATTGATAGTTCCTAGCCTAGTTTCCTGACAGAAGTAGAATTAGACTCTCGATGATTTCGCTTCCTGAAGCTGTATGTAATTACTCAAATGACAGCTTTGATGTTTCACGAAGACAACGTGAGACAGGCTCAGAGACTATTTGCGCCTTCAGTGGAAACGAATCCGAGAAAGTCTGCGGTGATGCCAAGCGTCAAACCTCAGAGAAGAAGTGGCTGTCTTGTGGCATTTGTTCTAAAATCATCATCACGCCGCCATGATCTGCACTTGATATGGATTTTAGTAAGCTTAGTTTCCGGCATGCGATCTCCCGTTAGGAAATTTGAGATAGAGCTGCAATATACGCTTTCCGATGGTATCAGCTCCACAGCACTAAAAAGCATCTTACCGAGCATGGTTCGAAGTATCACTCTTGATAGCTGGTGACCTGGCCGAGTCCTACGATCGGCTATGTCGCAGCGCTCATATGTCCTGAGTGCTGGCGACAATATTGCTCGTGTAGAAATCCAATGTGCTGAACCCACTTCTGATGGTTGCAGAACCAGTGGCGGAAGATCATAGCGCATGGCGAGGTATATGAAAGGACAGAGAACCATAAGTCTGGAACCATTAATATGAAAGCTCGTGTCCGAGATCACTTAGAATAGACATACGGCACTTTTCCCAAGTATGTTTTCTCTACGCGTTCAGCTAGGTTACCCACCATTAGGAAATGGTCCACATCGAGATCAAGCCCAGCCTCCCTGGTCTCCCGAACGCTTGTATAGTGATCATCCAAATCATCTGGTTCCCGTTTACCATCTGGAAAAGCCACATGGCCTGTCCATCTATCACCTTGTCTCGCAGCGCGCTTGATAAAGAATACTTCTGGATCCCCTTGCTTGACCCAATCTTGTGCAAAGAAATTGATCAAGCGCTCTTCAAACGATCCAGCTGCTACCCCGCACTTGCTGCTGTCATAGGATGCCGGGTAAAGGAAGGTTGGCCGAACCCGGATTATAAGAGCCACAGACGCTCGTTTCTTGCATGTTGGAGGATTTGGAACATGTGGATACGGGCTGTGGTGAAGGGCCTTCAGGGCAGCTTTGAGTTTCTTAATGAGCGTCGACGTAAGGGGAAGTTCCTCAGCAGCCCCTTCTGTGTGGGGAGACTCCATGCAGAGGCACGTGAGAGGGTCGATGTATCTGTTCCTCGGCTCGCTAGGTTGGCATAGAGCGGAGTTATGCGCGCGGCTACTTTCAAGAGCTCTGCATCCCTACCTCTGCGGCCACCACCACTAAACATGCCGTGCATGCAATGCCAATGGTATTTAGCTTTCAGAAAGAACCGTCCAACACCACTCAATACGTAGACCTAGGATTTTAACAACTCTAAAATTCCAATACCTGCTTAATATGCGTTTTGGAAAGACGCTAAAAAATTCTGCATACGAACCATGGAAATCCCATTATATTGATTACACGAGGTTGAAGAGAATGCTGCGAGAGGAGGAGGCTTCGAACAATGCATTTTCATCGGGCACATGCAATATAACACAGGAATGGACCGAAGAGGATGAAAGTGCATTTGTCGAAGAACTAGTGAACGTTCAGTTGGAGAAGGTTAATACTTTTCAAGTTAAAACCTACAAACAGCTTCAGGGACGGACATCTCTATGTGAGTCTAGTCTAGAGAAGATTGTTGAGGATGAGCAAGGTGTCGATGGCCATGCCGAAGCAGACGAGCAGATGAAAGCGGAGACGTTAAGCGAAGTGCTCAAAGAATTGGACAGCATCATTAACGAAATCAATGAATTGGAAAAATATAGTCGGTTTAATTTTACTGGATTTCTCAAAGCTGCCAAGAAGCATGATAGGCGGCGAGGCACAAACTATAGGGTTCGGCCGTTGCTACAGGTGCGCTTGGCGGCGCTTCCGTTCAACACAGAGGACTACTCACCATTGCTTTACAGGTTGGTCATATCGTACTTGCTAATTGTTCTCTTGGACAGTCGCTGATACTGAAAAGGCTTTCTGCAATGTACTCTTTTGTGAGACAGAAAATGCATCCCGATCATGCCAAGGCAGGGTCGATGTCTGAGATGAAGGATAGTGGGGACAAGTACAAATCGTACAAGTGTACGTGAATTACTTTGAACCAAAGAACACTTTACTGAAACTTTGATCGCAGTTTGGGTACATCATGAAAATATCTTGGAGGTCAAGACGTACATTCTTCGCCGTTTACCTGTACTGGTCTATAATCCCCAGACTTCTAAAGTCGTCGACAGTGGTCAATCGGATCCTACCATTACCTCTTTGTACTTTGATAGCCCTCAATTCTCTTTGTATACTCAAAAAGTCTCTAACCTCTCTGACGCGTCGTCTTTGCGCCTCAGATGGTTTGGCCATCTCAATGAAAAGCCAGAGATTTTTTTGGAAAAGAAAAAAATTGGAGAGAATGGTAGTAGCGAAGAGATTCGCTTTCCTATAAAGGGAAAATACGTACAACCCTATGTTACGGGAGAGTACAGGCTGGAGAAAGCCATAGAAAAGCTTCGGGAGCGACAAGGCAGTGGCGCTTATGAAGTGTCCGAGCTAAAGAAGAACGTGGAAGATGTACAGTCTTTCATCCAGAAGAATGAACTTCAACCTGTGCTAAGAGCCAATTATACCCGCACAGCGTTTCAGATTCCAGGCGATGACAGAGTCCGGATATCGCTCGATACGAATTTGGCGTTCATTCGGGAGGATTCGCTTGATGCCGATCGGCCGTGTCGGAATTTCGGTCAATGGCATCGAGCAGAACTCGATTCAGCGCGCATAGAATTCCCATTTCCGGGCGTTCCGCAGGGGGAAATCTCAATATTTCCGTACGCTCTATTGGAGATAAAGGTCCGCAATGATGTCTCGAAAAGAACCCAGGAGTGGATCAATGATCTGATGTCCTCACATCTTGTAAGAGATGCTCCGAGATTTTCAAAATTTGTCCACGGCGTTGCTCAACTTTTTGAGGATCATGTCAATAGTTTCCCATTTTGGCTAAAAGACCTCGAGACCGATATAAGGAGAGACCCTGGAACAGCATTTCAAGAAGAACAGGGAAAGAGAGCTAAACAGGCTGAGGATGAATTAGCTGTAGGTAGCCTGCTTGGATCGAAGTCAGTCTCATCATTTAAAGCAGCGGTTGGTTCCCCTGTGAGCAAGTCAGCGACAACACTAGCAAACCTTGAACACAAGTCCGACAATGCTGCTGAGGAGATTGGCTCGGAGGACGAGGTACAGCAAGCCAGTTCGTCAATTCCACAAATTGTGCCGTACCTACGCACCTTCTTGCCCAGAATCTCGAGCTCGAAGTATGCGCGTGCACATCGACCAGGACTCATGCGGCTGCCCCTAGGAGTCAGGGAACCTGGCCAGCTCATCAAGGACTCTGGACCTGTGCGCGTAGAACACAAGGTTTGGCTCGCGAACCAAAGGACATTCGTCAAATGGCAACATATCTCGGTACTTTTAGCGTCCTTATCCCTCGGGCTTTATAACGCCGCAGGGGCCTCAAACAACGTAGCAAGTGCGTTGTCTGTCCTCTATACTCTGGTGGCTGCTTTCGCAGGGGTTTGGGGTTGGTGGATGTATATAATTCGCAGTCGCATGATAGAACAGCGGAGTGGGAAGGATTTCGACGCCGTTTTCGGGCCAATACTGATTTGCTTTGGTCTTATTGCTGCTCTTGCGATTAACTTCAGTCTCAAGGTACGAATATGTTCTGGCTCTCTCTGACCTTGCTAATCCGGCGTAGTACCGCGCAGCCACTGGAGCATTCGGTCATGATGGAAATTCTAGCCACGCTCTCGAAATTCTGGGCTGAAGCACAGATGGTTCCACGGTTCCACCTTCGAATGGTCTATGACAAATCATGCAGTTTTGATCTCTCAGAGCCCTCCTTGTACTTTGATCTGGTTTCAGACGTCTTTGTACCATATTTTAACCGGGAATCCCAGACCTTTATTCGGAGCTGATTTAGCTTCTTCCAACAAAATATCGTGGTGTCCCTCTAACATGTGCCGAGAGGACTGTCGATGTCATGGATCTAGAAAGGAACCAACCATGAATCACGAAATTGCGTCGCTTTCTATTCAGAAGTTAGTCGACGATGCATGTGAGGGCAGAAGAGAAGGGAAAATGCTACCCACTGGAAGAGGCTACTGTAAGGTCTACTTATTTTCTTGATGGGTGTTGGCCGACTTCTCTTCTCGTCTCAACTTGTTTGGTGATGAACCCAGTACTCATTGACAGGCTGTTATGATCGCAAGATGTCCATAAGGCAAAAATTGAATAATTTTGATATTTGTCTGACCTTCGAAACGTGGACGCCTTGGCAAAAGCAGTTACTTACTATACACTCCCCCCTGCATTGGCGTCTCACATTTCGTCTGTCATGTGTGAAGAGCGATGAAAGGATTGACCCGACGTTTCCTTTTGAGAAGACACTTACATAGAACATCTCTGAGACCAGCGTCTGCATTAGTGAGGTCCTTGAAGACTGGCACAGGTTACAAGAGGTCTATACACGCTCGGAGGAGTATGTGTGACAAGGGTATAGAGAGTAAGGTTATCGAATCCCAAATGAATATTGCAGTGTTAAGATTGTAATAGTTTGTCAACAAGAAAAAACGTTGGCAGGTTTATGCACTAAGCGAACCTGCGTTTCAATATCTGACTTTGCCCTATACACAACAATCAACTAACACTTGCTCAAGCATCTTCCACTCGATCACACTCGCGCTTACCTTCAACATATCGACCTCGTTCATAGCGCTTTCGGGGATCTTATCATCAATAACACAGTCATGGCTGGGCACATTCATCCTCAGGTACTCCAATAATATCAATGACAAAGGTTGTGACTGACGTGATCCCCAGTCTGGGCGCAACGACAGAGCTTTGTCATGTCACGAGCGTCGGCAATTACGTGCTTCGCGTCGTAGCCCATTGAGCTCGCTTTCCCCAGCTCCCAATCTTCAAGGCTTGCCATCGAGATATGCTGTTGATCGCACCAGTTCATTTGATTCTCAAGATTCTCAACGCCCACAAGTAACGGACGACGCTCAACATGATGGTATGTTTGGTGCTCGGTCTTTGCAACCATTAACATGGCCACCAAAGGGTTTTGACCTTCGGTCCAAACTTAGTTTTGACGAAGCTGAAGCAATTGTCAGCAAAGGTGCTCCCTCGTTCAAAGGGTTTGCCTTCCAGACCCTCAACGTGCCATTTCGTCATTCTCGTTTCTATGCGTTTGCTGGGATGATGGACGGTAATGAGAGTTTGGAATCTTCGTCCAAGCTCTCGCCACTAACAGAAGGCATGTCGTTTGCATTGGATGGGGCATACGAGAGCTTAATGCCATGGGAGAGTCTGGAGCAGCCGAGTATGACCATGTGCTTTGGTGCTTCGCCTGGAACGATCACCTTGAACCATTGGGTTGGCTTGGTCGCGCGCCACCTACCATCGTCAGAGACGGACTCCGTCGTTCTTTTTAGGCCAATGTCGTTGAAGATGGTTCTGGATCGCTTGGAGTTTCTTGAATATGGCTTAGACGAAGACGTAAGTTCCAAACACATTCTTACTCTTTCTCTCAAAATAACAGTGTGCTGCACCAGCCCGAAGCTATGGAGAGCTTTCTGTACCTGCACTTGGTTCACGACCCGGATATGGATATGCCCGGAGAGAACAACTTGGGCAGGCAGATAGACGTTCTGGTTGCTGTCCTAGATACGACCTATTGGATAGACTTTAGCGACCCTAACTCCCAGGTCATTGCAGCCTACTATGACAACGAGAATCTAGAAGTGGCTCATCTATTCTTCCATCAGCTTCTGCTGAGCATCGAAATACTTCTTCGCATCGATCGTACAAACTTCGCTGAGGTTGAGAAACATCGTTTCCTTTCACTACTGCCAGACAGAGTTGCTTGGAGCGTGACACTTGCGAAACTATGCCTGTCGAACGTGTCGATTACGCAAGTTGAACATGCCCGATTCGAAGATTCCTGGGGTTCTGCACCATCTATTCAGGTCAAAGCATACAACAAGCTTGCTCGGATCAAGCAGCTTGAACAATTGGGATGGGCACTCAAGTGGCCAAACATGGCGCAGGTATGCGACTTACTTGAAAAAGAGACCAAAGGGGAAACGGCACTTGAATTCAGTAGCGCCGAAGCAAAAACTTTCTTCTCTGGGGTAATCTTGCCTGGCCCTTCCTCCTCTTGGTTCGCGATGAAATGTCTGATTGGCTGTGATACCAAAGACGGACACAAGCTCAGTGGTCTCAACTGTATGCATCCGCAGTCAGGGTTCCAATACAGAAACGCCACATACTGGTACTGGTCTAGCATTGTCGGTAAGGTCCTTGGCGCTGCAAAAGGTGTAAACCAAGATGCTAGCTGGATCGGGCCATGTCTTTACACTCCCGACCTTGAGCGATATAGGGCCAAGCTCGAGCGAGTCCGTTGCGTGATCGCAAACCCTGATCCTGTACCGACACGCTTGACCAAGCGGAAAATCAAGAACATGGCGGTACGGAGTGATCCACTCGGGCCTCCTGACGAGATCATCCCCGTGGATGAGTTTCAAGTTGTTAGCCCAAAATACCATGTCGTGGATACGATTCGAATCGAGAAGCTGGCTTGCCCTCTCGAACGCAATGCCAAGGACAGTTCAAGCGATGAACCCTCAGTCTTCAATGTCGCCATAAAATTCGCCATTGAAGGGGTCACTTACGCATTGAGACTGCGCCACGACACCTCATACATCAAAGCGATCCCATGCCAAGGACCGCATGTTCTCTTCTGGGATTATGCCTACAAATCCATCCGAGTTGACGGTCTACTCGATCAGTCCTCCTGGGGCGGCGTCGATGCAACCTTGCCTTTCACAGCAACTGCGTTCGATCCGATAGGCGAACCGGGTTCAAGCAATCCTCGAGTAGAGCATGACTTGTACGATGATGAAGCAGTCCTGGTGGTTGAAGCATTTGGCGTGCCTGACAACGAAGTCTTTGCTCGTGCTTGGTAAATCCTAACTTCACCAGCTCTTCACTTCTACAGTACTAATTCATCTAGGTGCGCTTACATGGGTCTCTCCGCTATCGTCGCCAACGTTGACGAGACTTGCATGGCTTGCGCTATCCGAGAGGCATATGCCGCTTCCGTTACTGTTGTGATATTAGTCGCCGGACGAAAAGACGAGGACGTCGAAGCAATCGAGCGTTCTCCTCCGCCTCCTAGAAAAGGTCGTTCTCGCATGCCCACCAATTGAAGATACCGACCTAAAACGATCTTGCCCAACATTGATGGTGTTTTGGTATGATCTTGATTAGAGTGGGTATAAAATACGAAGTCTGGTATACTACGAGCTGGTGTCAACATTATGAGTGGATCACATGACCCGTCTTGATGATCAAGCAAGGATAGTTCTAAACCCGAGTACTCTTCTAGAAGGCTCGGTTTCTAGGATACTTTCTCGTCTTGGTGGTAAAATTCGATGTATAACCTCAGGTACGATATTGTTATTATTGGTCTTAGTGGATGCAATGCATGGACTACTCGAGGTACGAGATTGTGAGGTGAAGGAGGTTCTTTAAAGATGTGAACCATGATGCTGTATGAGAAGGACTATGTCGAAGCTTGTTTGAAGGTTCACCCTGTCCTATGTACCACACATCTTGACATAGTCATGTACCGTTCAGCGTGAAGAGAGTTTGAAGGATAATTGTTCAGGGAAATGTATTGGTTTGCCATCTTCAGCAAGATCGTAAATTCCGCTCATAGTGACTCGTATTGTCCTGTGATGTACATGACAGAAATAGTACTATGACATAGATGCATTCGATGAGGGTGTCCCCAATGTTCGCCTGATGTACATATATACACTAGTACACTCAAGCTGAGTCCCATAAGCTGTAAATGCGGATCCTAGCTGCCAGATCTTCTATCCCCAGATCCCCGCGTCAGAACACCATCACCTCATTAAAGCACCACCACGAGCCTCCTATGGAGACTATGTACATTATGTTCGTGTCGCTTCTGGAGATCTGTCCTCGGTAGCGTATATCGAGACGAAGGCTGGCTCCACCGAAGGTTTCACAGTGGTGATAGGCGTTGGCATCGGCCTGATGTTGCGCACTTAAACACCAAACGGGTGTGGCCATAAGCTAACAAAGCTCTATGCCGTTGGAGAAAGCTGCTGGAAACTGGTCGTTTCAAGCTCATCCATTCGTCTCATCCTTTGCAAATTTTGTTTGCTCCACTCTCTCGGAAAGGTCCCCTTCTCCTAAACTACTACTCTTCTCACTGACTGGACTTCCTTCAATCTTGAAGCCTTCGCTTCTCTCTATAAGGCTCCGATAGTAATCCACGAGTACCTCAGGCTTCGGGACGATCCTCCACTCGACCCGCCATAGAAATTCTAGCTCCAATAAGGCGAGCTCCTTGAGGCTGACACCACCAACTCTAGCATATGTGTTGTTTGTCCAGAAGGAATCGCTGAGCCCTTTGCTTGCTACAGTAGCGCTGGTAATGAGGAACCGATGGACCGTAAGGGAGGAGATGGTGAAGGCGGGGTACAGAGCACATAGTCGGTCGATATAGTACACCATACTGAGTAGAATAGGCGGCGAGAGGGTAGCATGCGTTGCCAGACGTTGAAGATAGTCCTTCACACTGATTCCAGGTGGAGCTCGAGAATGAAACCTGGTTAGGCGGCCATCTTTGAGCGGGATGTCATCGTTGAACCTTACAAGTTCCATAAGCATGTTACTTATAAGTACGACTAGGTCCTTAACATCGCAGGTCTCATACTGCGCGGGCATGTGTTTTACTGGAAGTTTGTGCGGGCGAGCTCGCTTGGGCGACGAGCCTTGACTAGACGAAGAAGATGATTTGGCAAGCGTTGTTGGGGGTGCGGCGGCTGCTTGGGGGATCGATGACGATGAATAGGTAGGCTTGAAAGGCTTCTGCGGTGCTAGGGTTGGCTCCGCAGGAAGTTCCGGTGACTTAGACAGGCCCCTCCGCTTGCCGGACGAATGAAGAGGGCTTGCCATTGATGGCACGCCTACAAGAGGAGGAGAGTATTGTGTGCCCACGTCTACCGTTTCGTTGGTCGAAGGATTTGTCGACTGGCTTGACGTAGATAAGGGACGTTTGTGGGGGTTGGGCGCAGCGGACTGTAACTGTGCGGGATACCGTGGAAATGCTGCTGGGGATGGGGGTTTGATGTGGGGACGTGGAGATTTGCCAGAGGAAAATCGGTATGATCCATGACGGGAGACAGGGTGGAGTCCCGCTCCGGGAGATGTTAAAGCAGTCCTGGCGTGGAGCGTCGGCGAGGGAGATGATGTTATCATCTCAAAATCCTCGTCGGAATGGTTGCTGCTGCCGCTTGTAATCGAAAAAGGGCTTCGTTGTAGAGCGCTACCGTTTGTCTGGGCAAATAAGGTAAGAGCATACTTGTAAAGGCGAGAGATAAAAGTGCGTTCGTCGTAGGTACATGGAGCGAAGTCAGAGTAACAGGACTCCCGTAGAGAGGAAGTGCGCCAAGCCCCGTCTGCGTAATAGTGTCGTTGCGCCTGCCGTTGTCTCTCGTACGGCAGCCGCTTGGAATCACCACAACGCGGTCGTTTATACATGGCCGTTGGAAAAAGTATACTGTGCACTTTTACAGTGAAAGCTCTTGTTGCTCACAAGAAGAGCAGATGTCGATTGGAAAGTGCTCTGCGTTATACATTGTTCTTTCGGTGGCATGTCAGGTAAGCTATATATATACCTACAGATATAGATGCCATGAGATGTACGCCGTTCTCCGTGCGCACTGAGTCGTGAAGACGCTGACGCCGTCTTCCCCAGATTCATCCCCACAAAGATCTACTTTCGGAAGTACAAGCACAGGGACTGCGGTGACTGCCGACAGCCGCATCGAATTTGCGCCCTGCAGAGTACCAGGCAATAGGGAAAACCACTGGTGTCTTTTGAGCCGCATAACATATCCATCACCAAGAGACGTTTCAAGTGTCATTCCCGCAACACGCAGTCGGGCAGATTGAGATAGGCCATAGCTTTAATCCAAGTTCCGTAGCCGCTGCATAAAGGGGAATGGCGCATCTTGGGGGCCACTGACGAGCCGGATCAGGCGAATGCAGATAATCTCATTAAGTAATGGATGAAGCTATACGCTCCATTGGCAACTACGATGGCCGGATGCCATGTGGTAAGACAGGGTATTTGCTGGGGAATAGTCGAAAGGATAAAGCACAAAGCATAAAGAAAACGCTCGAGTCAGTGCAGGATTTGTTGCGCCCGGAAGCGGGAGAATTACCAAGCGCGAGCCGCATGTACTGTACCTAAGGTGCCTTACTTTAGTGAAGCAACATATGGATGCACGAGGAGCAGTACTTTGATGATAATCTTGAGATCATGAAATGAACAGGAAGTAACGGGGTCTGAGCATCCTGTATCATGAATTTCGCGAAATCCACCAAAGCCTTTTCTTTGATGACAAGGTCATACATACCTAAAAGAGCGCACAGTTAGATGCTTGACAGTTCATGGCCCGCGCCACGTCACGTGATTGATGACTAAGGCGGGATCGGTCTTCCGCACTCTATCTATATCCGTCACGTCAAGTTTACCTGTGCAGGAGGGAGCAAATGAGCAGCCACCTTGTGAGGCTACCATTCAAGTCTGATTCCAGAAGGAAGAAATCCCAAGTGCATGCTCAGTACGAGATGTATGTGTTGAACGAGTGATTTATCATCTGGATAATAAGTACTTGGGGTCCTACATCCCCCCACTGCTTTTCAAGAGGCGTCGATACATATCACGAACCGACATTTGAAGGCCATATCTCTCTGCCACAGCCGTTCTCTCACACCAGACCGAGTAACGCTCGTTCCCCTCGTTCCGCGATCGACCTTCAAGCAGTAGGTCATATCCGCAATTAGTACCCTGTCTTTTGCACGACCATGACACGGCCGTCTACCCCTCCTATTCTGGCAGAACTCCGAAGCCCCTCATCTCCCGCCAGCCAGGTAGCTGCACTACGAGCGCTCAAAAATGAAATAATTGGTCATGAACAGAAGAAAGACATGTGGATTGGTTTAGGGGTGCTGGCGCCCTTAAAACGTATTTTAAATACACATAAGGGAAGTGGGAGAAGAAAACATCGTGATGACAATGTTGATTCAAGCCAAACAAGGAGGAAAGGCAGTCGTACCGATGAAGAAGAAGCTCGTCTTCAGGCTATCATAATCGTTGGTAGTCTGGCATACGGTCAGTACAACTAAGCTGTTCTCTTCTGGCGAAGTTGAAAGGACTCTCTGACTTAAGGTACGCGGGTCTAGGAGGTCCTGCCTACGTCCATCCTCTGAATGCCGGAGGTGTTGTTGGTCCGCTGTTAGACGTACTTTCGCCATGGGAGGCGTCCCCGTCGGCTGTACTCGCGGCGCTAAGAACCCTCAATACTGTGGCGGACTCACTCTCCTTGGAGGATACAAGAAGAGTAGATTATTCAAGAAGGAATGCAATTCCTGATGGATTGATAACCTTTCTCTATACAGAAACACATCTCAGGAGTATCACACACTTACTGTCGCAGACGTCTAGTTCTGTGACGGTTCAGCAGCAGATTTCTTTAACGGCTAGCTTGGTAACGAAAACATGCCAAGAAGAATATCAACGCGCACTGCTCGCCCGAAGTGGCGTACTGGAGGCCTTGGCAAGCAGGCTGGCTTCTTTCGTTGTTGCTACTGGTTGTTGTTTGATACCGGTCACTGTAGAATCTGAAGATCTCCCCCCCGCAACTGTGAGATCCAGGTTGGCACCGATTCTAGAGGCGGTGGGTGGTATTATACAGCATTCAAAAGCCCGTGCTGTTCAGTTTCTGTCCGCGCCCGCTTTCGCGGCCGTCTTTCCTAGGATTGAACCTGATGCAGCTTCTGCTTACCAGAAGAAGATGGCTACATGGGGTTCCTATAATCCCAACTTATTCGGAAATCGTCAGGCCTCGCTCAATCCAATTGAGACTCTCCTACCTCAGCTGCCGAGTTCACATCAACGGGCGTCGCCTGCGCTGGCGTCAAATTATCCACCGCTCGGCGCCACCGGGACCTTCGGAAAACAGCCGCAGACGAACCGAAATTTCAGCCCAGCCCCTGAAGCGTTTGAGATTACGGAGGACGATGAAAGTCCTTTAATAGCTTGGCTTATCTACGTCGTACGAGCCGAAAAGGGTATGACAAGGCTTATGGCCACCTGGATTCTGGCAATTCTGTACCGCTGCGGACTCGCAAGCAGGCGAAGAGAGACGGGTTTCGCGCTATTGCTGGTACCATTGCTCGTCCGGATGCTTGACAAGGATTGGGACATGTTCCCTAGACTCCCTGATCCATACGATGCTAGTGTTCTTAGTAATCCTGATTGGACAATCAAAGAACAAGCGCCCGCTGTCCTAGCGATGTTGGCTGTCGACAGCATCGAATTACAACGCGCTGCCGTTGATGCTGGGGCCATCAAGAAGCTTTCGCAATTACTGAAGGAGTCGTATGACCCACTTCCGAAGGGCTCTACAGCATCATTATGGACGCCGGAGGGGAATGATGCGGATACTATGGAGACCAAAGACGATGCGTCCAGGCTCGGTGCCGGTGGACTTTCGCTTGCGGCGTTCCATGTCACTAAAATGAGGGAAGCAGTCCTAATAGCACTGGCGGCACTTGCGTCCCTCAAAGATGAATTTAGGAAAACAATTATAGACAATGGCGTAGTGCCTTTTGTGATCGAATCCTTGAAGCCCTATAGTATGACGTCTGTATTATCTACCAACGCGAAGGTGACCGGGGATGGAGCTCTGGTGGACCGGAAGGTTACGAATCCAAGGCATGTAATACTAGCTGCTTGCGGGGCGGCAAGGGGACTTTCCAGGTCTGTGAGCACATTGAGAACGGATCTCATGGACGCTGGTCTTGCAGCTCCACTGTTCGTTCTTTTGAGGCATTCGGATATTGACATCCAAGTTTCAGCCACTGCTGTCATTTGTAACCTAGTTCTGGAATTCAGCCCAATGCGAGAGGTGAGTTCATTCCTCATGGTATCAGACCCACTCGCCTGCTTACACCTTCCATGTAGGCAATCCTTGATTCGGGGATTCTGAAGATTTTGTGTGAACATGCGCACTCCATGATTGCAGAACTACGATTAAACTCTGTATGGGCGCTCAAGCATCTTGTCCTTGGGGCGCCTAATGAATTAAAAATGACGTGTCTCGAGGAGCTCGGACCTGGCTGGCTAAAGCAGATAATTTCGAATGATGCGGATGACTTCATGTTCCCTTCCGGATTTAGAGGAGATCGAGAGACGGGAACAAGAACTCCTATAACAATGGGTACTCCCAATGCCGCGGGAGAGCAAGTTGACCTGCTCAACGCCGTCGAGGACAGTTCAAGGGAGTCTAGCCAAGCTTTTGACGATGATGGCGATGAAGATCTAAACATGGTTGATAGCATTGGGGCCTTGAGTAGGTCTCATCCCGAGCACAAGCCTATCGCGTGTCTTGGCCGTCAGCATGATCCTCGGGCGAGCGAGTTTGAAACAATCAAAAGCCATGACATAGAGCGCGAGGGTCTCGATCTGCTTCGAAACATTTTAGCTGGTCCTGGGGCTCCTCAAATGATTGATCACATCTTCCAAGAACTTGGACAAGACAAGCTTTTCGAACTTCTAGCCAACAAACTCCGACCCAGGGTTTTGAACGCTTTCAACCGTGAAAGAAGATCATCCGAGAACGGCGTGAGGCGAGTTCAGCCGCCAACCAAAATAATCGTCTCCGTTTTGTATATCATTGTCCATATTGCAGCCGGCCTTCCCAAACATCGGCAGTTGCTCGTCTCACAATCAGAACTCCTGAAGCTTGTTGTTCCTCTCTTCTCACATTCGGATCCAGAAGTCCGTTGTCCCTGTGCATGGATTGTCATAAACGCTAGTTGGCATGATTCTTCAGCGGACTTACCGAATAGCAGATCCAGAGCGCGGGAGCTGGTAAAGCTCGGGTTCTATGAGCAACTCGAAGTAATCGAGTCCGATCCGTCGCTTGATGTCAGGGAAAGGACAAGGATAGCCCTTACCCAGATGGCCAACCTACTTAGGTCATGAAGGGGATCTGCCGGAGTGAGAAACCGCACGGATCACAATTCCTTTCATTGATTCCAGCAGCATATACATGACATTTTGAAGAGGTGGAAGAATAACTTTCGAGGAACATATTTTCTAGTTTTTCTTCGAGCGTTTGTTTAATGCGGATAGACAGCTTCCAACCGGGGTAGTTTCGTGGGAACTGTCTCCTGTAAGAATGATTTCATCCGGAATTTGCACATGGACTACTATGAGCCGATTTGGGTGGGGAGGGGGTGACTGATGTGGTATCTTTATGTAGGTTTTGTATGAAATGTAAATAGAAAAATTAGCTAAAGGCATATGATTCATGAGTGTTTGGTATTGCGTGCCATTGGTTTTGACAATCTTTTCTCCAGCAAGTGTGAAAGGAGAACCGCTGTGACGTAGATTTGCGATGGCTGTTGGAATCGTAGGTAACCTCAGCCATCCAAGGAACTTAACATCTCCAAATGGATCCAGTGACAAAAACATCGATCACTACCTAAACGAAACCTACTTCATTTCCCCCTTCGCTCTACAGTAGGAATTTCCACACAGCATGAAAATAGACCCCGCCATCATACGTGCCCTATCTCTGGATGAATCCCTTACCTCTGTAGCTAAGCATGGAGGTTCTGGCTTCGCGACCACGGCCAAAGTCAGTACTGAGCTTAAAGACGGCAGCCAAAAGCACTTCTTTCTAAAATTTGGTCGAGGTAAAGAATCAGAAATCATGTTCAAAGGCGAGCAAGCTTCTCTCAATGCGATCCATAACGCCGTTCCCTCCTTGTGCCCTGCTGCTTTCGCATCTGCCATGCTAGAAGATCGAAGTGGTGCTTTCCTTGTCACAGATTTTCTAGATCTCGATTCAAACTCTCCCTCATTATCTGCAGACAAGGGTTCCGGTCTCTCTCTCGCGGCAAAGCTCGCAAAACTTCATACTACCCCTGCGCCGATACCAGAAGGCTTCTCTAAACCCGTGTTTGGATTTCCTGTTACGACTTGTTGTGGAGATACGGCGCAACCAAATGACTACCAGGAAAGCTGGGCCCAATTTTACGCAGAGAATCGACTTTTTCCGGTTCTTGAAAAAAGCGAGCGGACCAATGGCAAGGACATTGAGCTACGGTCTATGGTCGAGAAGACGGTCGATTTCATAGTACCGAAGCTCTTGGGAGACAAACATTTGAACAATGGCAAAGGCATTGCCCCTGTAGTGATTCACGGAGACCTCTGGTCAGGAAATAAGGGGAGAGGAAGGCTAGGAGGTCAGGGAGGGATAGAAGACGTCGTTTTTGACCCTAGTGCATGCTACGCTCACTCAGAATGCGAACTGGGAATCATGAAGATGTTCGGTGGGTTTGGGGGAGGATTCATGAACGAATATCATCGACTTTGCCCGAAGACCGAGCCGATGGACGAGTACGAAGACAGGGTTAGCTTGTATGAACTGTAAGTTGATTCCTAATCAGATGCTTGTCTGATGATAGTTGATGTTCGACTAGATACCACTATCTGAACCATTATGCTATCTTTGGAGGCGGCTACAAGTCGAGTGCTGTCTCAATCATGAAAACCCTTGCTCGCAAGTATGACAAGTAAGGATAATTGTCGTTAGCTCTTTTCTATTAGATAGAACATTACATATAATAAAGTTGCTCAGTTCCGAGACCCGCCATGTATACGAATCTCTAGGATAAATAGCATAAAGGATGAAGAGTGAAACAAAGTAGACATAATATGCATTGAAGAGTTCAATGGCGACGTCTTGGGGAATCAATCAAAACGAAGGATCGTCGAACCTTTCAAGCACTACCTCAAGATGTTGTTTTTGCTGTTGCCGTCGCTCTATCTGAATCTCGAACAGTGAGGATGCTAAATCATCAAATCGCCATATCATGTCCATATCAGCTCGGCAGTCTCGTCAAAGTTTCTAGATGTGGGCATCATCAATGTACACTCATGCACATTGCGCTCCGATTCGATTGCTCTCGGTCCCTCCGTGCTCATGCAGATATAAAGTCGGAACTTTAGTACTTTATTAGATAAATAAACTAAGCTAGAATGTAAGTACCAGATTGGAGACATCCACTTGGATGATCTTGAATGCGGCGGGGAGTCTATCCATGTCACGTGCGCGCTTGCATGCGCCGCGTTGCATTGACAAGCTTAGATTTCTCCTCTCCGCACACGAGTTTTGCTTTATCTGATACAACAACGAAAAAGATAGAGCCAATGGCAGTTCTGCTTAAGGCCAGTTCATCCGAATCGCAGTATTCTTAAGACAAGCTCCGACCTTCAAACTCGTCAACTGCTCTGATGAATTACCAGGCCGCAGTTGCTGCTCAGTCGAATGAAGCACAACAGCCTCCAGTAAGCTTCCTGAGTCTTCCCGCTGAGATACGTCTCAAAATATATACCTTTGCTCTATCTGTCTCAAGTCACCACATCCTGTCTATGCAGGCTCTATCGACGGGTGAGGCCTCACCAAAGTCTGTACGCTGCTTTATGCCTCACTGTACTGGCCACCGCCAGCATCTGTACTGCTTTGATACCAGAGAGCATGTCACTTTGTCCTTGCTGAGGACCTGCCGTCTCGTCTACCACGAAGCATCCCTCATGCCTTATTCAGGCAATACCTTCAAATTCTATCAAGACCCTCAGGCCTATAGGATGTTCATGGAAAACAGATCACTACTGCAACTGCAAGAGATACGATCGCTAGAGATTTTGAGCGAAGGGCCACGCTTCGGCGAGAAGAAGCGTAATGATATCTGGCTCAACATGTGCACTACAATGGAATCAATGACAAGTCTGAAACATCTAAAGTTGGCGCTGCGAATGGTATGTATATATGTTTTTGAAGGACCTGTATGTCATAAATTTGTTCTGCGTTCTTCGTACTGGTGATCTAAGTCTGCTACGTATGCTTACCAGCCACATCCGGTAGGACCCGTTCGAAGCTTCGGGTGTCAATGCCTGGCAATGGCTCACACGTCCCTACGACCCTCGCATATCCCCCTTCTCATTTTCAGATAATTGGGCGGCTCTACTTTTGCGTGTCCGAGGCCTGGAAACATTCGAGCTCACCTTTTATTGCGGAAGGAGTATGGAAGGGAAATCTAAATGGGTTGATCCATTCATTGACAGCCTAAGGGACGTAATGCTGGGCTCTGAAGCGGAAAGTGATAGTACAAAAGGATAATGCTCTTGTCTGCAAGGACGTAAGCTATGTTTCGAACAATTCATACCGTTGTAAATTTTATCATCCGTCCTCAAATAAGCTACGTTTTTCTGAAAGTACAAAATGAGGAAGACTGAAGTGAGACTGAGAACAAGAATGCTTGCATCATGCATTACTCATCTCTACAGGTTTATTGCCTTTCTAATTCTGGATCGCGAGGTATATCATGTGCAGCTGTTTTTGAAAGTACCTCAAAGTCAATCGTCTACATGCTGTTATGTTTTTCCTCTACTGTCTGAGTATTTTCTTGCGAAAACTACGATAGGCCCTTGTCAAGCATTGGTAGCCATTTCGGACACTGATGATTCCGGAATTATCACGAAATAATTGTTATCATGGAAGCTTACAAATCTACCTATCATGAGTGAATCCTTCAGAATATGTTCAGGAGTCTCTGATCTATCATATGCAGCCGTGACATTAGGAGGGGGATTGTTGTCCCCAGATATACGGCGAACAGAATCGGCTGACCTTCGTGTAAGTACAGTCCTTGGCGATGTGGTACTGTGACCGGGCAATTATTAAGGTTACATGGTGATGGGACCCAAAGGTTTGGATAGACACCGGGATTAGCAGCGATAAACGATAAAACTGCGTTCTAGCGACGATGGATCGCTTGGAGTTTGAGGTAGAAGAGGCAGTTGTGCAAGATATTGTACTCCGATAGCTGAATAAGACAACGAGGAGCTATCGTCCCGGTTGAAATGGTCGAGCGATTTTATCGAAGGGTCAGAGCAGATGCCGTCTCAAGTCTTTGAAGGGCGCCGATGCCTCCAAAGGATGTGTAGTAATTGTGTCCCACCAATATTGCTATGCTCGCTAGATCGGGTTCGACGCTGAAAGAATGCCAGGTGGACGTTGTAGATATCAAACAATGATGCGGGAAATGATTAGAGAAGAGATGGTTTGAGGGAACTCGATAATGGATTTTGTATCTCAATTTCCATTTTGTGGTGCACAGTTGTTTGTTCAAACAAATATATAGTCGGTTCTGTTCCTTCTTTTGTTAAAACATTTTTCTTCTCAACACACCAGTAACAGTTGAGGCTGTCGTTCTCGAAATCAGAAGTATGAGAGTGTAGTCGACTGATCTTAATGGACAGAACAACACATTCCGCTGGCTAACCAACAACCTTGTTTCCATTTCAAGTGCTATTGTTCTCTGTCGTACCTAATTGAGAGCCAACACTCTAATAGAAATGTCGTCGCTGAGTGACAGACTTCATGAGTACGCTATTTCACAACCAGATTAACACGCGAGTCAATTGTCTCAACGCAGACAAGCGCTTTTCTGATAAAATGACATGAGAACTAAAGAAATTGAGTGGCTGAAACTCTCGAATCTAAGTCTACTAGCACTCAAAAATTGATTTCATTCTTTTGAATGAAGATCTATGTTGCTCTTAAACGTTTCTCAAGCATTTCTTCAACATCAACAACTCTTAACAGTCTTGCATTATGATTTGTGATGTATCGAATATTCATCGTAGATAGTCAGAGTCATTGATGTCAGATGATTGCATCTTCTAGAAAGAAATGCATCTAAAAGATGAGATTTTGAATAGCATGACTTCTTTAATACTACATAGTTTTGACTTAATGTAAAAGTATATATAGATTGTAAGATAATTAAAAATCTTACATGCGATCACAGATGTTAAAATATTGAGCAAAGTAATCTTCTCATCTTCAAATCAAAGAATTCAGATAGAAAAATACTTTATTAAACACTTTATTAATGAAAAGTAAGTACATTATTAGCATCAATCTTTTTTGACAATAAAACATCATCAGCATGATGTTCATGCTTCATTCTGATCGTCAAGAGCAAATGATGAGCATTATTGATGTGATGTCAGCAAGTGAGCGAGAGATGAATATTACTATCTTGCAGAAGAATTCAATCAAGATGAAGAATATACATGAGAAATTGAACAAGCTGTGAGTACTCTATGAGCTCAATGAACGTAGAAACAATGAGCTGATGCTCTGAAAAGAGATGAGAAAATTGACAAAGATAATAGAAAAGCTGACATGTCAACGCGTCATTACGTTGACTGTCAATCGATGCATAAAGAATCAGCTGAAGAGATTGAAAAAAATAATGAGCAAACTTGAAAAGAAATTCACAAAGAAGAAGAGACATGTTGACAATTGAGCGAAGAAAATAAACGAGAAGTCAACAACATTATTTGAAAGTCATCTTGTCTTCAGCACTGATGTTGCATCATCAGTGCAAAATCATTGCAAGAAATTCAAGATTAAAATCTTTGTTAAAAAAGAAGAGAAGATCAAGAGAATCATGATGACAACAACAAAGAACATAGTGAGATGAGTGAAAAAGATTAACATCGACGAGATGTTATTGATGTGCAAGAACATAGAAACTATGAAAAGATGATCAAATTTACTGATATTTCAAGTTAAGATGAAAGACAGTAAGAAAATACTGAAGAAAAATGATTTTTGAATCAAAAAGATTTTATTGAACATAAATCTGTGCAAAGTTAGTTTTAAGATAGTGATACATGAAATTAAAATTGAAGAAATGTTTAAAGACATAAAGAAGAAGAAAATAAAAGCATTCATCAAGATCAATAAAGACATATACTTGAAAATGATGATTGAGAAAGTCAAATGACTCACAAAGAATAATAAACAAAAGAGATACATCTTGCATTCGCAATTTGTAAAGAGTGACAGTGACAGATTTTAATGCTTTTAGCAATCAATATTTTGAATATTCATTTAATCTCATGTTTCAGATTTGCATCACTTTTAGCTGAGACATATTCATAAAAGCGTCAATATTCATAAAAATGTCAACATCTTTAGAACTTCTATGAGCGCAGTATGCGTCTTTATCATTTGATTCAACAAACATGACTATTCTGACATTTGTAACATTGATAGTTGCAACGTTGAATAATTAATAATTAATTTGACTATTTAAATAATAGCTATTTACACAGTTTAATATATGCGCTGAGAAAGTTAATGAGAAAGTTAATGAGAAAGTTAATGAGAAAGTTAATGAGTAAACTAATGAGGTAGAGAGTCATGTAGAATGTTCGATAAAGAGTCATGTAGAATGTTCAATAGAAAGTCATGTAAAATGTTCAATAGAGAGTCATGTAAAATGTTCAATAGAAAGTCATGTAGAATGTTTGATAGAAAGTTATTTAAAATGTTCAATAGAAAGTCATGTAGAATGTATGATAAAGTCATGTTTGATGCTCGATAAAGAACAAATTTGATTCTTGATTACAAAGTAATTTGAAGCTTGATGAAGAATTATGTAGAGAGTCATGTAGAAAGTTATGTAGAAAGCATTGTTTGAAGCATTGTTTGACTCATGTTATGCGCTCAATCGACGCGTATTTTGAAGCATGTAGAATGTTTAATAAAGTGTTTGATAGAAAGCTCAGTAGAAAACTCACTAGTAGAAAGATCAATAGAAAGCTCGATCGAAAGATCAGTAGAAAGCTCACTAGAAAGATTGATCAAAAGCTCAGTCGATAGCTCAGTAAATGACTCGATCGAAAGCTCACTAGATAACTTGATCAAAAGATCAGTAGAAAGCATTGTTTGAAGCATTGTTTGACTTGTGTTATACGCTCGATCAACGCGTATTTTGAAGCATGTTTTGAAGTGAGTAGACTGATTAGTAAACGAACGAGTAAATAGCTGAGTTGATAGCTGAGCTGTAGCTGAGTTGATAGTTGAGTTGATAGCTGAACATGTTGATATTTTGATTGTTGTTGTTCTAGAAAGTAGAAACTACGAAGAAAGAAAGAAGATGAAAACTTCAAACTATTTAGCGTCAGCTTTATAAAGCTTGAAGTGAAGATTATTGAGTAAATAAATGAGCGAGTAGATGAGTGAGTAGAGTAAGCGAGTAGATGAGCGAGTAGATGAGCGAGTAGAATGATGAGCATGTAGAGTGATGAGCATGTAGAGTGATGAGCGAGTAGATGAGCGAGTAGATGAGCGAGTAGATGAGTGAGTAGAGTAAGTGAGTAAATGAGCGAGTAGATGAGCAAGTAGAGTGATGAGCATGTAGAGTGATGAGCATGTAGAGTGATGAGCGAGTAGATGAGCGAGTAGAGTGAGCGAGTAAATGAGCGAGTAAATGAGCGAGTAAAGTGAGTGAGTAAAGTGAGCGAGTAGATGAATGAGTAGATGAGCGAGTAGAATGATGAGCATGTAGATAAATATTTTAACTGAATTAGCTGAGTTAGTCGAATTTAGTTCAGCGCATATGAACAAATGCAAATTATATCGACAAAAGTGAGATTCAATGCAGTGACATATGAACAAATGCAGATTTTATTGACAAAAGCAGAACTCAATTCAGTGAAATCAGCTAAAATTTCGATTTTATTCAACTTTAAGCTGAGCTCATTTGACTGAGTTCTGCTTTTGTCGATAAAATCTGCATTCATTCATATGCTCTGAACTGCATCTCAATATAATCTGCGTTTGTTCATATACGCTGAAATGAATCTCGCTTTCGTCGCTTATGTTGCATATGTCGATTCTTCTATCTATGTATATTATATATATCTACAGAGACTTATTTATAAGCAGATTATAGTATGAAGCGTCGCTATAATGAATGTCATCGTTGTACTCACTCTAGATTTTCAACGATGCATCGAGAAATCTCGTCAAGTGTTTAATCACGTAATTAGTTGATAAATTAAATGATTTATCATTTTGGTCGATCTCTCTTCTTATAAGATCACTTTGACGTGATTAGCTGCGAGTGCATGTCTAATAGCTTAAATGACATCAATTATCAAAATGACATGAATCATCAAAATGACACAAATCATCAAAATAACATGAATCATCAAAATAACATTGCTGACACTGATTATTCTGATTCTATATGCTCAATTCTATATGCTCAAGCGCATGCAAAAGCAAGATATTAAATCAATAAATTTATTATCTAACTAGTTATTTAATCATCTATTTGAACGAATTGTTGACTATGTAGAATATTCGATAGAGAATCATAAAGAAAGTCATGAAGAGTGCTTGATAGAGAAACATGAAGAGTGCTCGATAGAGAAACATGAAGAGTGCTTGATAGAAAAACATGAAGAGTGCTTGGTAGAAAAACATGAAGAATGCTTGGTAGAAAAACATGAAGAGTGCTTGGTAGAAAAACATGAAGAGTGCTTGGTAGAAAATCATGAAAGAAGTCATGTAGAAAGCACTGTTCAACTCATGTTATGCACTCGATCGACGAGTAATTTGAAGCATGTAGAAAGTTTGATAAAGCGTTTGATAGAAAGCTTGATTGAAAGCTCAATCGAAAGCTCACTAGAAAGCTCACTAGAAAGATCAGTAGTAGAAAGTTCGATCAAAAGTTCAGTAGAAAGCTCACTAGAAAGCTCGATTGAAAGCTCAATAGAAAGTTTAGTAGTAGAAAGCTCAGTAGAAAGCTCAGTAGAAAGCTTGATTGAAAGATCAGTAGAAAGATCAGTAGAAAGATCAGTAGAAAGATCAGTAGAAAGATCAGTAGAAAGATCAGTAGAAAGCTTGATCAAAAGATCAGTAGAAAGCTCGATCAAAAGATCAGTAGAAAGATCAGTAGAAAGATCAGCAGAAATATCAGTAGAAAGTTTGATATCGAGTCATGAAGAGTGCATTCTATTGAGTCAGTTAGCATTATTTCATACGAAATAGAAAGTAGAAACTGTTCTATGAAGAAAGAAAGAAGTGAAAAGAAGTAAATACTCTGAATCTTCTGAATTTTCTAGCGTCGATCTTCGACTGAAAGCGAAGATTACTAATCACAGAGATAACAGTACTGTTTTCAAGTCATGTAGAAAGCATTGTTTGAAGCACTGTTTGACGTGTTTTATGCATTCAATCAACGCGTTTGATAAAGCATTTGATAGAAAGTTTGATAGAGTGTTTGATAGAAAATTTGATAAAGCGTTTGATAGAGAGATTGATAGAGCGAGTAGATGAAGCGAGTAAATGAGCGAGCAGATGAGCGAGTAAATGAGCGAGTAGAATGATGAGCATGTAAAGTAGCAAGTAGAATGATGAGTATGTAGAATGATGAGTAGAATGATGAGTATGTAGAGTGACAAGTAGAATGATGAGTATGTAGAATGACGAGTAGAATGATGAGTATGTAGAATGATGAGTAGAATGATGAGTATGTAGAGTGACGAGTAAAGTGATGAGTATGTAGATAAACGAGCATGTAGAATGCGAAGAACGAAAATGTTGTCAAACTGTCTAATGATGCTGTTAATCATTTAATTATTTATGCGCAAAGATAAATGATTCAATTTATCAACTATTAGATTTAAGTACAAGATTAATGACGTAATTAAGTGATGTTTGATTGAATTTTTAATCTAATCAGCTGTCAACGATGTCAACAATGTCAACGTGATGATTAGCTGCGTGTGATTGACTAATTAGCACTCAAGAATTTGTCAATGAATCTTTGTATCAAATTCACATCAGTTCTCTTTGAAGACTTAAATCTCTCAACTACTCTTGCTGAGTGAGATATCGAGCTGAATAAGTCTCAGATGTTAATCATGCAATATCTTCAGAATCTTTCTAACAATTTTGATTTTATCAAGAAACTCTTTGAGATTGAGAAGATACTGATGAATGTCATTATCACAATGCTACTTTTAAAGCTAAGCAAGAAAGTCAAAATGCTGAGTTTGTTCAACAACACAGCTGATACATTCATTCTCAAACTAAACAAACAGCTTCAATGATTGAAAAACAAAGATATCATTCTGATGAATAAGAAAATCATTCATTTTCACTCGCAGTTCACTGAACGTCAGATAATCGCTCAAGACAGTCACACGTCTTACTCAGTAAACAACAATTTCGCTCAACAATGATGAAATGTCTCTCACAAGTTATTTGATGTCTTTTATGATCAGCTGACACATCAAATTATTAATCAGAGCAAGAAAATTCTACATGACATTAAAGATCATCAATACAAATTGCATCAGATCAGTCTTGACACTCTGCTTCTAAAAGTCACAAGTTTGAACAATCATTCAATGAATAAGACGTAATCTCAGAGTCAACAGAATGAACAGAGTGACAAGCAGCACAAGACACAAGATTTTTCAATTGTATAAATCAACAATGAAGAAGTCAATATGACTTATGAAGATTTCAAGAGCGACGAGAATTCATTCAATATGAATTACGAAGATCTTAATTCTCATGTCACACATCAATTCTTGAAGCGAGATCACGAATTTAAACATCATATGCTTCAGAGAATTATCAATGTCAAGCTCAATAAAATGAATAATGAGACTGAGCGCAACGCTGTTATTAAGACTTTCTGCTCATATTTTTAAAGAATTGAGATGAGAAAAACTCTCAACATGAAAGATCAAGAATTCTTTCAGCGCATTGAGATTAAGCTAAGTGTAAATATTCTTAAGCATGACGTGAGCGTTGTTGTTTGCACGCTGATCAACTTCGACACTACTATGCTAAAAAAATTCAAAGAAGATCATACTATCGTTCAGAAAGTCGTGAGAGTCAAGAATGCAGAGATTTTTATTGCTATGATTCACAGCAATGATTTGATGCATATGTTCAATGATAATGAGCAACTTCAATCAATGAAAAAAGACATCAAGAACAATTGCTTCGCGCATTATATAAACAAAAGTTTATTCAAACATCTGATTATGCTTGAATATTTTCATATGCTTCTCACTGAACAGTATCGCGCAATTCTCATCATAGATGACATCGTATTCACTGTCTGATACAAAACTCAGATGCAATTCTCAGTTGACTCTTCACTTTGACTTAATATGACTATTGCAATCATTGTATTGAAGAGCTTTTGCAAAATAAAATGATCATTGACATTTCTCAACATCAATGAGATTGACATAAAAGTCAATGCATCTCAGTTCAAGCAGAATGAAATTAAAGTCATTGTAACAATTGAGCTAGTCAAGATCTACGCTGAAGTCAAGATATTTATCAAAAACATCGTCATTCTTACGAAATATACTGCACAAGTTCAGCTACTGAAGAGAAGCTTAGTCTTAAACTTGAAAGTTTGAAATGTTGAAGCGTACATAATTGATTCTTTTCAAGACAAAGAAGCTTCTGTCATTATTCTATGTATGATGAGAATCAGAAAACTTGACTTCATGTCTCAATTTAATCGTCTTCTGACTGTCTATAATCATGCTTGCGACTCATTGTTACGAGCGTATCAAGACTGAACAAGATTGAAGTTCTAATCAATTCGCAGTAAACGCTAGCGAGTTTTCTGCGTAATGATTAGAACTAATTATCGAGTTAGTCAGATTTGACTCAAATATGACTCAAATATGACTCAACATTCTTTTCTTTCATCAACATCTTGTTCATTTACATCACATTCTTTTCATGTTACAAACACATTTCTTTTGAGTCTAGCGCAGTCTTTGAACATTACATAAATAGAAGCTTTTGTATCAATCTTCTTCTGTATTCTTAATATTCAGTTATAGCTATTTCTAAAGATCAAGCACT
>JAABVA010000924.1_pt1 | contig 33362 bp, 23 predicted proteins | sample 5560331 | NCBI WGS metagenome assembly JAABVA01 (sample SAMN12812661, study PRJNA571458) | rock metagenome | isolation source: Antarctica rocks | place: Antarctica: Victoria Land, Mt New Zealand sud | collected 2016-01-07 | reverse complement strand
CAACAGCACAGCGGGTGGACCCGGCCGATGGTGCGAGTTCGATCCTGGCGATGGGCCGGATCGACTGCGCCAACGCGGCCACCGTTGGCCTGCTGCCGGGCGACCGGACGTCGCTGATGCTCGCGGCCTACAACGCCGGACTGGGCGCGGTGCTGCGCTTTGGCGGGGTCCCGCCGTATGCCGAGACCGAGACCTATGTCCGGGCGATCCTGGCCGGCCAGTCCCGCTATGCCGCCCCGGTGGCGGCGGCGGTCAGCGGCGCTGGATGCACCCGGCCGATCAGCGGTGCGGTGCTGACCCAGCACTTCGGCGCCGGCCCACCGCCGGGGCATCCGGGGGTGGACCTGGCCGCGGGCTTTGGCACCCCGGTGGTGGCGGCGTGCGCCGGGGTGGTGACGTTCGCCGGCCCCGCCGCCGGCTACGGCGATCACTTCGTGCAGGTCGACATGGGCGGGTTCACCAGCGCCTACGGCCACATGAGCGCCCAGGCCGTCACGGCCGGCCAGCGGGTGGCCGCCGGGCAGCTGGTCGGCGCCGAGGGCTCGGAGGGCTACTCCACCGGGCCGCACCTGCACTTCGAGGTCCGCAGCGGCGACGCGCCGTGGGGACCGGTCATCAACCCCGAGACGTTCCTGACCAGCCGGGGGGTGAGCCTGCCGTGAGCGCGACTCGGACCGCTGATGCCCAGCAGGCGCGGCTGCTGGCAGTGCCCGCCCCGGCACTGGTGCTCGCCGCCCCCGGCCAGGTGCTCACCCACCGGCCCCGGCGCCCTGGCGGGCCGGGGTGGCTGCTGGGTGTGCACGGCGGCGCCGGCGTCTCCTGCCTGCAGCGCGCCGGCGTCGAGCTCGCCGACGCCGAACGCGCCTGGCCGGCGGTGGACGCCGACAGCGGCGGGGCGCCGCCGACCGGGGTGGTCGTGGTGTGCAGGTCCACCGTCGCCGGGCTGCACGCCGCCCGGGACGCCGCCGTCGAGCACGCCAGCGGCTTGGCGCCCGCCGGTGTAGTGCTGGCCGGTCTTGTCGTCGTCGCGGACGCACCGGGCCGGCTGCCGGCCGCGCTGCGCGGGCTGCGCGCCACCGTCGGCGGGACGTTCCCGTGGCGGTGGGACGTGCCGTGGCTGGCCGAGTGGCGCCTGGCTCTGCCGGCCGGACCGCTGCCGGCCCCGCCGGTCGTCGGCGACCTTGCCCGCTGTCTTTCCCGCGATCTGCAGTTTCTCGCCGCACCAGTCCGACTGAACAAGGAGCCCTTTGATGACGTCTGCGCTCGCCGCTGTTGTGCTGGCCGCCGCCCCGGCGTTCGGCAACCAGCAACCCCCCGGCACCGGCAAGATCACGACGTTGCTGTCGTGGGGGGCATGGGGGGTGACGTTCGCCTGCGTGTTCGGGGTGCTGGCAGTGGCCGCGGGGATGGCGGTGAAGCACCGCCGGGGTGAGGACGGCAGCGAGCAGCTCGGCCGGCTCGGCTGGGTGCTGGGCGCTGTCGTGCTCGGCAGCGCCGCCGGGCCGCTGGTCAACGCGCTTACATGACAGCCCACAGCACCCCCGCCGCCGGGGACGGGGGCGGTGGTGGGCCGCGGCGGGTGTGGCGCACCTCGACCGGTGTCGCAGCCGTGGTCGTCGTGCTGATCGTCGCCGCTGGGCTGTTCCTGGCTGTGCGGGGCGGTGGCAGCAGTCCCAGGACATTGCCCGCTCCGGCAACTGGATCCCCGCCGCAGCCCGCGGCGGGTGCGAGCAGCCCCGCCGCGCCTCGGGCGGGGCCGACTGACACCGACCAGCGGGTGCCGACGACAACCCCCCGGGGGGTGAGCTGGTCGCTGTATGACGGGGTGGCCCTGCCGTTCAGCGCAGCCGCCGGCCCGACCCGTTTCGACGGGCCGGTCGCGGCTGGCTATGCCCACACCCCGCTGGGGGCGCTGATCGCCGCCGAGCAGATCGACTCCCGCTCGTTCGTCACCCCACGGGGGGGATGGCGGCAGGTCACCGAGCAGCAGGTGCTGCCCGGCGCGGGACGGACCGCCTTCATCGCTGCTCGGGCAAAGGTCAGCGACGAGCCGCCGGCGACGGGTCTGGGGCAGACGGCGGGGTTCCGCTTCGTGACCTACAGCCCGGACGTCGCCGTCATCGAGTACGCGTCGAAGTTCCCCGACGGGCATCTGCAGGCCACCACGTCGACGGTGCGCTGGTCGGCTGGTGACTGGCGCCTGGAGCTGCAGCCCGACGGCAGCACCAGCCCAACGGTGCAGCCAATCAGCGAGCTGACGGGCTACGTGCCCTGGGCGGGGGTGTAGCAGTGGCGCTGTGCGACGTCCCGATCGCCCGGCAAGTGTGCTCCATCCCCGGCTCAGTCGTGTCCAGCGTCGCCGGTGACGCATTCTCTGCCGCGGTGGACCAGCTCGCCCAGGGGCTGGGCAAGGCGCTGACGCTGGCGATGACGTTCTGGACCCGGGTCCAGGTGCCGGCGCTGTCCGACAGCTCCGGGCCGGTTGGGGACCTGCGCGGCTCGACCGCCTACCTGACCGGCGCGGTGGCTGTCGCGGCGCTGCTGGTGGCCGCGGTCCGTCTGGCGTTCACCCGCAGCAGCGAACCGGCGGTGGACGCCGCCCGGGGGCTGGTCACGCTGGTCGTGGCCACCGGGGTGGGGGTGCCGGCAGTGGTGGCGCTCGCCGCCGCTGGGGACGGGTTCTCCACCTGGATTCTGGGCCGGGCCGGAGACGGGGCGCTCGGCCCGCGCCTGGCCGGGCTGGCCACCTCGCTGGGCCCGTTGGGACCGGGGCTGGTGTTCATCGTGGCGATCCTTGGGATCTTCGCGGCTCTGGCGCAGGTCGCGCTGATGCTGGTCCGCGTCGGGGTGCTGGTCATGCTGACCGGGGTGCTGCCCCTTGTCGCGGCCGGCTCGGGTACCCGCGCGGGGCGGGCGACGCTGACCCGGGTGCTGTCGTGGCTGCTGGCGTTCGTGCTCTACAAGCCGGCGGCGGCGGTCGTCTACGCCTCGGCGTTCTACCTCGTCGGGCAGGGCAGCGACCCGCTGTCGGTGCTGTCCGGCCTGGCGCTGATGGTGCTCTCGATCGTCGCGCTGCCCGCGTTGCTGCGGCTGCTGACCCCGGCGGTCGCTGCCGCCACCTCCGGCGGCGGCGGGGGCGGGGCTGTTGCGGCCGGGGCGGTGGTGGCGGCGACAGGTGCTCGCATCGTCTCCCAGCGCACACCCGCCGGCGGCGGAGCCGGCAGTGGAGCTGGGGGCGGAGCCGGCGGCGGCGGCCCCGGCCCGTCGGCGGGACCGAGTGGCGCTGGACCGACTGGCGGACCCGGGACCAAGAGCGGCAGCCCCGCGAGTGCCGCCGGCGCCGGCAGTGGCGCGGGCAGCGCCGGTGCGGTGCTGGCGGTAGCCGGAGCAGCCATGACCGCTGCCAAGGGCGCCGCGGACGCGACCACCGGGCTGGGGGGCGGGTCGTGAGCGTCGGGCAGGCAACCGGCCGGCAGGCAGGGGCGCAGCCGGCCTTGGTGGAGGGGCGGACCTACGGCAACTGGTCGCGGCCCCGCACCCCCGGCTTGCCGCGCCTGGGGCTGATCGGCACCGTGCTCGCCCTGGGCGCGCTGGTGCTGGTGGTGCTGGTGCAGGCCGCCGCCGGGCTGCTCGCCGGGCTGGTCGTCGCTGCGGTGGCTGGTCTGGTGCTGGCGCCGTTGGCGTGGCGGAACCGGGCCGGCCGGCACGGCTGGCAGGTGCTGGCTGCGACGCTGGCCTGGCAGGCGGGGCGCCGCCGCCGCCAGCACGTCTACCTCGCCGCCTTGGCCGGGCCGGTCGCGTTCGGGGCGTGCCGGCTGCCGGGGCTGCTCGCCCCCTCCCGGTTGGTCGAAGCCTTGGACGGCTACGGCCAGCCGTTCGCGCTGGTGCACGTGCCGGCGGCCCGGCACTACACGGTGCTGCTGGCCCTGGACCCGGACGGCTCGGCGCTGGTCGACCAGGACACCGTCGACACCTGGGTGGCGCACTACGGCCGGTTCCTGGCCGACCTGGCACACGAACCGGGCCTCGTCGCGGCCACCGCCACGGTGGAGACCAGTCCCGATCCGGGGTTTCGGCTCGCCGCCGAAGTCGACCGGCTGCTCGCCCCGAGCGCACCGGCCCTGTCGGCGCAGGTGCTGGGCGAGGCGGCAGCGACCTACCCGCGGGGCAGCGCAGCGGTCCGGGCGCATGCGGCGTTCACGTTCACCGCCCGCCGGCCCAACACCGGGGAAAGAGAACGGCTCGCCCGCCGCGGCCATGGTGAAGCGGCAACTCCCCGGCTGCGCACCGCAGCTGAGATGGCGACCCTGGTCGGGGCGCGGCTCCCCGGGCTGGTCCGGGCGCTGTCCACGACAGGTGCCGGCGCAGCCAGGGCGATGGACGCCGCCGGGGTGGCTGAGCTGGTCCGCACCGCCTACGACCCAGCTGTCGCCGAACACGTCGAAGCCCTGGCCGCCGCCGGCCAGCCGTCCGGCGTCTGCTGGGAGCAGGCCGGCCCGGCAGCAGCCCAGGAGCGGCACGGGTCCTACTGCCACGAGCAGGCGGCGTCGGTGACCTGGTCGATGGCCGGGGCCCCCAAGGGGGCGGTCGACAGCCGGGTGCTGACCGACCTGCTCGCCGCCCACGACGACGTGACCAGAAAGCGGGTCACCCTGCTCTACCGGCCGCATGACGCGGCGAGCTCGGCGGCGATCGCCGACGCCGACGTCCGGACCGCCCTTGGCCGGGCCACCGCCCGGGCCGGGGAGGGCAAGGCAAGCGAGTCCGCGCAGCTGAGCTCGGCGCGCCAAGCGGCGCGGGAGGAAGCCGCCGGCGCCGGGCTGTCCCGGTTCTCGATGCTGGTCACCGCCACAGTCGCCGACCCCGCCGGCCTGGCCCAGGCGGCTGAGACCGTCGACCAGCTGGGGCGGGCTTCGCGGGTGCTGCTGCGCCGCTGCTACGGCGCCCAGTCCGCCAGCTTCGCCGCCGCCCTCGGCGTCGGCATCGTGCTGCCGGCGCACGTGTCGGTGCCTGACGTGCTGCGGGACTACCTGTGACCGGCCGGCAGACGGTGACGCGAACAGCGGCACCGGTGCTGACCCCGCGGGGTTTCCGCGGTCCGGGTCTTGGGCGGGTGTCCTATGTGGAGGCCCCGCCCGAATGGCGGGCAACCTCGGTGCAGGTCTGCGGCCTGTGGCCGTGGGCGGTCGGCGGCGGGTCCCCGACGATCGGGGTGCCGCTGGGACGCAACCTGTTCACCGGCCACGCTGTCTGCTTCGACCCGCTGTCCTGGTTCACCCGCGCCCGGCTGATCCTGAACCCGTCGGCGTTCATCCTCGGCCTGCCGGCGTTGGGCAAGTCGACCCTGACCCGCCGGCTGGTGATCGGGCTGGCCGGTACCGGAGCCACCCCCCTGGTCCTGGGCGACCTCAAACCCGACTACGTCGACGTCGTGCGCGCCCTGGGTGGTCAGGTCATCAGCCTGGGCCGCGGCGCCGGGGCGCTCAACGTCCTCGACGTCGGGGCGATGGACGCCGCCGCTGCCGCTGTCGGCGGCGCCGAGGGTGAGCGCCTGGCGGAGGAGGCGCACGGCCGCCGGCTGAACACGCTCAAGGCACTGGTCACCCTGGTCCGCGGTACCCGGCCGGCTGACTATGAGGACACGGTCCTTTCCACCGCGTTGCGGCTGCTGGCCCGGGCGTTCCGTCGCCGCCGGCGGGCGCCGCTGCTCGGTGACCTGGTCGCCCTGCTCGAAGAGGGCCCCGAGCCGCTGCGGGCCGTGACCTTGCACCGCGGTGAGGAGGTCCGTTACCGGGCTGCTGTCGACCCGTTGCAGCGCAGCCTGCTGGCCCTGCTCGACGGGCCGCTGGGGGAGGTGTTCGCCCGGCCCACCACCGAACGGCTCCGCCTGGACGCACCGGCGGTGTGCATCGACGTGTCCGCCATCCACGCCGGTGACCGTGCTCTGCAGGCAGCGGCGCTGCTGGCCTGCTGGAGTGAAGGCTTCGGCGCGGTCGAGGCGGCGAACGCCCTCGCCGACGCCGGCGCCGGCCCGCAGCGCCGGTTCCTGATCGTGCTGGATGAGCTGTGGCGGGTGCTGCGCGCCGGCGAAGGACTGGTCGACCGGGTCGATGAGCTGACCCGCCTCAACCGGGCCGCCGGCGTCGGCCAGGTCATGATCACCCACTCGACGGCGGACCTGCGGGCACTGCGGGACGCGGGCGACCGGGAGAAAGCCCGCGGGTTCGTCGAACGCTCCGGGGCGGTGATCTGCGGCGGACTACCCGGCCAGGAACTCGACGACCTGTCGGCCATCATCGGTTTCTCCCGCGCCGAGCGGGACCTGGTCACCAGCTGGTCGACCCCACCCGGGTGGGGCCAAGCCGCCGCCCCGCCCGGGCTGGGCAACTTCGTGCTCAAAGTCGGCCAGCGCCCCGGCATCCCGCTGCACGTCGACCTCACCGCCGCCGAGCTCGGCGGGATCAACGACACCAACCGCCGCTGGGCACTGTGATGGCCCGGGTGCTCAGCTCGAACGGCAGCGGCCTGGGCGGCGGTCTGGGTGGCGGTACCGGCGCCGCGTGGATGGTGCCCGTAGCGGCGGCCGTGTTCGCCGCGGCCGGCGGCGCGCTGTGGGCCGGCGGCGCCCTGGCCAGCCTGCTGTCCGGCCGGGGCTGGCATCCGGCTCCCTACAGCCTGCTGCTGGCCGTCCACGTCGCCCGGGACGGCACCGCCCGCTACTGGCCGGGGGCGCCGCCGGCGCTGGTCTGGGCGCTGGCCGCCGCCCTGGCCGGGCTGGTCCTGGCCGGCCCGGCCGGGCTCGCGGCCCGTTGGTTGCTGCAACGCCCGGCGGCCGACGAGCCGCTGCGTTCCCTGGCCCGGCTGTCCGACGTCCGGACGCTAAGCGCCGGGCCGGTCGCCGAAACAGCCCGGCGGCTGCGGCCGTCACTGGCCAGTACCCCGGCCAAGGAGGTGGCCCAAGGCGAGGCCGGGCTGGTGCTGGGCCGGCTACTGCGCCCCGGTAGCCGACCTGGGCCGGTACTGCTGGCCGGCTGGGAGGACGTGCTGCTGGCGTTCATGGCTCCCCGAGGGGGCAAGACCACCACCTACGTCGTGCCGCCGACCCTGTCCGCCCCCGGTCCGGTGGTGCTGACCTCCAACAAGTCCGACGCGTGGGCCGCGACTGCCACCCTCCGCGCCGAGCAGACCGGGCAGCGGGTGTGGACCTTCGACCCCCAGCGGATCGCCCACGCACCGCAGAGCTGGTGGTGGGATCCGCTCGCCGGCCTGGACTCGGTGGAGGAGGCCGAACGCCTGGCGGGGCATTTCGTGCTGACGGTGGAGGACGAGCGGTCCAAGGACATCTGGGGTCCAGCCGCCGGCGAGCTGCTCGCCGCGCTGCTGCTCGCCGCCCGGGCGTGTGGCGGGACGATGCTGGATGTCTACGACTGGCTCGGTGATGAGGCCACCCCGGTCCCGGTCGAGGCGCTGCGCACCGCCGGGCTACGGGCGGTCGCCGCCTCGTTGACGGGGACGCAGGGCAGCCCGGCGGAGGCGCGGGGCAGCGTCTACTTCACCGCCCGGGTCGCGGCCAGGTGCCTGCGCAACCCGCAGATCACCGCCTGGGTCACCCCGCCACCACCAGGCCAAGGGCTGGAGGAGTTCGACGTCGCCGCGTTCCCGGCGTCGCGGCAGACGCTGTACCTGCTGTCCAAGGACGGCGGCGGCTCCGCGGCGCCGCTGGTCGCCGCCCTGACCGACCGGGTGATGCGCGCCGGCGTCACCTGCGCCGAACGCCGCGGCGGCCGCCTCGACCCGCCGATGCTGGTCCTCTTGGACGAGGCGGCCAACATCTGCCGGATCGCTGACCTGCCGCAGCTGTACTCCCACCTCGGGTCGCGCGGCATCATCCCGCTGACGATCCTGCAGTCCTACGCCCAAGGCGCCGGGGTGTGGGGAGAGAACGGCATGAAGGCGCTGTTCTCGGCGGTGACAGTCAAGGTGATCGGCGCCGGCATCGACGACGCCGGCTTCGCCGAGGACCTGTCCCGTCTGGTCGGCGACCACGACGTGGCAGTGGCGGGCAGCAGCGTCACCGCCGGCCGGCAGACCCGGTCGACCTCGCTGCGACAGCAGCGGGTGCTGCCTGCCGCCACCATCCGGGCGCTGCCCAAGGGCCGGGCGCTGGTCTGGGCGACCGGTGCCAAGGTCGCGATGGTCACCACGCTGCCCTGGTACACCGGGCCCCTTGCCGACCGGGTCACCGCCGCCCGCGACACCGCGGAACTCGCGCTCACCAATAGGGCCGCGGCCGGCAGCACCGCACGACCCCCCACCAATACCGTCCCAGCGGTCGCCCGGGTGCCGGCAACCGGAACTGAGGCGGCATGAGCACCCCGCCGCAAACATCAGGATCCGAGCCGGACAGGGAGACGCAACGCCGCCTGAACCGGCTGGAGGGTGATCTCGAGCTGCTCGAGCAGGCGGTCCACGACCTGGCCGACCCGGTCAGCCTGGCCGGCGCGGCAGCGGCGGACGGTCTTGGCGGCAGCGGCGGGCCTGGTGTCGAGGCCGACGGGCCGCACTACCCGAGCCTGCAGGCCTGGGTAGCGGCGTACTTCGTGGTCATGTTCGCCCGCCCCCTCAGCCCGGCGGTGCGCTGGTGCGCGAGCTGGTGGGCCCACGCCGAGGCACTGAGTCGGCTCGAGGCGCTGTGGCGCAGCTGGGAAGCAGCCCGGCTCGACCCGGTGCGCGGCATGGCGCTGTGGTACCGCGACGTCCTGGACCCCCAGCTTGCGGTGCTGCTCGCCACCGGCGGCCCGTTCGCCCAGTGCACCCCTGACCGGCATTCCCCGGTCAGGGCGCTGCCCACCGAACCGGCCCCGCCTGGCTACTGGGATCTGCCGCACCAGCCCGGCAGGACGCCAGCCGCCGGCAGCCAAGCAACGGTCAGTACTGGGGGGGCGTCGTGAGCGAGCAGGCTGAGGACCCGGTCGGGCACGCGGCCGCCACGCTCACCTCCTACGTCAGCATCGCGGCGATGGCAGCCGAGGCGCTGGCGCAGGTCGCTGCCTCCCGCGCCCGGGAACGAGCCGCTGCCGACCAGCAAGCGGCTGCGGCTTCTCGTGCCCAGCGGCACGCCGCCCACGGGCAGGCACGCCTGGCGTGGGCCCCGGTGCTCGACCCCAAGACGCGTTCGCAGGCCAGCGCCGCGCAGACCGGCGCGGCCTGGGCGCACGCCCAGGCCTGGCACCCAGACCCGGAAGCCGCCCGGGCCGTGACCCTGGCCGAGCAGCGGCTGCGCGAGCTTCGCCCGGACGCGATGGAGCGCTACGACCGGCTTCGGCAGGGCGGCGCCGACCCAGTCGACGCGATGCGCCGCGTCGCCCCCCTTTTCGACCAGCCCCCCGCCCGGCCCGGCGAGGCCGTCCCGGACCGCGCCGCGCTCGCCACCGCCACCGGTGCCGGTGCCGATGTTCGCAGCCCGGTTGTGATCGCCCGGGAGGGCTACCCCCGCCCGCTGGGCGCTGCCGCCCTCGCCGCCGCCAAGCGCCAGGCCGACACCACAGCCGCCGCAACCCGCCAGCAGGGCACCCACCGCAATGCGCCCAGCCGCCGCACCAGCGGCGCCGGCAGATGAGCAAGGAGACCGACATGGCCACACCCGATGCCGCCACACCGAATGCGGCCACACTCGGAGCCGCCCCGCCGGCTACCGGGGACCTGGTGGTCGACGTCGGCGCGGTCCTTTCTGCCATGCAGGACCAGCTCGATGACCTGACTGCCACTGTCGAGGCCCAGCAGCGCACCATCGACGAGCTCGTCCGCGGACGGTCGGCCCGTACTGCCGGCGGGGCGTGATGGCCCGCCGGCAGCGGGCGCCGGCGACCCCGGCGGAACGGGTGCGCCGCCAGCAGGCGCAGGCCGACAAGCTCACCGCCCTGCACGAGCAGCTCTCCGAGCAGGTGCAGGCACTGCGGACCGGGCAGGACTGGACCCGCTGGCTCGACGTCGCCCGCCGCTTTCACAGCTACTCGTTCAACAACACCCTGCTGATCGCCGCCCAACGGCCGCAGGCGACGGCCGTTGCCGGGTTCGCCGCCTGGCAGGCCCTGGGCCGCCAGGTGAACAAGGGCGAGCGGGGTCTGCAGATCCTCGCCCCCGTCGTACGCCGGACATCGAGCGCCGGTGGCCAGGGCCAGGCGGGCGAGCCGCAGTCGCAGCCGCCGGGCCTGCAGAACGGCAATGCGGGCCCCGCCGGCGCCGCCGAGCCGCCGGACCGGGACAAGGGCCGCGGTGGGCAGGTCGCCGGCTTCCGGGTCGCCTACGTCTGGGACGTCTCGCAGACCTCCGGCGAGCCGCTTGCCGAACAGCCCCGCCCGCAGCTGCTCGCCGGGCAGGCCCCCGAGGGGCTGTGGGAAGGCCTCGCCGGCCTGCTGACAGCCCGCGGCTTCACCCTGGAACGGGGGGACTGCGGCGCGGCCAACGGCTACACCGACTTCGCTGCCCGCACGGTGCGGGTCCGCGTCGACGTCGACGACGCCCAGGCCGTCAAGACCCTGGCCCACGAGGCGGGGCATATGCTGCTGCACGACCCCACCGGCAGCGCCGCCGCTGGTGCCGGGGTGGGGGAGGGGACGACGGCGGGCTGCCGGGGGGTGCAGGAGGTCGAGGCCGAGTCGGTGGCCTACCTGGTTGCCGGCTCGCACGGGCTGGACACCGGCGGCTACACCTTCCCCTACGTCACCGGCTGGGCCGCCGGCGCCGACAGCTCCGGTGGCGCCAGCCCCGAGACGGTGGTGCGCCTGACCGGGCAGCGGGTGCTGACCGCGACCCGCACGGTGCTGGCCGCCACCCAGCCCGACACCGCCGGCGCCGTCGAGCCTGCGCTCGCCGCCCGGGTGCAGGCCGGCGCCGAGCGCACCGCCAGTGCCCGCCGGGACAGCGAGAGCACCGCCCGCCTGACCAGCCTGAGCTGGCCAGCCGGTGCAGCCGGGCGGGCCGCGGAGTCCGAGCTCGAGGTGCTGGTGCGCCTGCACGAAGACGCCCGCGCTTTCTACACCGCCCAGCTGTCCTCCGGGCGCCCGGACGCGGGACAGGTCCTGGCCCTGCTCGGCCAGCGGGCCATCCCGGGTGAGGCCGTGGGCGGCTTCGAGCTGGGCTACGCCCCGCCTGGCTGGAGCGCCCTGGTCGAGTACCTGCGCGCCGCCGGCTACACCGACACCCAGCTGCTCCAGGGCGGCGTGGCGCTGGCCACCCGGCGGGGCAGCGTCGTCGACCGGTTCCGCGACCGGCTGATGTTCCCGGTCCGGGACCCCTCCGGTCAGCGGGTGGTGGCGTTCATCGGCCGGGCGCTGCACGAGGGCCCCGGCGTGCCCAAGTACCTCAACAGCCCGCAGACCGCGCTCTACCGCAAGAGTGAGGTGCTCTACGGCCTGGGCTCCTCGCCCGTTCGGGCGGCGCTGGCCGCCGGCGCCCGGCCGGTGCTGGTCGAAGGAGCCCTCGACGCGATCGCCGTCACCGCCGCCGGCGCGGGCGCTTATGCAGGGGTCGCCCCCAGCGGTACCGCGCTCACCGCCGGGCAGGTCGCCGCCCTTGGCTCGGCTGCCCCGCTGAACGGCAGGGAAGTTGTCGTCGCCTTGGACGCCGACCCCGCCGGCCAGGCCGCTGCCCTGCGGGCCTACCCGCTGCTGCGAGCCGCCGACATCTGGCCTGCTGCCGCTGCCCTGCCAGGCGGGCAGGACCCCGCCGGGCTGGCCCAGCAGCACGGCGCCGCCGCGCTGCGCGCCGTGCTTGACGCCGCCACCCCCCTGGCCGAGCTCGTCGTCGACGAGCACCTCACCCGCTGGGCAGGGCGGCTGACAACGGTGGAAGGGCAGGTCGGGGCCGCACGCGATGTCGCCCGACTGATTGCCGCCATGCCCGCGGAGCAGATCGGCGACCAGGTCCTACGCGTCGCCGGCCGGCTCAGGCTCGACCCTGGCGACGTCACCCGCGCCGTCACCGATGCGATGAGCGCCGACGACGGCACCAGGCGGCACGAGTACCTCGCCGGCCCCGGCCCCAATCAAGAGGCGGCCGGCGGGACGAGCGCGGTGCAGCTGGCTCGAGCCGGCTACCCCACCCCTGCCCGGAGCTGGTCACCGGCTGCAGAACACCCGCCGGCGCCGAGCCCGCCAGCGCTCTCCCCGTCGGTTCTCGTGCAGCGTTCCGGCCGACAGAGCCGATAGCGGGAACTCCACCAGAGATCACGCGGACCAGACAATCGCGGGCACCCGACATGGCACGCACCACCACGGCCGCCCTACGCTAATCACCCTAGAATAAGGCACGAGTTCGACGGGCTTGGGAAAAGGCTCGCCCTAGCCACCATTCCGGTCGTTGCATGCAGCATCCTCTTCGCATACGCCGCTAACCCGCCTTCCGGGCGATCTGGGGAAGCCCACGAGCATGGGCCTGCGGCCGCCAACAGCCAACTCGATGGCCGACCCTCAGCTCTTGCCTAAGAATCGAGGCGTGTCCCTGCACTCAGGTCAACTCTCAGCCACCGGTACTGTCCGCACGGCTTCTTCATGGTCGTCGGTCTGTCTGACCGCGCTCCCCCACCATCTCCAAGCACGGCGACGATTGAACTCCTCGCCGATCAAGCCCGGGAAAATCCCGCCGCCCCCAGACCGCGGCGGATCCGGTTCAGCCCGCAGCCGCTCCCCTACAGACTCCTCAGCGGGAACGGCCACCCCTGCCCTCCGGCGGCGCCGGATCGCGACGGTGAGCGGCTCTGACCGCCTGCGCCACCACCAGACGCGCCTGCGTCGGCCGCCATGGTTCGCGAGGAGGGCCGGCCGCAGAAGGCCGTGCCACTCGCCCTGCTCCGGCACCCTCGACAGGTCAGGACCGTGATGAGCACTTCGTCAGAGGGTGAAAAGCTCGGCGGGTCGAAACCGGACCGCGGGGTCGTCCCAGTGCCTGAGCCGACCATTTCTGCGGTAGTGCGGTTGGCGGATGAGGCCTTCGGGGCGTCCGGCGACTGGTGGCAGCTGCCGAACGATGTGCACGCCGGACTGGACCGGTTGGGCTGGCCCGAGCAGGGACCGGGAGCCACCGCTCTGCGTCATGCGGTCGGCTTCTGGTTGCGTGAGGTACGACCGCGTGACGGTAGGTCGCGGACGCAGGTAGACCTGGCCCATCACGAGCTCACCGGTGGTGAGTGGCACCCTCCGCAGCCGCAGACTGTTGCAGACGATGTCGCTGAGCGGTGGCGGGCCATCGCCGGGCAGTCGACGTCGGCGATGGCCCGGGCCCGCTGCGCGGACCTGCTCGTCAAGCGAGGCGGATCCGCGGCCCCGGCCTGGGCTGAGGTAGCGATGAGCGCCTACCTGCAGCTGGCAAGCCGACAGCCGCACATTGTGCATCTCGGCGAGGACTATCCCGAACCCGGCTCCTACACCGTCCAGGTGGACGAAAACGCAGCCATCCAGGCCCTCGGTCGCGGCATGTCGCTACAGCACATCGCGCGATCGCGGACGGCCAGCGCACATCTCGGCAACGAGCTGCGTGACCTCGCGTTCTCCATCGCCGCCGAGCTGCTCGACGACCCTCGCCCTCACGTCGGTCCGATCATGCAGCTGCTCTCGTTGCTCGACAGCGACGCCCTGCTCAGCGGCGCGCAGCAGCAGTCGCTGCTGCACCTGCTCGAATGTGCCCTGGACCGCCACCAGGACCAGCCATGGACCGTTGATGAGGCAGCCGCTCTGCTGACCCGTCGAGCACCCCACCGGCGCCAGCAGCTGATCCGCCGTCGCATCCAGGCCCGGCTCGACCTCGCCGAAGCCGCTGCGCAGCCAGCCGCCCGCCAGGCCCACCTGGAGGACGCTGCCCGCCTCGCTGACCAGCACGGTGTACACGACCTGCGAGACCAGGCGACGATCGGGCTGCAGTCGATCGACCGAGAGGATCTGGGCCTAGTCGAGTTCAGCGCTCAGGTCTCCATCCCAAGGGCGCTGCTCGACGCCAAGGTGGAGCGGTTGGCGGCCGGCTGGAACCGGGCCGAGGCGCTGCAGGCCTGGCTCTCCGACCCGGCGCCGACCGGCGACCCGGCAGCGAACCGAGCCCAAGCCGAGCAGACCCTCGCGAACTCCGTCAGCCTGAAAATCTTGCGCAGCAAGCTGCTCGGAGCTGACGGTATGCCGCGCTGGGAGGCCACGAACCACACCGACGAGCTGGACAACCAGCTGTACCAGGTCGAGCACACCCACCTCATCACCGGAGCCTGGGTGCTTGCCGAAGCACTCGACGTGATAGCCAGCAGGTTCGGTATCCCGGGCGAGCACGACGCTCACCAGGAACTCGTCGCGGCCGGTGCACCCGACCATCCCCTCACCCAGGCCACAGCGCGCGCGCTGCTGCGGTACTGGGCCGGCGACTACGACAGCTGCGTCCACCTCGCCATCCCACGGGTGGAAGCCGCAGCCCGCAGCCTCGTCCTCGAGCTCGACCAGCCGGCCTACCGGGTCGCCAGGGCCCGGGTACCCGGAAAGTATGTCGCCCTGCCTGAGCTGCTGACCCTGTTGGTCGGCCAGGGGCTGGACGAGAGCTGGGAACGGTTCCTTCGCTCGTTGCTGCTCGGACCTGTCGGCGGCAACTACCGCAACGACATCGCCCACGGCTTCGTGCTCCTGATCCCGCCACGCGAGCACGCGGCGCTCGCGCTCCGCGCCCTGACCGTGCTGTCCACTCTCAGCAGCGCCGCCCACATCAAGCACTTGCCGGCGTCGGGACCGGTGCACCCCCACCCGCCGTTCCCTTCGACAGTCACCGCGGCCGTCGCCGACCTGCTGACGACCGCGCTCCTCCACCCCGGGCAGATGCCAGCACGTATGGCGCAGGAACTGACCGAAGCCGCACACCTGCTGCGACGGGCGCGAAGCGCTATCGCAACAGCGCTCCGGCAGTCCGGCCACGATGAGCCATAGCGCCCCGCACCTCACTGGCCCGCGACGGGTGCGGGACCGGATGGTCGCCCGACGCCTCAGCCGGCGGACGCCAGCGTCATCCGGCACCGGCAATAGCTCGCACATCGCTTCCGCACCTTGGCGATTCCAGCAGACGAGCAATCCGACGGATCGGGCCGCTGAAGTCGGGGAGGCTGAGCCGCCGATGACGATCGGGTGCATTCGTACGCCAGCAAGCTGCTGCGAGAGAACGCCGAACTGCGCCGTCGCCTTGCCCAATGGGAACACGTCAACGAGGTGGCGCTGCGCCCCTACTTCGAGCGGACCGGCAACCTGGACATCAGTGCGCTGCACTGCGCTCTGGCCCGCGTCGCGGGTCTGGCGCTGACCCACGGCGTGCCACACCAACAGCTCCTCGACGCCGCCCGGCCAGATCCCCGAGGCGCTGCCGCGGCTACGGTGGTAGCCGCGCCCGCCTGACTGGGCGGGCTGCCCCGCTACCGCAACTTGCGCTGTCATCCGGCACGTTAAAGCCCCAGCGCGCTCCGGCCTGGTCCGCGTCTACCAGCTCAGGAGGCTGTAGTGACTTTCACGCCCGCTGGCGCTCGCGTCATCACCGTCGAGGTCAACGTTCCCGACAGCGGAGTTGAGGACCTCGTACTGCCCGACGTACACCTGCAGGCTCCTCCGGCTGCGGTGACCGCGTGGCAGAAGTCCGGTGACAGGCTGGTGGTGGCCGGCGTCGGCTGGGCCTTCCGCAACGGATCGGTCCTGTTGACGTGCAACTCCGCCGCCAGCTTGGTCATCAAGATCGTCCACGAGTAGGAGCAGTAAGTAGATCCGGCGGGCGCTGCCGGCGAAGTAGCCGGGCACGGCGGACAAGGTCGTCGATTCTGCGTTCGTCGAACGCTGGCGGTGCTTGATCGTCGTCGCAGCAGGCTGGCTTGGTCCGGGGTTGTGTGGGGCGGGTGACGCCGGCGAGTTCGTACAGCGCCCCGTACACGTCGGCAGCCGCGTCGCCTGCAGCGTGCGGACCGACCACCAGCACCCAGACGTCGTCGCCGGTGAACGCCACGACCGCTCGATCGCTACCGCGCAGGTGCTTCACGCACAGGCGCGGCAGCGGGTCCTCTCCGGTGAGCCGGTAGTCCAGGGCCAAGCAGCCGGCGCGCGCCAGTGTCTGCTCGAACTGGTCATACGCCTTGCGGCGAGCTCCTCGTAGCCCGGCGATCTGATGGTCGGCGGTGGGGGTGCCCCGAACGGAGTACGGCACGCGGCGACTATGCCGACGGTTTGGCTACCCGCAGGGTGCCCTCGCCGCGGCGCAGCTGCCCCAACGACTCGCTCAGGTCCTCACGCTCGAGCCAGATCGCGTCGACCAGGCGCCGGTGCACCTCGTCCAGCAGGCGCGTAGTCCTGCCGGCAGCCCGAAGATCGTCGACCAGGCGCCGGACCTGGTGGACTCGTCTGACATCGAGCAGGACCCTGGACGACGGACCCTTGGCGCGCTGCAGCACGCCTTCCTTGGTCCACGCCTGCACTGTCTTCTCCGACAGCGTGAGCAGCTGCGCCGCGATCCGCGGCCGCAGCGGGGGTGCGGACGCGAAATCCTTTTCGACCAGGCCCAGCAGCTGCGTGCGACCTTCGTCGTGCTGAGGGAGCGAGCGGGCGACTCGTTCCAAGATTTCGACCCGGTTCAGCAACTCGAGGGCTTTGTTCGTCTCCTGCTCCACAGCCGTCATCGCACACCTCTTTCCCTAGCCGCTTCCGAGTGTGAACCTGTTTCTCGGAACTGGCAAGCTCTGGAGAGAACGCTCCCACGAGCCCACGACACCACCTCTCGATGCACGTCGAAGACGAGCTTGGTGTCGACCGAGTTCTTTCCACCAGCACCCGCGGAAGCCTCTCCGGACTGCAGCCGGCTGAGGCCTCCGCCGGCTAGGCGACGCCGCCCGCATCTACAGGGTGAGGCCTTCGGTGGCGTTGTCCCGGAACAGGCTGCCCTCGCGGATGTAGCGCCGGACCATCGGCAGGCTTTTGTGCCCGGTCTGCTTCATGATCGCCCGTTCGCTCTTGCCAACAGCAGCGGCGCTAGTGGCGAACCCGGCCCGCAGGCTGTGCCCGGCCAAGTCGAGGTCGCCGAGCCCGGCGGCCAGCGCGGTGCGCTGCACGACGCGGGCGACCGCCTTGTCGGTGAGCCGCTGCGGGGCGGGGGAGCCGTGCCGGTTGACCGGCCGGAACACCGGGGTGTGGACCTGGCTGTGCTCCTGGACCTGCCGGCGGTCGCCCTCAAGGTGCGGGTGCTGCTCGGCGAGGGCGGCGTCGAGGGCGGCCAGCCAGGCGAGGTACACCTCCGCGGGGCAGGCGTCGGCGGCGCCGGTGTGCAGCATGGCGATCCGCCGCCCGGCGCCGTCCTGGTCGGTCTTGGACCGGCGCAGCGTGACCACCAGACCCTGATCGTCGACCTCGACGTCGCCAACATCCAGGCCGACGAGCTCGCTGCGGCGCAGCGCCCCGTAGAACCCCAGGACCAGCAGCGCCCGGTCCCGGGCCGCGAGCAGGGCCTTGGCGGGCTCTTTGGGTAGCGCGTCGAGCAGTCGGCGGACCTGGTGGGCGACAAGGGGGTCCTTGGCCGCTGGGCTGATTCCGTGCACCCGGCGGATGCCGGCCAGGGTCGTTCGGACCAGCGGGCTGGCGGTGGGGGAGGGGTGCCCGGCGGCCTGGTGTACCGCGCTGATGGCCGAGCAGCGGCGGATCAGGGTGGCGACCTTCAGTGTCCCGGCGTGCTCGGCAAGGTAGATCGCTACCGTCTCGGGTGCCGCCGCGAGATAAGACAGCGGTGCGCCGTCCGCGCCCTGCTGGCTGGTGCACCAGTCGGTGAAGTGCACCCAGTCGTTGGCGTACGCGCGTCGGGTGCTGTCGGCCCGGGCGGCCAACAGATAGTTCCTGGCCCGCTGCGGGTCCGCCGAGCTCATCAGCTCCGGCAACGAGCTCTGGACCGTCGCTGGAAGCATCGCTCGGTCGAGGAAGGTCATGGTTTGAGCCAGGCGCGGGCCTCGCCCAGCTTCTCCGCATACAGCCGTCGGCGGTCCGCTGGGCTGTCGGGGTCGACCGGCAGCCCGAGCTGACGGGCGTGCTGGTGCACAGCCATCTGGTCACTCCAGGCGGAGCCGAGCGCATCTAGTGTGCCCTCCGGGCGCAACACAGCGGTCTGCTCGACCCCGAAATGCTCGAGCAGCTCGACTGCCAGTTTCCGAGCGAGTTGCACCAGCCTTGCCGGGTCGGCCAACAGGCTCGGCAGGTCGACCGTAGTCAGGCTGCTGATTGGCGTCGGTGCGTCGAACGGCAGGTCGCCTGCGCCAGCCGGCGGGCGCTCTCCGATCGGCTGGCCGTCCAGGTCACGCTTCTCGTCCACGATCCTCACACCCAACGCGCGCAAGCCATGGGTCTGCGGGAGCTGCACGTCGGTAGGCGGCTCGAGGCGGGCGAGCAGGTGCAGCTGCCCTTGACCATCCCGAGTCTGCTGGACGTGGTTGACCAGCAGCTCCAGCTCGGTCAGCAGCCAGGTCTCCAACAGGTCCCGGCGGACCGGGAGAAAGACTTCGGCTTCGAGCACGCTCTCGCCCGCCCAGCCGGTGACCCCGGTGTTGTCGACCAGTTGCGGATCTTCTCCGACGACCGCAGCGGCGGCGGCACTACCGTCATCAGACAACTCGAGGCGCCAGCGTGCGGATCTGCGACTGGCCAGGTCGCTGCCTTGCAGCGCGCCGGTGAACGACACCCGCCGCGGCTGTCGTATCGCAACCTCGGAGGTGTTGATCGGCGGGATCGGGGTGATCTGCTCAGCCCAACGCTGCAACTGGCGTCGCCGGCGTTCCACGGTCGACTCACTCGGCGGGGCGTCGGTTGCGTCGAGGCCTGGGCCGTCGTGGGACGGTGCAGCTACCACGATCAGCCAGCAGCGGTTGCCCCGCTCGAGCGCTGCGCCAACCTGGTCGACCAGCTCAGCAAGGCGTTCGACTGGCGGTGTCGAGGCGGCTGATGACCTGGCCTCCAGTTCCGCCAACCGCTGCTGCGCGTCGACGAGCTGCCGCTGCATCCGCTGCCAATCTGGACCTCCGGCTGGGGGTCGTTGTCGCAGGGCGCTGCGCAGCAGAGCGATGTCGACGTCCAGCTCCTCCACCCCGTCTGGCGCGCCACTGGTCGGCTGCACGGTCACTGAGGCCTGCTCACTGGCGGTGGCGGACTCGTTCGCCTCTACCCGAACGATGCGCCCGGGACGGGCGAATGCGGCCCGGGTTTCGGGCGGCAGGACGGAGACTGAGCCCAGTGGGGGCGGTAAGAACTCCGGTTGTCCGGTGAGGGTCCGCCGCAGGTCCTGGAGGGCCTCACTGGTGGGCTCTGCGACCGTGAAACGCTGCACACCCGACAACCGGGGGGGCACGTCGCCGGCGTTAGCTCCCGGCAGGACGATCAGTTTGACCTTGCGGTTGAACTCCTCCCGGTTCCGGGCAAACAGACCCAGCAGCTCGTCAGCCTCGGCTGCGGCGCCGGCACCACCAGTCGGGTCGGCGGTGTCCTCGAACCGCTCCCGCCATGCTGCGTTGACCGCAACCAGGGTGAAGTCCAGGGCGGCGACCCGTCCTGGGCCATAACGGCTCCAGTCCACCCCTAGGTCGTGCAGGTGAAACAGGTCGACGTCCACCGAGATGCCGTTCGCCCGCAGCCCAGTGGCGAGGTTGAGCACCTGGTCACGCCAGGCGGCCGGGTCCAGGCCGGGGTTCGGCTGGTGTGCCCAGCTGAGGAAGGCGGTGACCGGAGCGCCAGGCGCTGACATGTCAGGACCTTACCCTGACGTCCGGTACGATTCTATTACCGGACCTCAGTGCGAGGTCCAACTGAGTGGACCGGGCGCCTCCGTGCAGTCTCCGGGGATTGCCGGATTGCCGCGCAGACGGTCTTGACCAGCTCCTTCACGCGTCCTACGGCGCCGGCCGGTCCTTGACCAGGTCGCGGCGCAGTCGACGCCCCTGGTCACGCGCTTCATCGACATTGAGAAGCTCAGCGTGTGTCTTGCTTAGCCGCTTCCCAAATGTTCTCGAACTCCTCCCGTGTTATCAGTTCTGGTGTGAAGTGGCCCTCCTCGAAGATCTCATCCACGGTTGGCATAAGTGTTTCGGAGAGAAGTGTAGTGCCAGTAGATATGCGCTCATCGGCGAAGTCCATGTGCTCATCGCGGTAGACCTCCACTTTGCGCACCTCTCTTCCCGCCTCGACCTCACTATAGAGACAGACCGGCTCTTCGTCGAATCCGTGGTGCCAGTGGACTCTCATGTATCGGCTCATCAGTTTGCTCCGAAGCTCATGATGCGATTCGTTAGATCGAGAGGGTACTCGCCTGGCACAACGAAGACATTCGGGCGACCCTGAGTAACGTTCAAGCCGTCAGTGTTGATCTCGACGTAATTGGTGAACCTCTGCCCTTGGAATGGCTGACCCAGGAAACACCGAGAGAGCTGGGCACAAGTCTTCGTCCCGGGAGCAATGTCCGAAAGGTACTGCCCGTTGCCATAACGGGCGTCCTGTGGGTTGACGCTCTTGAGCGACGGGTTGAGTCTCCCACTGTCCAGTATTCCCTTCATGCCAGCCTCGTCCGTGTAGTGGACAAGCGTCTTACCGGAAGCTGACGGCGCCTCCGAAGCCGCTTCCGCGGCGACACTTGCGGCACGCCGGGCTGCCAGCCTTCCGGCGACACGGTCAGTCAGACTGGTTATTGCTCTGGATGCGAGGCCGTCAAGAGTAGGCCCGGCGAATTTCCCGACGATCCCGATGAGGGCTTTGCCGGCTACGCCGCCTCCGAGCGCGAGCAGGCCTTGGGTGGCTCCCTCTTTGAGCGCGCACTGCGCGATGGCCGTGCCGGGCGGGCAGTTGAGCGCCCCGTGGACACCCCCATAGGTCGCGAAGCCGGCCGCAACGCATCCTTCGCTGCCCGCTCCTCCGGTAAGGAATAGACAGCCGCCTCCGACGACGAAACCCGCCGCGTACGGAGCCACGACCTTCCCGACATGTTGCACCGTGTCCACTGCCGAACTCACGGCGTCAGACACTCCGCAAGGAAGCCAGCCACAGTCTCGCTTGGGGGGGGGGCAGGCGGCGGCGTGGTGAAATTGCCGGCTCGGTCTTGTGGCCGCTGGTCGCTGGCGTAGTGAGCGCTGGGACCGTAGTACTGCGGGTTGAAGCGCCGGCTGCTGTCGTAGCCCTGGCTGCCGGCAAGCCGCGCGTCACCACTGCTACACGGACCGTCGCACTGGGCGGCGTGGCCGGTGGGGTCGACGTAGTTGATCGGGTCGCCGTTGACGTAGCTGTAGGTGTTGGCGGTCAGCGGGTCGGTGCCGACCCCGGGCTGGGCCTGCGGGGCGGCGTTGCGGTCACTGTCAGACGTGGTGAACACGGCGTTGGCGGGGTCGTAGGTGCGGCTGCCGAGCTGGTATTTGTTGGTCGCGCCGTCGCGGCGCTGGTTGGCGAACAGCAGGTCGTTGCCGGTGGTTTTGGCGTTGGCGGTGCTGGTGGTGCCGGTCTGGTCACTCGGGCTGCCGGGGGCCATGGTGCTGTTGGTGTTGAGGTTGTTGCCGAACGGGTCGTAGCGCACCAGGCAGGACAGGGCGCCGGCGGCGGTGGTCTCGCTGGTGATGTTGCCGTGGCCGTCATCCAGCAGGTAGTTGGTGGCGGTGGGGGTGACGTCGGCGGCCGGGCTGTTGGTGTTGTCGAGCACCCAGCTGGTGGTGCCGGTGGTGGTCGTCTCGGTGCTCTGGCGGTTGCTGGTGCCGTCGTAGCCGATGGAGGTGGTGCCGCTGGTGGCGTCGGCGACGCCGGGGGTGGCGGTGCGGCTGTTCTGCCGGTCGAGGGGGTCGTAGGTGTAGGTGACGCCGGGGCTGGTGCCGGCGGCGGGGGCGCCGGCGCAGCTGGTGCCGGTGGCGGCGTAGGCGGCGGTGGTGCGGTCGTAGCCGTCGTAGTTGTAGCAGGAGGCGCCGTCGGTGGTGCGGCGGGCGACGTTGTCGTAGCTGACCGGTTTGGCGGCGGCGGTGGCGAGCCGGTTGTCGGGGGTGTAGGTGAAGCTGTCGGCGGGGGCGGGGGTGGCGTTGCAGCTGGTGCCCCAGCAGGTGCGGTTGTTGTTCTTGTCCCAGGTGCCGTACTTGGTGGTGGCGGTGCTGTCGGCGTCGGAGGTGAGCCGGCCGGTGGTGTCGTAGGTGTAGGTGTCGGTCTTGTCGGTCGCGTTCTGGGCCTTGACGGTGTTGGTGAGCTGGCGGCGCAGCTGGTCGTAGGTGTAGGAGTGCTCATCGACCGGGGTGCCGGCTGAGGTCTTCTGGGTCTGGTCGGCGAGGGTCTCGTCGGGGTTGAAGGCCCAGGTGACGCTGTTGCCGTTGGGCATGGTGCCGGCGGCGGGGCGGGCCTGCAGGTCATAGCTGCGGGTCCAGTCCCCGCCGCCGGCGCCGGCCCGGGTGTCGTGCATGTTCACCGGCTGGCCGGCGTCGCTGTAGCGGTAGGTGCTGGTCCCGACCGATCCGGCAGCGGTGGCGGTGCCGAGCTGGCGGCTGGTGGTGGCGCCGGAGGCGTTGTAGCCGTAGCGGGTGACGTGGGTGCCGTCGTCGGCTGTACGCAGCTCCCCGTCGAGGTAGTAGCTGCTGTTCAGGTGACCGGCGCTGGCTGCTGCGGTGGCGGGCAAGGTCCGTCCGTCGGGGCTGGCGCAGCCGGCGCTGCCGGTCGCGGACGGGGTGTCGATCGACTCCAGGGTGCTGCCGCCGGCGTCGTAGCAGGTGGTGATGACCTCGGCGGCGCTGCCCAGTGAGTGCCGGCCGGCCGAGCTCTGCATCTGCCCGTCGGCGTACCAGGTGAACGTCACGGGCCCTGGTGTGCTGGCTGTTCCGCTGCTGTCGATCTGCTTGGTCTCATCGGAGGTCTTGCGACCGGCAGCGTCGTAGCGGTAGCTCTGCTGGTAGTGGCTGCCGGAGGTGTCGGCCGGCCGGTCGACGGTGAGCAGCTGGTGGTCGGAGCTATAAGCGTAGGTGGTGGTGCCGCCGTTGGGGGACACGACCGTGCGGGGGTCGCCGGCCGGGCTGTAGCTGGCGGCGGTGAGATTGCCGCCGGTGTCGGTCTTGGAGCGGGTGGTGTGGTCGGAGTTGTAGACGGTCGCGGAGCTCTGGCCGAGCGGGTCGACGGTGCCGGCGGCCTGCCCGTCGTTGTCGTAGCTGTAGCTGGTGGTCTGCGGGCCGCCGGGGTGGGCGGTGTTGCCGGGGTTGGTCGGGGTGGTGAGGGTGGCGGCGGTGCCGTCGAGGTTGTAGCTGTGGCTGGTGGTGAATTGCGCGGCGTCCGACCCGTCGCCGGCCAGGCCGGGGTCGACCTGGGTCAGCGGTCGGCCCGCGCCGTCATAGGTGGTGGTGGTTACAGCCTCGGCCCTGGTACTGCCCGACATCGTCGAGGCAAGCTTCGGGGACGGGGCGTGGACCGCGGCGGCGAGGTTGTCGTCGGTGTAGTCGTAGGAGACATACCGGCCGTCGCTGCCGGTCGAGGTCGGCAGGGTGACCCGGGTCCGGTTGCCGTTGGCGTCGTAGGCGACCTTGGTGGTGCACACCCCGACGGTCGCGCCGAAGCCGGGCTGGCCGGTGGGGCACTGCGCGCCCTGGTCGGCGGAGCTGGCGTCACTGAGGTTGGCGAACGCGGGGTCGGCGGTGTCGTAGCGGGCGACCGAGCTGCTGGTCGGCCGGTCGGCGTTGTCGTACACCGCCTGGGCGGCGAACCGAGAGTCGGGGCTCGTGCCGGTGGCGGGTGCGGTGAACGCCCGGGCGCTGTAGCGGGTGACGACGTTGCCGTCCTGGTCATAGACGTCGCGGGTGTGGATGCTGGACCCGCCGTCGCCGGAGGCAAGCGCGGCGCGGGCGCCGGTCTCGATGGTTGCTGGGTCGGTGGTAGCGCCGGTGTAGCCGGTGACGGTGTCGGTCGCCCGGTTGTCGGCGTCGAACGCGGTAGCGGTAGCGGTGGTGACCGCTCCCCCGCCGGACGGGGCGGTTGAGGTCAGCACCTTGTTGCCGGCCGGGTCGAAGACGGTGTGCACCGCCCCGTGCTGGCTGCCCGCCGGGGGGGTGATGTCGGTGAGCCGGTCCACCGAGTCGTAGGCAGCGGTGGTGACCTGCCCGGCGGGGTCGGTGACCGTGAGGGCATGCCCGTTGGGGTCATAGCCGTAGCTGGTCGTCAGGGCCTGGGCGGGGCTGGTGTCGTTGCGCCAGGCGGTGTCGGCGCTCTTGTGACCGGCGGGGTCGTAGTCGGCGTGGGTGGCATTCGGCATGGACGGGCTCGGCGCGCACGTACCCGCGTCGGTAGCCGAGGGGGTGAACGCGTCCGGTCGGCAGACGTCGACGGTGTGCCCGTCGGCGTCATAGTTGGTCCGGGTCCACAGGTAGGCGCTGGCGGTGCGCTTGACCCGCTGGGAGGTCGCCAGGCCCCGGGTGTCGTAGGTGATGTCGCTCTGGCCGCCGGCGGCGTCGGTGGTGCTGGTCGTGCGGTCGAGGTTGTCGTAGCTGACAGTGCTGGTGCACAAGATCCGCCCGGTGGGCAGCGGCGCGTCCGCGGTGCCGGTCACGGTGCCGGGGGTGCACTCGGCGGCGGCGGTCCCGGTGCCGGCACGGCGGGTCCAGCGGGTGGTCGTCGGCCGGTTGACCGCGTCGTAGGCAACGGCCGTGACGTTGCCGCGGCCGTCTGTGGTGGACGTCTTGTTGCCGAACGCGTCGTAGCCGGTGCTGGTCGTGCCCGCCGGGGTGGTCTTGCTGGTCGACAGGTCCCCGGGGTCGTAGGCCGACGTCGAGTCGTAGCCGGCGGCGGTGCCGCGCGGTGGCCGCAGGGTGGTGATGTTGCCGTTGGGGTCGACGGTCAGCGCGGTCAGGTTGCCCAGCGGGTCACGGCTGGACGTGACGTAGCGCCACGGGCTGGCCGCGCCGTGGGCGTCGGTCGCAGGAGCGGCCGCGGTGCCGCTGGAGTCATAGAGCGTCTGGGTGTACTCGCCTGAGGGCGGCGCCGCCAGGGTGCCGGGGTAGGCGGCGGCGGGCTGGCCCGCGCGGTCGGTCGCGGCCCGGTCCCAGGTGCGGATCCGGTTCCCGGCGGCGTCGTAGCCGTAGGCGACAAACTTGCCGGCCGGGTCGGTGACGGAGGCGAGCCACCCGGAGCTGTCGGTGTGCCCGGACAGGTCGGTCCCGCCGGAGTAGTAGGCGTAGCCGTAGGTCGCAGGGGCAGCCTGGTTGGCCTTGACCGCTACCGGGGTGGCCATCGTGACCTTGGCGCCGTAGGTGTCGTAGGTGTAGCGGGTCAGGTCACAGCCCCGGGTACCGGTGGTGTCGGTGCAGGACACCTGACTGGGGTCGGAGGCGGGGCTGTGCTGCTCGCATGCCAGTCCGGTGTTGCCGGTCGCGCCGGTGCACGGGTTCTGGGCGGGGACGGTGTTGAACCCGCCACCGTCGCCGGTGGTGGGGGCGTCGAGCTTCCACGTCGTCTCATACGCCTGCCAGCCGCCCGACGGGCTCGCGGCGTTGCCGCGAGCAGTGAGCGCCGCGGTGTGGTCATCGACGGCGTACACCGAGGTGGAGGCCGGGCTGGTGGGGTCGATCCGGGCTCCGGTGTCGCTGGTGGAGCTGACAGTGCTGGCCCCGGTCGGGGTGTCGCTGTAGTGGTGGACGGTGCCGGTGGTGTCGACGACCTGGACGTGGTAGCCGCCGGTGGTGGTGAACGTCTGGGTGGAGTCGTCCGGGTTGCGCACCGTGGTGACCAGCGGTAGTCCCTCGTTGTTGTAGCGCACGTCCTGGGTGGTGGATGCGCCGCCGCCGGCGCCCTTGTTGCGGGTGGTGGAGCACAGCAGGTTGTCAACCGCGGCCTCCGGTGCCCGGCAGGTCGCGGCTGCGGTGTCCCAGGTGTAGGTCGTGTCGTGCAGGACCGTCCCGGCGGGGTCGAGGTCCTGGATGTCACCGACCCGGCCGGCGCTGTCGATCGCGGTGAATTTGCGGGTCTGGACCGGGCCGTTGCCGGCGTTGTCGGTGCTGGTCGTCGCGGACGAGTCGGCGGCGTAGCTCAGGCTGGTGTTGGTGCCGCGCCGGTCAGTAATGCTCGCGACCCGGGCCGGCCCGCCGGAGGGGTGGCTGCCATAGGTCAGAGTGGTAGTGGCGCCGCGGGGGTCGGTGACGACGCACAGCTGTCCGTCGGTCGGGCCGCAGGATGCTTGGCCGTTGACGTTGCTGTAGGCGTACTTCTCCGTCGACCCGTCCGGGTTGGTGACCTGGGTCAGGTGCCGGGTGACGGAGTTGGCGTTGTCGTAGGCGTAGCTGGTGGTCCGCCCGGCCGGGTCGACAACGCTGGTCAGCCCACCGGTCGGCAGGTTGGTCGTCGTGTCGACACTGGCGTAGCCGAAGTGGTAGCTGCGGCAGGCTGCCGGCACCGCCGGGGTCACGCCCTGGTTGACCCCGGCGGTGCAGGTGCGGGGCTCGTAGACGTAGGCAAGTGGGCCGAGGTTGACCGGGCTTGCTCCGGCACCGAGCTGGGCGGTCGGCAGGCCGCCGGAGTACAGGTAGCGCATCTCGTTGCCGGCACCGTCCATCTGCGAGAGCAGCCGGCCGGTGGAGTCGAACTCGCTGCGCAGCCGGTCCGGGCGCATCGTCGCGAACCCGACGATCGCGCTGTTGGCGGTCGACAGGTTCGCACAACCGGTCTGGTTGGTGGCGATGTAGCGCCACAGCCCCAGGTGGACACCGGCCGGCGCCTTGTAGGGGACGTCGACGCAGATGTTCTGGAACGTGCTGGTCGAGGCGGCCTGCTGCACGACCTGCGGGACCAGCCCGAGGGCGCCGGCCGGGGTGGCCCAGTTCGTCCCGCTCAGGATCTGGACAGTCTGGCCGCTGATGCTGGTGACGTTGCTGGTCGGCAGCTTGGCGGTGAACACGTGGGTGCCGTCCCGGTCGACCAGGGTGATCGACAGCGGGGACAGCAGTCCGGCCAGCGGCGGCACCGACAGACCGGCGGGTGAGACGCCGTCGCCGACGGTGTCGCCGGCCTCGCCGAAGTTGAGCTGCCAGCCGGCGCCGAGGCTGCCGGGCAGGGAGGCGATGGTGGTGTCCTGGCTGTTGTAGGTCCGGCGAAGGACGTAGGCCAGGTGCCCCCGGCCCTGGATGGCGGTGGAGTCCAGCTGCTGGACGACCAGGTTGCCGTTCGCGGCGTTGACGTCGGCGACGCCGTCAGGTCCGACCGGACGGGACAGGAAGCTCCAGTAGGCCTCCAGGCCCAGTCCGCTGTCACAGACGCTGGTCGCCGCTCCGGCCACGGTGGCGGCGGTGGTGCCGGCGAGGCCGGCGACCTGAGCGGTGGGCGCCACAGTCTGGCAGACCGCGGACTCCAGACGGCTTGCGGCGGCGGTGTAGAAGACGGTGACCGTGCCGGACGCGGGCAGCGACAGGCCGGTGATCTTCAGGCCGGGTGCGCTGGCGCCGGGGACGGTCATGGTGCAGGTCGCGCCCGCTGCCGCGCAGGTCTGCTTCGCCCCGGACCCGACCTGGATCTGGACGGTCGCCGGGTCGCCGGCAGCAGTGGGGTCGGTCAGGGTGACGCTCTGCGCCTGGGCGGCGGGGTTGGTGATCGTGGTCGTGTAGTTCAGGGTCTGGCCGGGAGTCGCCAGCCCGGCCGGCCCGGCCTGGGCAGGTGCGGTCCGGGTGGTGGCTGTCGGGGAGGGCGGCGGCCCGTAGGTGACGAAGATCGCCGGGGCGCTGCCGCTGCCGGTCTCGCCGGAGTTGAACTTGCGCCAGCCGTTGCTGGACTGCTCATTGGACTGCAGCCGGATACCCCAGTCTGGCGAGGAGTTGTTGAACCACCGGCGGGCGATGCTGGTCAGGTCGACGTTGTACCAGCCGCTGTTGCACATGTTGGTGGTGGAGACGAGGCCCTTGCCGTCGGCCCCCGGCTGGTTGCTCCAGATCGTGGACCCGGTGAACCCGGAGGCGAGCCCGTTGGTGTAGGTCGGGGCGCACTGCGTGGCGGCGAACTGGTTGATCGCCATGTGCGCTTCGGTGACGTAGTTGTTCGGATTGGCCAGCCCGGCGATCTGGAACTCGAGCAGAGTGCGGGCCACGGCCGTGCCCGACGTGCCAAAGCCGTAGCCGACGCGCAGCTCGTGCGAGGCGTACTGCGAGGTCGAGCTGTCGGCCTCGACCCAGGTGTCCTGACCGCCGCCGGAGGTCCACGTGTTGGTGTAGTAACTCGGGTCCACGGTCACCGGAAACACCCGGGCCGGGTCGGCAAGAAAGGTGGGGTCGAAGCCCACCGTGACGGTCACGGTAGAGCCGGTCTGACCTACCAGGGTGGTGACCGTGTCCGTCTGGGCCCCGTCCGGGTAAATGTTCGAGGGGTTCGCGTCGTGGGTGAACCCACCGCCGTAGGCCAGCAGCTGCTTCCCGGCAGGGTCGACGAACTCGACGCCGTAGTTGGCCAGCTGCTTGGCGGTGACCCCGGCCGGGACGGTGAACGTGGTCGTGTACGACGTCGGGTCGGTGGCCTTGTGCAGGACCACGCCTTCCTCGGCTCCGTGCACGAGCAGGCTTTCCGTCACGTCACGGTCGCCAAGGGCATGGCTGTAGGTCGCGGTGTTCGTCGTCGTCGCCGCCGGCGCCAGCGATGCCCCGTCGTGGACGGCGACGATGTCGCCTGCCGGTGTCGGGATCCGCACGAGCCCATTGGCTATCGGTGCGAGACGAAGGCCGGCGCCCGTCACCTTCCCGCCGAGGGTGCCGTCCAGCGCAGGGGCAAGCGTGAGGTCGATGTCGCGCCAGGCGCCGGAGGAGTCCTTGAGACGGACCGGGATCGGTGACACGACTGAGGTCTGGGTGCCGTCGGGGTTAGCGAAGTGCTGTGCCCGTTCGCTTTGGTCGACCAGGACCTGCTGGTGGGTGGCTTTTGCCTGCGCCAACGCCGCCGCGACCGGGTCGGGGGCAGCAACCGGGGAGTCGGTCGGCGCCGGGGCTGGTGCTGGTACGGCAGCCGCCGGGCTGGCGGCGGCCGCGGGCCCGGTGCCGGTCTGGGACGGGACTGAGGTGCCTACCACCGGCGGCGAGGTGTACGTGCGAGCAGTCAGCGGCGCCACTGGTGCGGGTGCGACGGCCGGGCTGGGGGTGGCGGTGGCGGCCCTCGCCGGCCCTGCAGCCGCGGCGGTGGCAGCCAGCAAGGTCAGGACCGCGACGAGGGCGGTCCACCAGCGGCGAACGACCCGAGAAGCGGCGAACGACGAAGCGCGGCGACCTACACCGACGTGCGGCTCCCGGGCAGAAAGCTTCACCGGACTGGTGCCGCCCCGCGCTGCCCGGCTCACGCGCTCGGCAGCGGCGCCCAGCCTGCGGACGGGGATGCGCTTCGACCGGGCTGAACGCATCTGCTGCTCCCAAGAACGGGCTTGTCCGGGCGCTGAAGCAGGCCAGGCGGGTTCAGCATCACCAGGCGAACGCCGCAGCGCTACTCGCCGAAGGATCAGTCTTTCGGCGGCCGCTATACAAAAGAACGGCCCTTTCACCCGTGGCGTAGCTATCCCTGCGGATAGCCGCACGCCCGAACTATCCAAAGGGATAGCCAGCGTCGACTCCGTTGGTTTCGCAGCGGGCCGGTGGCCACCGGCTGCGGTGCGGTATGCAGTCGACGCCCGGCGCTCTCGGCGGCCGGGCGACGGACTGACCAGCGGGTTGTTAGAGTCAATGATCAGCTGCGGCACCGGTAGGACTGCTACGCCGAAACGGGTTGCCTGTTCAGGTCTCGAATGCTCAGCTGATGCCGTTGCGGTGCGCATAGACCATCAGCCGTTTGCGGTCGCGTTGCCCGAGCTCTTTGAGCAGGTGCGAGACGTGGAACTTGACGGTAGGAACGGCGATGTCAAGCAGGCCGGCGATCTCGGCGTTGGAGTGGCCGGCGGCTAGCAGTCCAAGCACCCGGCGCTCCCGCAACAAGGTGACCAGCCGCCGAAAGTCTGGCTTCCCGGCAGCTGACACCGCCGGCTCCAAGCGTTCCGGTGGCCGCCAGCCAGCCACGATCCGCGGGTCCAGATGCTCATTCGCCCGGCCCGGGCCGTACAGGTACCGCACCAGAGCGCCGACCGACCCGCCGCGCAGCACCTTCCCGATCACACCAGCGCCCGGCCCGTCATCAGGACCTCAGACCAGCCGGCGCAGCAACGCCGCCGACACCGCCTCGACCCGGTCCGTTGCCGCCTGCACCGCCGCGACCGCCTCCTCCAACCCGGCCGGCGCCACCCCCGTCGAGTTCAACCGGCGCACCGCCTGGTTCAGGTTCACCCCAACGTCGTCCAACGCCCGCGTCGCCTCACCCACCACCGCGCCCAGCGCCTCCTCCCCCGCCACCGGCACCACCCCCCGCGCCGTCCGCACCGCCGCCGACGCCACAAACCCACTCCGGGTCAGCCCCGCCTGCCGGGCCGCCACCCCGATCTCGGCCAGCTCCCCGGCAGACAACCGGACCGTCAGCCGCTCCCGCGACACCTCCAACCGCCGCCGGCGACGCAACCCCTCCGGCGTCACTACCGCAACCTCCGCCTGCACCTCCGCCTCGGCCATCCGCCTCCGCACCCCTCCCCCGTCGACCGCGCCCGGTCGACCCATCCCGGTCTCGAGTCGGGCCTCGCGGCGCCGCAGGCGACGCTAGGTCTGACTCAGACCATATCTTGCTCCCGTCTGTCGACCGGCGGGGCTCTCGAATTGCGAGGGCGCCCTAGCCGGCCGGAAAACGGCCAGACGCCGGTAGGCGCCGGACCGGGACAAGCACAGCCGCGCCTTCTGGCGCGACCGGAGGCATCAGCCAGGCCGGGCGGCTGTGAACTCCGGCAGCTGCGTCGATCAGCAGGCGGGACGGCACGACCGGCACAGGCCCAACCGCGACGGGTTCCGACCGCGGCTGCCTGCCTCGCCCGGCTGGCTCGCTCGCCGGTTCCGTCTGCCGGCCACCACAGCCGCACCGCCTGAGCCCCCCCTCGGCCCGTGCTTGGGTGGCGAACCCTCGGGTGCCGACCCGGCAGCCGGTCATGCCAGCATGAACCGTCATGACCACCACGCCCGCCACTGCCCGCTTGCGTGCTCTGGTCCTGGGCGGTGGCGGGGTCACCGGCATCGCCTGGGAAGTCGGCGTGCTGGCCGGGCTGCACGCAGCCGGGGTCGACCTCACCGGCGCCGACGCGGTGATCGGCACCTCGGCAGGGGCGTTCGTCGGCGCCGCCCTGGCCAGCGGCCACGACCTGGAGGCGCTGTTCGCCGCGCAGTCCCAGCCCGACCCCAACGAGCTGCCCGCCGCCGCCTCCGAACAGATCACGGCGGCCTGGTACGCGGCGTTCACCGCCGGTGGCACCGACCCCCAGCGGGTCGGGGCGGCGATGGGCCGGATCGGCAAAGCCCACCCCGAACCGGTGCCGCTCGCGGCTCGGCGCACGGTCGTGCGGGCCCGCCTGACCACCACCGACTGGCCGCCGGCCCTGCAGGTCACCGCGATCGACGCCGACACCGGAGCGCTGCACGTCTTCGACGCCACCTCCGGTGTCGCGCTCGTCGATGCCGTCGCGGCCAGCGGCGCCGTCCCCGGCGTCTGGCCGCTCGAGCGGTTCGCCGGCCGGAACTGGATCGACGGCGGGATGGTCTCGGCCGCCAACACCCGCCTCGCCCGCGGCTACGACCGGGTCGTGGTCATCGCCCCGATCCCCGACGGGTACGGCGCCATCCCCGGCGCAGCCCAGGACGTTGCCGACCTGGGCACCGCCAGCAAGGTGCTGCTGATCGCCCCAGACGAGCACAGCGTCGCCGCCGTCGGCCCCAACATCTACGACCCGACCCGACGGGGACCCGCCGCAGCCGCCGGCCGCGCCCAAGGCACCCGACTCGCCACCGACCTCACCCAACTCTGGTGACGCCCAGCCGCATCACCTCGAGGAGCGGTCACTGTGAGTGACCGTGGGGGTCGAGCGAGAGGGTGACAGTGGAATCGGCGGCCGTCTTCGCCGCACCCGCCAACAGCTCGGCCTGGCCCTCGACGACCTGCCAGCCCTCACCGGCGGACAGTTCACCGCACCCGCTGTCGGCTCCTACGAGCGGGGCTTTCGCACCACCACAGTCGAACGCATGGCAGCCCCGTGCGGCTACACCAGCGGCAAGTCCTGCACGACATGGTCAACGTCAGCGAGCGCCCCGCAGAGGCGACGGGACTGTCCAATCTTCGGTGTAACTGATCTTGTTTAGTTGGTAGGCCATAAAAACGGCAGTGAACCGGGCTGTGCTGTTCACCCTGCTCCCCAATGTGAACCTCGCACCCCAGGAGGTCGGCGGCACGGTGCAATATGCCGGCAGCGGGTGGAGAGGAGGACCGGCCGGCCGGTCGGGTCGTGCGCGCAGGGCAGAGGGAGGGCGTCGGTGTTGTCGCGACTAGGGCAGTTGCAGAGCCCCCAGCGCGGTGCGGCCGGCCGCCCTCACGTGAAGGTCCATCAGTTCGAAGGCGCGGTGCTCGTCGTTCGCGAGGACCGCCTCGAGCACCGCTTGCAGCTCGGCGGAGGACTGGGCGGCCCTGCCCGGAACGGCGAGGGACGTTGCGCGCAGGACGGTGACCCGGGCCTGGATGCTGGTCAGCATCTGCGCGAGGACGTCGCTGTCCGCTCCGCTCGCCAGCACCGCGTAGAAGCGCGCCTTGATCGTCAGGAAGGACGCCGTCTCTTCGGACTCTGACGCGGACGCCCGCCGGAGCTCCCTGACGATCCTGCCCAACTCCTTGCGGTGGGCAGGGTCCGCACGTCGGACGAACCGCTGCACCAGGCGCGACTCGAGGAAGGCGCGGATCTCGTACAGGTCCACGGCGTCCTCGACCGACGGGGCCGAGACGACCGCGCCGCGCTGAGGGAAGACCGTGACCAGGCCGTCCGCGGAGAGCTCACGGATCGCCTCCCGGACGGTCGTACGGGATACGCCGTACCGCTCGACGAGTTCGCGCTCCACGAGCCGCTGTCCCGGCCGGAGCCGGAACGCCACGATGTCGGCGCGCATGGAGGCCACGACCTGTTCGCGGAGGGGCGTTCCCGTGACGGGCTCCTTGTCGGTCTCGTCCGCCGGCACCTCCATGGCCCTAAGTTTCACAGGTCCTCACGCTCCGGCTTCCGGGGCCGTCGCATCTGGGTTGGCCACGGCAGTGCCCCCGGAGCGCCCGGGCTGCCGGGTGGTGCCCGGAGCGGCGAGGTCGACGCCGCTCAGGGCGGCCAGGTACCGGGCGACGTCGGACTGGTCCTGTCCATCGCCCAGTGCCTCGAGTGCCTCCCGGTAGAGCGCGGCAGCCGCCCGGCCGACGGTGAGCGGCATGTCCTGCGCGTCCGCGAGGGCGAGGGCG
>JAABVA010000923.1_pt1 | contig 33363 bp, 46 predicted proteins | sample 5560331 | NCBI WGS metagenome assembly JAABVA01 (sample SAMN12812661, study PRJNA571458) | rock metagenome | isolation source: Antarctica rocks | place: Antarctica: Victoria Land, Mt New Zealand sud | collected 2016-01-07 | reverse complement strand
TGGGGACAACATCGAGATGACGGTGGAGTTAATCCAGCCGGTGGCGATGGAAGAGGGCGTCAAGTTCGCCATTCGTGAGGGTGGGCGTACCGTTGGTGCGGGCATTTGCACCAAGATCGAAAACTAAGGTTTTATTGGGGCCACAACATGTTGTGGCCCCACACCCGTATCAGGAGAAAAAAATGGCGACAGGAACGAAGCAACGTATCCGCATTCGACTCAAGGCATACGACCATCGTATTCTTGATCAGTCGGCACTACAAATCGTGGATACTGCTCAGCAGACAGGCGCACGCGTCTCAGGTCCGGTACCTCTGCCTACAGAGATCGACAAATTTACAGTTATGCAATCACCGTTCGTCCACAAGGATGCTCGTGAACAATTCGAGATTCGTACACACAAGCGTTTGATTGACATCATTGACCCGACAAATCGAACCGTTGAGGCCCTGACACGTTTGAATCTGCCCGCAGGCGTAGATATCGAAATCAAACTGTAAAATGTGGGGTTAAATCGAATTTTGTACGGGCCTGATGTATCACGCCCTACAACCGTTCGATATATCACACCCCTATACAGTTGAAGAGAGGAGAAGATATGCTGGATGCATTATTGGGCAGAAAGATTGGTATGACCCAGGTATTTGGACCTAATGGAACGGTAGTACCTGTGACAATTATCGAGGTCGGCCCTTGTTTTGTGACACAAGTCAAAACCGTCACGAACGACGGATATGAAGCCGTTCAGATTGGCTTCGAGCAAACAACAAATAAACACTCGACACGCCCTGAATTGGGACATTTAGGACATAGCCTTCCATTGTTGAAGGGGCAGCGCAAAACCTTACAGACACATCAGCAAGGTGAGCGTACAAAAGCGACTGCTGCCGCTACCGAGGAAGAGACAGCAACGGAGAAGGCCAGCAAGCAAATTCAACGTCTGCTGAAAATTCAGGCGAACCGTCAGCGTCGCCCCGGCCCAGAACTCGGACCGTTCAAGGTAGTACGCGAGGTTGGCTTACAGAGCGGCACAGCACCGGAGAAGATCGAGCTAGGCGCACAATTCGACGCTGGTCTCTTTACGATTGGTGAGTCGGTTGATGTCGTCGGAACCACAAAAGGTAAAGGCTTCCAGGGTGGTGTCAAGCGACATGGTTTCAGAGGTGGTCCTAAGACGCATGGTCAATCAGATCGTCACCGCGCACCGGGTTCAATCGGGTCGGGTACAACCCCGGGTCGTGTACTCAAAGGAACGCGTATGGCTGGTCATATGGGCAACGTGCGTGTCACCGCGAAGAAGTTACAAGTGGTTCAGGCAGACCCTGAGCGCAACTTGCTGGTGGTAAAGGGTTCCGTCCCTGGTGCCAATGGCAGTTTGCTCACGGTCAAAAAGCATGTGATGAGGTAAACCGAAATGCCCTCGACTAAAGTATATAACATGGCTGGTGAAGCCATAGAAGAACTCGAACTCAGCGAGCAGGTGTTCGGAGTTACCCCTAATGTGCCGGTTTTGCACCAGGTTGTCACCGCACAACTGGTAAACCGTCGCCAGGGCAATGCTTCGACCAAGACTCGCAGTGAAGTATCGGGTGGTGGTAGAAAACCATATAAGCAAAAGGGGACAGGTAATGCCCGTCAGGGTAGTAGCCGCGCTCCTCAATATCGTCATGGTGGTGTTGTCTGGGGTCCACGACCTCATCGATATCATCACGATGTGCCTAAGAAGATGCGTCGCCTTGCAATTCGCTCTGCTCTATCGGACAAGTTGGCGAACGAGAGCCTGATTGTGGTGAACGAACTTGGTCTGGAAACACCAAGTACAAAGGGTATGATAAAGCTTTTAGCACAATTACCCACCGCAGGAAAGCGTGTTCTCATGATGTTGCCACAGCGCGACGAGAACGTGGTGCTGTCAACGCGGAACATTCCTCTTGCAAAGGTACAACACGTCGCTTCGATCAACGTGATTGAATTATTGAAGCATGATTATGTCATCATGCCAGTAAAGACTGTTCGTTGGCTTGAATTCGTCTTTGGCGAAGGCTTGAGCGCGGACGAGGCGACAAGGCGAATCTTTGACGAAACTGTGACAACTGAAAATACGGCGAGCGCGACAACGAGTAGCGAGCCTTTGACAGCAGAGCCGCTTATTGCCCCCGCGCAGGGCGAGACATTGCCGATTGTCCCTACATCCGATGATGACGAGACACCTGCTGCGTCATCCGCTGATAGCGAAGCATAGAGGAGAAAATCGTGGAGATTACAGAAATCCTGCGTCAAGGTATCGTCACTGAAAAAACGGTGCGGTTGCAAGAGCAGAATAAATATACCTTCAAGGTAGCGTTGACCGCCAACAAAATTGATGTGCGTCGCGCCGTTGAGACGATTTTCAAGGTGAAGGTTGTCTCTGTCAATACCATTCGTATGCCCGGTAAGGCAAAGATGATTCGACGGAAAGGCTCTGCTCCCCGGCCTGTAGAGCCGCGTGAGTGGAAGAAGGCGATTGTGACTCTCCAAGCGGGGCAGACAATCGACGCATTGAAGGCGTAAGGTAAGGGATTGAGCTATGCCAATTAGACAGTATCGACCAACGTCTCCTGGGCGTCGCGGCATGTCTGTTTCGACATTCGAGGAGATCACAAAGACAAAGCCAGAGAAATCTCTGACCGTCAAGTTGAATAAGCATGCTGGACGCAACAATCAGGGCAAGATCACAACCCGTCATCGTGGTGGTGGCGAGAAGCGTGCGTATCGCATTATCGACTTCAAGCGCAACAAGCTGGACGTACCAGCAAGAGTGGCTGCTATCGAGTACGATCCCAATCGTACCTCGCGCATTGCACTGCTCCACTATGTAGATGGCGAGAAGCGGTATATTCTGGCTCCCGTAGGATTGAAAGTTGGAGACCGCGTGCAGGCAGGTCCTGACGCAGACATCCGTGTTGGCAACGCGCTACCATTGAAGAACATTCCGACTGGCACAACCATTCACAACATTGAGTTGGAAAAGGGGCGTGGTGGTCAGATGGTTCGCAGTGCCGGTGTAGGGGCACAACTGATGGCAAAAGAGGGCGACTATGCACTTATTCGCCTGCCTTCAGGAGAGCAACGCAACGTCCATATTCTGTGTATGGCGACCATTGGACAGGTTGGCAACGTCGATCATGAAAACCAGAGCATTGGTAAGGCGGGACGTTCGCGTCACATGGGCCGTCGCCCAACGGTTCGTGGCTCGGCTATGAACCCGAATGATCACCCACATGGTGGTGGTGAGGGCCGCGCTCCTATCGGTGGACAACCACAGACCCCCTGGGGCAAACCTGCTCTCGGCTTTAAGACACGTAACAACAAGAGAACTGACCACTTCATTGTCCGACGACGCAATGCAGGTAGGAGGAAGTAATGTCTCGTTCGAGAAAAAAAGGACCATATATTCATCCTTCGCTCAGAAAGAAAATCCTGGGCATGAAGCGCAGTGGCGACCGTCGTCTTATCAAGACCTGGTCCCGTGCCTCGATGATTTTCCCAGAGATGGTTGGTATGACCATTGGGGTACACAACGGCAAGATTCATGTACCTGTGTATGTCAGCGAGAATATGGTTGGTCATAAATTAGGTGAGTTCTCGCCGACGCGCCATTTTCGTGGTCATGCGGGTGGCAAAAATGAGAAAACTACATCAGTACGCTAAAGGTATGATGTATCGCATCCATGTAGGGGCCTGATTTATCACGCCCATCATAGTAAGGGCCTGATTTATCACGCCCTCTTAGAGGTAGAAAATGCAAGTCAGGGCTATTGCAAAAGATATTGGCATTCCGCCGCGCAAGATGCGTCTGGTCACGAACGCGGTGAAAGGGCTTCGGGTAAATGAGGCTCTGGCTATTCTTCAGTTCATGCCACAGGCAGGTGCGACACCCGTAAGTAAGGTGGTTGCATCAGCGGCGGCAAATGCGGAGAATAACTATAATCTCAATCCAGATAGACTCTATATTCTCAATATTATGGCGGATGATTCATTTCGGATTAAGCGTGTGAAACCACGATCTCATGGGCGAGCGGCTCGTATCTTGCGTCGCTTCTGTCATGTCACTGTGATTGTTTCGGATGATCCGGCTGACCGAGCCGCTCGTCGTTAGGAAGGAGAACGCTTTGGGACATAAAGTAAACCCAACAGGGTTCCGGCTCGGCGTCGTGAAAGGTTGGCAATCGCGCTGGTATGCAGAGCGCGATTACAAGGACGTTCTGGCTGAGGACTTTTTAATTCGTAATACAATCAACAAAGACCTGTTCAACGCTGCCGTTTCTCGTATTGAGATCGAGCGTGCCGCTGCTAACCAGGTGCTGGTGAAGATTCATACAGCTAAACCTGGTATCGTCATTGGCAAGAGCGGTGAAAAGGTCGAGAAGTTAAAGGCGTCGTTGGAAAGCAAGACTAAGAAGCGTGTTCGTCTGGATATCATCGAGATTCGTCAGCCCGAACTTGATGCATATTTGGTCGGTCGTGGTATCGCGGAGCAGCTAGAGAAGCGTGTCTCGTTCCGTCGTGCTATGAAACAGGCCGTACAGAAGTCGATGCGTGCTAATGCAAAGGGCATCAAAGTGATTGTTGGAGGGCGACTTGGTGGTGCAGAAATTGCGCGTACCGAGAAAGAGGTTGAGGGGAAAGTTCCCTTACATACCTTGCGTGCCGACATTGACTATGGGCTAGTTGAGGCACATACAACCTTTGGCGTTATTGGCATCAAGGTTTGGATTTATCGAGGCGATATCCTGCCCAACAAACGTCGCGAACTTGGCGATATCCAGCAGGAGTCAGTACAGCAACCTGCGTTCCCATCGAGAGATGGTGGACGAGGTGGGGACCGACGAGGTGGAGACCGCCGTCCTAATGATGGTGGCGCACAGCGTGGAGATCGTGGTCCGCGTCCGCAAGGAGACCGACCACAGGGAGATAGGACACGAAGTGGAGATCGTGGTCCACGCCCACAGGGTGATAGACCCCAACGTCCATTCGGCGACCGACCTCCACGTCCAGTAGGTGAGCGGAGTCCGCGTCCGCAAGGAGACCGACCCGCACGCCCAATGGGAGAGCGGAGTCCACGTCCTCAGGGCGACCGTCAACCTCGTCCTGAACAGGCACCTGGAAACCAGGCGCCTGCGAACGAGGCTCCTGCCACACCGCCAACTGCGCCGACACCGCCACCCGCCGCACCAGCGCAGGACGCTAGTGCTACTCAGAGCGAGTAGAGGAGTTTCAAGTCATGTTATTGGCACCGTCACGTACAAAATACCGCCGACAACATCGTGGGCGCATGAAGGGTGAGGCCCATCGCGGCAACACCCTGGCCTTCGGTGATTTCGGCTTACAGGCCCTTGAGCCTGTGTGGATGGAGGCTCGTCAGATCGAGTCCGCACGTATTGCGCTTACCCGCTTCATGAAGCGTGGTGGTAAGGTGTGGATTCGCGTGTTCCCTGACAAACCAGTTTCCGCCAAGCCTGCCGAGACCCGCATGGGTAGCGGTAAAGGTGCAGTCGATCACTATGTCGCGGTCGTAAAACCCGGTCGTATCATCTTTGAGATCGGCGGCGTCAGCGAAGAGATTGCCAAAGAAGCTATCCGTCTCGCAGGTCACAAATTACCTGTGAAGACCCGCTTTATCACGAGAGGGGAGGCGGAAAGTGTCGAAAGCTAATGAGCGCCGCAAGCAGATTCTGGAATATAACGAAACCCAGGTGCAAAGGGAACTCAAAGACCTGCGGCTCAGACTGTTCAACCTCCGCTTACAGCAGCAGCGCGGCGAAGTGAAGAACAACCGTATGTTTACGCAAACGCGTAAGGATATTGCTCGCTTGATGCATCGCCTGACGCAATTGGAGAATGAAGAATGACACAGCAAGCAGCACAAACGCCACAGACGGTTGTCCGTCACCAGCAAAAAGTTGGGCGTGTCGTAAGCAATAAAATGAATAAGACGATAGTTGTTATCGTCGAGTCCCTGAAGAAGCACCGCATTTATAAGCGTACATACAAGCAGACAAAACGTTTTTATGTGCATGACGAAGAGAACACCTGCGGCATTGGCGATACCGTCCGTATCGAAGAGTGTCCTCCTGTCAGCAAGTTGAAACGTTGGCGTCTCATCGAAGTCATCAGGCGCGGTAGCGGCATCGTTCCCGTCGAAGAGGTATTGGCAGACGTTGATCCCGCTCTGGCGAACCCTTCTGATGAAGAAGCAGAAGTAGAATAAGGAGAGCGTCCGATGATCCAGCAAGAAAGCCGCCTGAAGGTTGCTGACAACACAGGTGCGAAAGAGATTATGTGCATTCGTGTCCTGAGTGGCTCTTCCAAACGGTATGCAACGGTGGGAGATATTATCAAAGCCTCGGTCAAGCAGGCATCGCCAAATGGACAGGTCAAGAAGGGCGACGTGGTAGACGCCGTTGTGGTTCGTGTCTCGAAAGAGTATGCGCGTCCCGATGGCTCACACATTCGTTTCGACGAGAACGCCGCCGTCATTCTTGCCGCAGGTAACAACCCACGCGGCACACGTATCTTTGGACCCGTAGCACGCGAATTGAGAGAGAAGAACTTCTCACGCCTCATTTCGCTCGCGCCTGAAGTGCTCTAGCGATGGTGGAGTTCAGTGAACTCCATACCATAGAGGAAAGAAATGGCAGTAAAACAACAAGAGAAGAAGCCTCTTCACTTAGCTAAGCTGAATATCAAAAAGGGTGACACCGTTTTGATTATCACGGGCAAGGATAGAGGCAAGGAAGGAACCGTCTCGCGGGCGATGCCACAGGCCAACAAGGTGATTGTTGAAGGCTTGAATGTGGTGAAGAAGCATATTCGTCCGCAAGGCCAGACCCGTCAGGGCGGTGTGATCGAGAAGGCAATGCCGATCCATGTCTCGAATGTCATGCTCAAATGCACTGAATGTGGTGAACCTACGCGCGTCGGCCATGATCGCCGTCCACTCGGCACCGATCAGAAACTTCGCACCGTGCGTGTATGCAAGAAATGTGAAAAGATCATTCAGGATCGGACGAGGAGTAGTTAAGCGTCATGGCATCGCGATTAAAAGAGAAATATCGACAAGAGGTCGTGCCTGCTCTGCAAAAAGACTTTAGCTACAAGAACCCGATGCAGGTACCAACCGTTCACAAGGTAGTCATAAATATTGGTATGGGCGAGGTCATCCAGAACGCCAAGGCAATGGATGCCGCCGTTGGAGACCTTTCACTGATCACAGGGCAGCGTCCGGTTATTACGCGTGCGAAGCGGTCAGTCGCGACCTTCAAACTACGTGAAGGTATGCAGATTGGGTGTATGGTAACATTGCGCGGAGATCGTATGTATCAGTTCCTTGATAAACTGATCAATTCGGCTCTACCACGTATCCGTGACTTTCAGGGTGTCTCAGCCGAGGCATTCGATGGTCGTGGCAACTACACACTGGGCTTGCGTGAGCAACTGGTCTTTCCCGAAATCGAGTACGACAGGATCGATAAGGTACGAGGCATGGAAGTGAGTATCGTGACAACGGCTCACACTGACGAAGAGGGACGGCGGCTGCTCAGCTTGATGGGCATGCCCTTTAAGAAGTAACGCTGGAGGGCGATAATGGCAAAAACATCAATGATTGTAAAGTCTGAGCGCAAGCCCAAGTTCAAGGTACAGCAGCATAATCGCTGTCATGTGTGCGGACGACCACGCGCGTATATGCGTAAGTTTGGTCTCTGCCGCATTTGTTTCCGTGAGCGTGCGTTACGCGGCGAGCTACCAGGTGTCACAAAGTCAAGCTGGTAAGTACGAAGCTGAAAGGGCAATGGAGGAACATCCATGAACATGACTGATCCAATTGCGGATATGCTTACGCGCATTCGCAACGCGGTCACAGCACGGCATACCCGCGTACTGATTCCAGCGTCGAAAATGAAGCTGGCTATTGCGCGTGTACTCAAAGAAGAAGGGTATATCAAGGATATCGAAATCCTGAAGGATAACCCACAGGGGACAATTCGTATAACGTTGCGCTATGTAGAGAAAAAACCAGTCCTGACAAACGTGAAACGTGTCAGTAAGCCTGGTCTGCGCGTCTACTCGAAGCGCGTTGATATCCCACGCGTCCGTGGCGGTCTGGGGATATCCATTGTATCGACGCCAAAGGGACTCATGACTGGTAGTAGTGCCTATCATCAGGGTCTCGGTGGAGAAGTCGTTTGCTACGTTTGGTAGACAGGAGGGATTGCTATGTCTCGTATTGGACGCACTCCGATTCCAGTGCCAGCAAAGGTACAGGTCAACTGGACCGAGGGCAACTTGGTCACGGTGAAGGGACCCAAAGGCGAGCTTTCACAGCAGGTTGATCCCGCTCTGACGCTACAGCTCGACAATGGAATACTCTCAGTCACTCGACCTTCGGATAGTAAAGAACATAAGGCAAAACATGGGTTGTATCGCACACTGGTCAATAATATGGTCGTCGGTGTGACAACGGGTTTTACCAAGCAACTGGAAATTCATGGTGTGGGCTATCGCGCTGCTAAGGTGGGTGAAAACCTGGTTATCCAGGTTGGCTACTCTCATCCAGTCGAGGTGCAGCCACCCACTGGTATCTCACTCTCCGTCGATGGCATCGATGCCGCAACAAAGGCTACAAAGGTGAGTGTGAGTGGTATTGACAAGCAACTTGTTGGACAGGTTGCTGCACTTATTCGCAGTGTGCGTAAACCAGAACCTTATAAAGGCAAGGGCGTGCGCTATGCAGGCGAGGCCATCCGTCGTAAGGCTGGTAAAGCTGGTAAAGTCGGCGGCAAAAAGAAATAAAGAATAGAGGAAGGTTCAGGGAGACGTAGTGCCGACCACGTATCTCAATTCTCCTTCCTCAATCGTACAGTAAATGAAAGGGGAGTTGCGGAGCTTCTTATGACAGAGAATGGTTCCGCTTCTTACACTATGATTAAACGATTTCATGCAAACCAAGCAAGGCTGCGGCGGCACCAGCGTATGCGAAATCATCTGGAAGGTTCACAAGAACGACCTCGTTTGAACGTCTTCCGTAGTGGTCAGCATATCTACGCCCAGGTCATCGACGATACTACTGGCAAAACTCTAGTCGCGGCATCATCGCTCGAAGAGAGTCTGCGTTCTTTTAAGCCTACGCCATCACAACAAGAAGAGACAAAAGACCTTACTCTGCTAGAGCGAGCGGGCAATGCTGTTCAGGCTGTCGCTGATGCCGCAGCAGAAGTAATTCCTGGCGTGAGGCCGAAAAGTGCTAGAAGTGAGAAGACGCCGACAAAGGCTGCACCACAAAAAGGTGGCAAAGCTGGCGGCCAGGCTGCGCCAAAGGTGAACCTGCCAGCCGCTCAAAAAGGCGTTGCTAAAACACCAGTCGAGGCACTTGTCGCCATCTCAAACAACAGAAAAGTGGCACTTGCACGCGAGGTAGGCAAGCTGGTAGCGCAACGTGCAAAAGAGCAGGGCGTCAGTCGTGTTGTCTTTGATCGTGGCGGCTATGTCTATCATGGCCGTGTCGCCGCGCTAGCTGAAGGTGCCCGTGAAGCGGGTCTGGACTTCTAGGACTGCAAAAGGAAAAAGGATTCATGGCAAGAATAGACGCTACAAAACTAAACCTGGAAGAGACAGTGGTTGAAGTCAGCCGCGTCTCCAAGGTGGTCAAAGGTGGTCGCCGCTTCAGCATCCGTGCCCTGGTAGTCGTTGGTGATCACAATGGCTACGTTGGCTTTGGTTTTGGCAAGGCAAGCGAGTACACCGAGGCTATCCGTAAAGGTGTTGAGGATGCCAAAAAGCATCTTATGCAGGTGCCTCTGGCAGGTACCACAATTCCGTTTATGGTGAAGACAAACTTCGGTGCGTCCGAAGTTCTGCTCAAGCCAGCAGCTCCTGGTACCGGCGTTATCGCTGGTGGTGCAGTCCGGGCGGTTATGGAATCCGCAGGTGTGAGAGATATTCTTACAAAGACACTGGGTAGCACCAATAAGGCGAACACCGTGCAGGCATGTCTCAAGGCATTGCGTGAGTTGCGTTCGCCAGAGACCGAGGCAGCACGTCGTGGCAAGACTGTTGTGGATATCGTTGGCAAGAAGCAGGCAGAACGCATTGCTATTGCAACCGCCAACGCCGCGGAGCAAGCTGCAGCTTTACGCGCTGCACGCGAAGAAGAGGCACGTGAGACCAGGGCGACCTCGAACCGTCGCGGTAGCGAGCGCGGTGAGCGTGGCGACCGTCGCGGTGGGAACGCTGGTGGCTCAGACCGTCGAGGCGGCGGTAGTAATGATCGTGGCGACCGTCGCGGTGGCGGTGGCGGCGAACGCCGTCGATAAGGAGTAGACAATGGCAAAGCTACGTGTAAAATGGGTACGAAGTTCTATTGGCTACCCAAAAGATCAAAAAGAAACAATAAAAGCTTTGGGCTTACGTAAGCTTCAGCGTACCGTTGAACATGAGGATAATCCCGCAATTCGCGGCATGATTCGCAAGGTGATTCATCTGGTACAGGTAGAGGAGATCGTCAGTGAAACTCTCTGATTTACGACCCGCCCCCGGTTCACATAAGGACGAGAAACGCGTCGGACGTGGACATGGCTCTGGTCGCGGCAAAACAGCGGGACGCGGCACTAAAGGCCAGAAAGCGCGTACTGGTGGTAAAATCCATCGTGCGTTCAATGGTGGTCAGACACGTCTCTCTAAACGTTTAGCTTTCAGGCGTGGTATTGGTAACAGTAACACCGCCTTCCGCGACAACTATGCGATTGTCAACATCGCCGACCTTGAGTCGTTCGATGCTGACACTGAGATTCAGCCAGCGAATATGGTAGCAGCAGGTCTGATGACAGCCGCAGAGGGACGCGGACTGGTGAAGGTTCTCGGCAATGGTGAAATCGATCATGCTCTTACTATTCATGCACACAAGGTTTCCGCAGGTGCCCGTGTGAAGATCGAGGCCGCTGGTGGCAAAATCGAGATCATTCCAGTACACACATATGAGAAAACCAAACGCAAAAAAGTAGAGAAAACTCCTGTTCAAGCAACTGAGGCAGCCGTTGCTCCTCAGCAGGAGAGCTAAAAAATAGCCAGGAGGTCAGGGAGTGGAACTCCCTGGCACTTTTCTCGTATAGTATGTGTTATATCCACTCTTGTAAGTTGTCTCTCTATTTGTTTCTGTATGTCTTCGTCTCTATCATGCACGCACTGGTGGGTAAAGATTGAAGAAATATATCAAAAGCGATTGTAGAAGGAGTCTTCTATGTGGGAACGACTGCGAAGTATCTGGACCGTTCCTGATCTACGCAATAAGATTCTCTTTACGTTGGCGATGCTACTGGTGTTCCGCATCCTTGCACACATCACGGTTCCGTTAACACCAGCAGAGAAGCAAACATTACTCGGTCTCTTTACAAGCAATAGTAAGAACAAAGACTTGGGTCAGTTACTCGGCTTATTAGATGTCTTTTCAGGCGGGTCGTTGCAGACGTTCTCGATTGTCGCGTTCGGAGTCTATCCTTACATTACCGCGACTATTGTGATGCAACTGCTACAACCGATTATCCCTGCATTGCAAAATCTTTCGACACAGGGTGAAGCCGGGCGTCTACGTTTCAGTCAGATTACACGTATCATCACCGTACCACTTGCTTTACTACAGGCATTGGGTCAGTGCGCGATCTTCCAGCAAGCCGGTGTGCTGAGCAACTTCAGTCTTGTTGATCCAAAGTATGCACTTGAAACATTCTCTATTCTAATTTCCTTGACTACTGGAACGATGATTCTGGTGTGGATTGGTGAATTGATTACAGAGAAGGGTATTGGTAATGGTATCTCTATTATCATCTTTGCTGGTATCGTCAGCCGTCTACCGCAATTTGTGCAACAGGGCTATCTAGCCTCCACATCGAGTGGTGGTACAGGTGGTGGCGTTGTGAGTATTGCTGTCTTCCTGATTATTGGTTTGATCACTATTCTTGGTGTTGTATACATTTACCAGGGACAGCGACGCATTCCGGTGCAATACCCAACAAAGCGACAGGTGGGACGTGGTATGTTGGTTGGTTCAGCCCAGACAACGTACATTCCTATGCAGGTGAATAGCGCAGGTATGATCCCGCTCATCTTTGCACAGTCAATGCTCATCTTTCCTGCCGTACTCTCGAAGTATCTCACCGCAAGTACAACACCCTGGCTAAGTGAAGTAGCCTCGTTCATCTCAACGTATATTGTCAACACAAGTACATGGTGGTATTGGCTCATCTACTTCGTTCTGGTGGTAGCCTTTACCTACTTTTATGCATACGTGGTATGGCAGCAACAGAATATTCCAGAGAGTTTGCAGAAGCAGGGCGCGTTTATTCCTGGCTATCGTCCTGGCGAACCGACTAGCAAATACCTGTATGCTATTCTGAATCGTATTACGTTGGCAGGCGCACTGTTCCTGGGAATTATTGCTATCCTGCCGTTCTTCTCGCGTATTGGCGCGAACCAATTGTTGGGTAGTGCCTCAATCCTCATCGCTGTTGGTGTGGTATTGGACACGATTCGACAGCTTGAAGCGCAGATGGTCATGCGTAACTATTCTGGCTTTTTGTCATAAACTATGGGCGCGAGTTCTCGCGCCCTACGCTTATCCTCTGGGGGTGTTCATTGTGGCAACCTTGCAAGGATCGCATGAGTGCAATGGCGCGCTCCCACGATAGTCTACCGGAGAAAAAACGTGAACATTATCCTGTTTGGCGCACAAGGGTCGGGTAAAGGAACACAAGCTGATAAACTCGCGCAGGCTTTAGGTATTCCTCATGTTGCTAGTGGGGACCTGTTCCGTGATGCGATTAAATCAGAGTCCGAGTTAGGTCGCAAGGCCAAAGACTATATAGATCATGGCAAACTGGTTCCCGATGATCTTACAGTCAAAATGGTCTTGGATCGTATCAAAGAACCTGATTGTGAGCAAGGGGTGCTGCTAGATGGCTTTCCGCGCACAATCGCACAGGCCCACGCATTAGATGATGGATTAGCCGCGAACGGGCGGCATATTGATGTCGCTGTCTACTTGGACGTTCCGCGCGACGTTTTGTTAAGCAGGCTTTCTGGTAGATACATTTGTCGGGCACATCAACACGTTTACAATATAAACACAAACCCACCTAAAGTTGCGGGCAAGTGTGATATAGATGGTAGTGACCTGTACCAACGCTCCGATGATAAGGGAGAGGCGGTGCAAAAGCGGCTCGATACATTTTTCAACGAGACAATCCGCTTGCTCGACTACTATCGCCCTCAGCAAAAGCTGGCAGAGGTCGATGGCAACCAGGGTATAGAGCAGGTACAGCAAGACCTTGTGCGTGCTGTACGCAATCACGGTGCTAAATAACGAGAGAACACATCATGGCTGTAATTATAAAATCAAAAGAAGAGCGCGAAAAGATTCGAGCGACTGGACACATTGTAGCGGAAATGCTTGCAGAACTGCGAAATGCGGTCCGTCCGGGTATCACAACCCAGGAAATTGACGCGCTTGGAGCGGCGTTACTGAAGCGATATGGAGCCAGGTCTAGCGCATTGGGCTATCATGGTTATCCTGCATCGCTTTGTACGTCTGTAAATGAAGAAGTTGTACACGGTATCCCAGGAAAACGTGTGTTGGAAGAAGGCGACGTTATCACGCTAGATTTCGCCGCGAACTATAACGGCTGGCACGCGGATTCCGCGATCACTGTTCCCGTGGGTCAGGTATCGCCGGATGTGCAACGTCTGCTCAAAGTAACGGAAGACGCACTCTATCAAGGAATCGCGGTGGCTCGTGCAGGCAACCGCCTCCATGATATCGGGCGAGCGGTACAGCAATTTGTTGAGGCGGCAGGCTTTTCGGTTGTGCGTAACTATGGAGGGCACGGCGTGGGTCGTAGTATGCATGAAGACCCACAGGTACTCAATTACGTCGAGGTCGGCTATCCCAACTCTGTTCTGAAACCAGGGATGGTGATTGCTATCGAGCCAATGGTTATCATGGGCAATAAGAAGACGCAGGTTCTTGCTGATGACTGGACCGTTATCGCGGCTGACAAAACTTTTGCGGCACACTTCGAGCATACGGTAGCTATTACCGATGGCGATGCAGATATCTTGACGCGATAGGGGGAGTGTGGGGAAAATAGACAGTACTATTTTCCCTCTCGACTTCTGGAACAAAGTATGTTATAATTCATAGCTGGCAGCAGCAGTGCAACTGCTGCCGTTTTGTACTTTCTGTTGACCCCGTTATCAGGAAAGGATGCTATGGCAAAGAAGGATGAGATTGAGGTAGAGGGTAAAGTAATTGAAGCTCTCCCCAATGCTATGTTTAAGGTTCAAATTGATGAAGAGCATGAAGTTCTCGCAATCCTCTCAGGAAAAATGCGTATGAACTTTATACGTATTGTGCCAGGTGACAAGGTGCGGGTCGTGCTGTCTCCCTATGATCTGACACGAGGCCGCATCACCTACCGTCCACGATCTTAACGTCCGTGAGATCATGAGGTAGTGAGCAAGTAGAGCATCCTTCTCTATCCCTTTTCTCCGAACGAGGAAGCATCCGTTGACTGGAAATAGACCGTGAGTAAAAAGGAAGGCATTACATAGAGAATGCTTTCCCTACTATTGATTTGTTTTGATTTTTATTCGTTTCGTCTCTTTGATCGCTATAATTTATTGCAATTTACAACGATCTACGTGACCAGTATGACTGTGCAAGAGGAGGGCAAGCTATGAAAGTGCGAGCCTCAGTGAAACCACGATGTGATGGCTGCAAGGTGATTCGTCGCAACCGTGTTGTGATGGTGATTTGTAGCAAGGACCCAAAGCATAAGCAGAAACAAGGATAGGGCATTTTCATCGCCCTACAGGATTGAAAGCTGGAGGAAAAGATGGCTAGAATTGCCGGAGTTGACATTCCAAACGATAAGCGTGTGGAGATTTCGCTGTGCTACATTTTCGGGATTGGGCTGACCACGAGCCGTAAAATCTTGGAGCGGACACGCATTAACCCTGACACCAGGGTCAAGAACCTGACCGAGGAAGAGGTCAACCGCCTTCGTGAGGTCATTGACCGTGAACACAGGGTTGAGGGCGACCTGCGCCGTGAAGTACAGATGAACATCAATCGGCTCATCGAGATTGGCTGTTATCGTGGTATGCGTCACCGCCGTAACCTGCCATCGCGCGGACAGAGAACCCGCACAAATGCACGTACACTTCGTGGACCAAAACGAACGGTTGCTGGCAAGAAGAAGGCCGCGGCGAAGAAGTAACGACGGAGAGGATTTGTAAGCATGGCAGACAAAAAGAAGCCAACAGGCGTGGGTAAGGTAAGGCGGCGTGAACGTAAGAATGTTCCGCGTGGGCATGCCCATATTCAAGCAACATTTAACAATACGATTGTGACCCTCACCGATCCCAACGGAAATGTACTTTCCTGGGGCAGTGCTGGCGGTCAAGGATTCAAAGGGTCACGTAAGAGTACTCCTTACGCAGCGCAGGTCACAGCAGAAGTGGCGGCACGCAAAGCGATGGAGCATGGCCTGCGTCAGGTAGACGTATACGTCAAGGGACCTGGCTCTGGTCGTGAGGCCGCGATCCGCTCTTTGCAAACCTCTGGTTTGGCCGTTACCTCAATTACTGATGTTACACCTATTCCACACAATGGATGCCGTCCGCCCAAGAGACGACGCGTATAACCATGCATTGTGTTGCACGCCACGTTGCGTGTGAGGAGGATTCAACTAGATGGCGCGTTATACCGGCCCCGTTTGCAAACTGTGCAGACGTGAGGGGGTTAAACTTTTTCTAAAAGGCGACAAGTGTTTGACGAAGTGTACACTTGAGCGTCGTAATACCAAGCCTGGACAGCATGGTGCGAGCCGTGCGCGTAAAGAGTCCGGCTATGCAAAGCAGTTACGCGAGAAGCAGCGCGTGCGCCGTACCTATGGTGTGCTGGAGCGTCAGTTCCGCAAACATTTTGGCATTGCTGCCCGTCGCCCTGGTAAGACCAGCGAGAACTTGCTACAACTTCTAGAGATGCGACTGGATAACCTGGTGTATCGCATGGGCTTTGCAGACTCACGCGCACAGGCTCGCCAGATTGTCAATCATGGGCACTTTGCCGTGAATGGCCGCAAAACAGATATTCCATCTTTTATCGCCAAACCTAATGACGTAATTACTGTCCGTGAGCATAGCAAGGGCCTCGAATACTTTAAGACCCGTGCATTGCTATTGGCGCAGAAGGGCGTTCCCACATGGCTCAGCCTGGACATCAACGCGATGAGTGGTCGTGTTATCACGGTACCTTCACGCACGGATCTCGAACTGCCCTTTGATGAGCAGATGGTGGTTGAATTCTATCAGCGATAAATTTGCTGATAGTAATAAGCGAAGAACTCTTGGACTACCAGCGTTTCTCTTGGGCGCGATAATATTTCTAAGCGTTTGGAAACAAGGCTAACGCCTTTACCTTTCAGGTTATCCAAACGAAAGGAAGTATTGGATCCCTACAAACATTACTAATAGAGATAGAAAGCGGTAGAAAAAGAAAGGCGGGTTAGAACCTTGCTAGATATTGCTCTGCCTCGCATTAAGAACACAAAAACACAGGGGAATTATGCGAGCTATGATATCGAGCCATTAGAGGCTGGCTACGGAATGACGCTCGGCAACTCGTTACGACGTGTGTTGCTTTCGTCACTTCCCGGTGCCGCCGTGACCTCTATTCGGATCGAGGGCGTACAACACGAGTTCCAAGACGTTCCTAACGTCCTTGAGGATGTGACTGATATCGTGTTGAACGTAAAAAGACTGCGCCTCCGCTGTTTTTCAGACCATCCTGTGTCGATGCGCCTGGAAGTAACTGGGGAGCGCGAAGTGACTGCCGCAGATATCGTTGCGCCTAGCACCGTGGAGATCGTGAACCCTGAACTCCACATTGCTACATTGGATAACGAGAATGCGCGACTCGAAATGGAATTAGTCGTCGAGACGGGTCGAGGGTATATCCCTGCTGACTCGAAAGACGATCAACCCATTGGAGTTATTCCAGTCGATGCTATCTATACACCCGTACAAAAGGCCAATTACACGGTCGAGCATACGCGTGTCGGGCAAATGACAAATTTTGATAAAGTCGTTCTGGATGTGACGACCGATGGCACCATCACACCAGACGAGGCGTTACGTCAGAGCGCGGATATCCTGGTGCGGCACTTCACGTTGCTCGCCAACTATCGCGCTACTGTGCAAGAGGTGGAGAAAGCTCCTTTGAGTAGCTTGCCGATTCCGCCAAAGATTTACGATACACCTATTGAGGAACTTGACCTTTCAGTGCGTGCTTATAACTGCCTCAAACGCAGTAATATCACAAAGGTCGGTCAGGTGCTTTCGATGAACGAGGAAGACCTGCTAGGTGTGCGAAACTTTGGTGAGAAGAGTCTGCAAGAGCTACAAGATCGGCTGCATCAGCGCAACTTCTTGCCCAGCCCAGGCAAAAGCACTGTCGGAGCCGATATGGACGGCAACCACGAATTGGAGGATTAAGTTGAGGCACCGAGTCGCTGGCAACCGTATGAGTATGCCAGAGCCACGCCGTCGTTCCGCACGTCGTAACTTGATGGCTGGCCTTATTCGTTATGATCGTATCCAGACAACTGAAGCTCGCGCTCGCGCTATTCGCGCTGAGGTCGAGAAGTTGATCGATACTGCTGTGAAGGGTCATATCGCGGCCCAGGCATATCTGAAATCTATTGTTACTGATGATGACAAAGCTGAGAGAGTCCTTGCGTTCGCCCGTCGTGGTCGCTTCTCACTCAAAGTGAAGGTCGCCACGAACGAAGAACGTTTACAGCACGAAAAGGCACCTCTTACCGATAAGGGGCGTAAATTCCTGGAGGACAAGCAGAAGGCACGTCGCGATGAGTTGCTGCGTATCATCTCTAACGAGGACGATGCAGAGAAGGCTTTGCAGGCTGCCTATCGCGCGATGGTGATTGAGTTGCACGCCCGCCGCATCATTCTAAGCGCATTGCCAGACGAACTGGTTGTGAAGAAGATGTTCGATGAGCTAGCACCGCGCTACGTCAACCGTCCCGGTGGCTATACTCGTATCACAAAGTTGGGCAAACGCAAAGGCGATGCCGCCGATATCGCCCAGATTGCGCTCGTGTAGGGGCCTGATTTATCACGCCCTTTTTGTGATATTGGATAGCCAGGAGGACGCGACACAGAGAGGGCGTGCTATGAACATTGCGTGTGGTATCGAGTACGATGGCACCGACTATCATGGCTTTCAACGCCAATCGGTTGCACACGGCTTAACTATCCAGGGCGTGTTGGAGTCGGCAGTGAAGCAGATTTCGGGTGAGATGTCGGTTATATATGGGGCTGGTCGCACAGATGCTGGTGTGCATGCAAGTGGGCAAGTTGTTCACTTTCGTACTCACTCGGCATTGACTCCTCAAGTATGGCAGAGGGCACTCAACGCCGTGTTGCCAAAGTCTGTAGCGGTGCGCTGGACAAAAGAGGTGACAGATCGCTTTCATGCTCGTTTCAGCGCGAAGAGCCGTTCTTATCGTTATATGGTCTGGAATGATTCTGCACCGACGCCGTTGTTAGCACGTTATAGCTATTATCGGCCACAGGTGCTGGACGTTGTACAAATGCAAGAGGCGTGTCAACTTTTGCTGGGGCGTAAGGACTTCGGTGCATTCGGGCGCAGTCCTGATGAAACAAATCCTCTGCGACCAGGACCACATTCCTGTGTTCGTACTATGATTGAGGCGCGTTGCTTTCGGCAAGCAGAACAAGCGTGTATCTATTACGATTTTACGGCGGACGGCTTCTTAACCGGAATGGTACGTAGGATGGTTGGAACGCTTTTACTAGTTGGGCAGGGGCATCTCTGTCTTGAAGAATTTGCGAATATTGTGCAACGGGCACAAAAAACGCACCCTGGTCCGGCTGCCCCACCACACGGGCTATGTCTGGTACGGGTCGAGTATCCCGAAGAATTTGGAGTGACAAACACATGATGAAGACATACACCGCAAAAGCAGGTGATATGAATCCTCAGTGGTATATTATCGACGCTGAGGGTCAGATTCTTGGTCGTGTTGCTACGCAGATCGCACAGATTTTGCGTGGAAAGCACAAACCAACTTTTACACCTAATCTGCCAACAGGCGATTTCGTGATTGTCATCAATGCCGACAAGATTGCCGTAACAGGCAACCGTATGGAGCAGAAAATCTACTATCGTCATAGTCAGTATCCAGGCGGTTTGAAGCAGAAAACGCTGCGTCAGACGCTTGAGGGTAGGTTCCCAGAGCGTGCGGTTATTCATGCAGTGCGCGGTATGGTGATGCATAATCGCCTCGGTGCAGATATCATGAAACGCTTGAAAGTCTATGCAGGACCAGAGCATCCACATTCCGCACAGAAACCTGTGCCGTGGACAGGACCAGAGGCATTGTTGAAGAAGCCAGCGGTTGAAACGACCGAGGCGAAGTAAAGAAGAGGAGAAACTCCGTTGGCCGATACCATCAAAGGTGAATATTACTACGGCATGGGACGACGCAAAACGGCTGTGGCTCGTGTGCGCCTCTTCCCTAATGGTGATGGCAGCATCGAAGTCAATGGCAAAACTGCCGCAGCGTATTTTGGGCAGCGCGACGCGCTCTTAGCCGTCGTCGCTGCTCCATTTCGCGCTGTCGATGTCGATAACACCTACAACATGACAATTCGTGTGCTTGGCGGCGGCACGGCTGGACAGGCCGGAGCCATTCGTCATGCCCTTTCCCGCGCCTTGCTACGTATGAACCCAGAGTTCAAACAATCTCTACGACGTGCTGGCTACCTCACACGTGACCCACGTATGAAGGAACGTAAGAAACCAGGTTTGAAGCGTGCGCGTAAGGCTCCACAGTACACGAAACGCTAGCTGTTTTTGTGTCCTTGAAAGCCGAATCAAACAAACGAATACAACAAAGCGGAATATGATGTCAGATATAACATCATATTCCGCTTTGTTGTACTTTGCGGTATACTACGGTGTGAGACGAAGAAATGCTGTAGCAGAAAGTGAGCAGAGCAATGATAGCGCAACCAGCACCGCAACGCATGAGCGTGGACGAATGGCGCGAACTGGAACGAACGAGCCACGACGTGAAGCATGAGTATATAGTTTGTACTGTCATGATAAGAGGCCGCGAGCAACGGCAACAGCAACCGCTGATGAGCGGGAATCAACGTTTAATTTGGTATAGATGTTCGTTAAGTAAGCTCGAACCGTGCGCTCGGTAATACCAAGCCGTAGCGCGATTTCCTTGCTCCGTTCGCCTTGCGCTACACCCATCAAAACCTCCCGTTCACGCCTGGTCAATTCCATAGAGCCGGAGAGATGAGGAGATGAAGGTGAAGATGCTGAGGTTGTATGCGCGAGGAGACGAGCCATGATTTCAGGCTGGATCTGTATCTCCCCTCGTGCCGCAGTGCGAACGGCACTGAGCAACGTCTCCAATGGGATATCTTTGAGCATGTATCCACATGCCCCAGCCTGAAGTCCTTGCAACATCAGCTCGTCTTCGTTGTAGGTTGTCAGCAGAAGAACGGCAATGTGCGGCCACGTCGTATGAATACGTTTGAGTGCTGCGATACCATCCATCCCTGGCATGCGAATATCCATCACCACCACGTCCGGTTGGAGTTGTTCTACCAGAGCAACAGCCGCAGTTCCATCAGCCGCGTCACCGATAAGTTCGATGTCCTCTCCTGCCTCTTCGAGCATCAACCGAAGTCCCTTGCGAACCATCAAATGATCATCGGCGATGACGACCCGAATGGGCTGAGGCATGGACTTACTCCTTCCCGTTGCTGTGCTGAATGGACGGGTATATGTACTCGTAAGGTTGTTCCTACATTTTTTGTACTCTCGATTTCTAAGTGTCCCCCAATCAGCCGCATACGTTCACGCATCCCAAGCAAACCATACCGTCCAATCTGCGTGTCGGTGATTGTGGGATCAAAACCAACACCATCATCGCATACTGCTACAGTAAGGACTTCTCCACACTGGGTTACGTATATCTGCGCCGTATGCGCGTGGGCATGGTGGGCTATATTGGTCAATCCCTCCGTAATAGCACGCAACACATGTTCGCAGAACGGAGCAGGTGTCCTCGAAAGCAAGGCAAAATCAGCGACACAAGAAATTTGTGTTGTCGCACGAAAACGGCTGATTTCCTCTTGCACGACTTCGACGAGATCGTCAGGTCGGATGCATGCAGTACGTAGTTCTCCAATAGCACAACGCGCATCCGCCAACGTATCACGCGCAGCCTCCATCACCTGCTCCAAAATCTCTTGCGCTCGTTCCGCTCTTTGATGCTGCAAGTGTGTCTGTACAACATTCATCTGCATAACGAGACCTGCGACACCTTGTACCAATGTATCATGCAAGTCACGGGCAATCCGTTGACGCTCAGTAATCATCGTCAATTCCTCAACGCGCAGTGCATAGGTAGACAATTGAGCATGGGCAATATCAAGTTTTCGTAAGAGGTCTTTGGTGTGTTCATGGGAACCTTGCTCCTGCTGTAATAAGGAAGCCAGATAGCCACCGAGAACTATAGAGAATGTGGGCATTCGTCTCAGCATAACAGTAGTATGTATAAGTAACACCGCAAGCAGAACGCAGGTAAGTGGAACAAACATCGTGAGTTGTGCAAGCTGCAGAATGAGTCCTAGTTGCATGAAGAGGGAGAGCCAGTAAAAACCTTTTCCTGTCCTCACGCTTAACCCCATCAAGTAAATGCCTAAATGCAGTATCAAAAGGGCATTGATAAGTATCGCGAAATTTACCCATATGGTGACATCTCTCGATACAAAGATGGGTTCTCGCGATGGAAAGATATTCTGCCACATCAAATAATTTAAGGAAAGGAGTATAAAGCCAAATAACCCAAGCAAGAACCAGCAGAGCGGATGAATGCGGCGTACATATTTCATAGTTTCTTCCTTCCATCAGCATTACTTCGCGGTTTCTTGTAAGTATACCATCCCTCCTTCTCGGCTCGATACTGTCGTTTCCGCCACTGTCGGAAATGACAGTGGCAAAACAGACGTAGTGCAGTGTGATGAGAAAAACTATGCTTATCGCAGAGAAGACGGAAGAGTGTAAAAGAAGGAGACCAGAGTGAATGATACCTTTCTCCGAGACGATGATTCTACCATCATCAGTACTAGCAAACTTACCAAAGCTTTTGGGAACTACGTTGCTGTCAATAACCTGGATGTACAGGTGATGCGTGGCGACGTGTTCGGTTTTCTTGGACCCAATGGGTCCGGGAAGACCACCACTATTCGTATGTTACTCGGCTTGATTCGTCCAACGACAGGACGTGCAACGCTGTTCGGCATGGACAATGCATCGCACCTCCCTGCCATTCTTCAACGGCTCGGAGCGATTGTAGAAACGCCCATTTTCTATACGTATCTCTCTGGCATAGACAATTTGCGTGTGATTGCCTCGACTTCTGGCATGGCTTCTGGCTGCGCCAATGACTCTCGCCTCGCTGAAGTGCTAGAAATTGTTGATTTACAATCCTCTGCAAAGCTAGCCTATCGCAAGTATTCGCTTGGTATGAAGCAACGCTTGGGAATCGCTACCGCACTTTTAACCGACCCAGAGCTGGTGCTGCTCGACGAACCAACCAACGGCCTTGATCCAGCAGGAGTGTTTGAGATGCGTCAACTTATTCAGCGGCTCTCCTCGCTTGGGAAAACGCTTTTCATCTCAAGTCATATTCTATACGAAATACAGCACGTCTGTAACCGTGTGGCTATTGTACAGAACGGGAAACTCGTCATGCAAGGCAATGTCAGCGACCTGTTGCGGAAGCGTGAGCAGATTGAGATTCGCCTGATGCAGGAAGACGAGACACTTGCCGCTCAAAAAGTTCTCCTGCAGATGCAGTCTCATGAAGCCGACTGGATACGACACGTCAGCGTAGAGCGTAATCGTCAGAACCAGCTTTTGCTCTTGATTGACGCTCCCGTTGCGCGATCAGCAGAAATCAATGCAGTGCTAGCACGTCAGAACTTTCTGGTGGCAGAGCTACACCCGCGCGAGGGGAGCCTGGAAGAGGTCTTTCTCCAGTTGACAGCAACACCAGCATCAGCAGTAGCATCCGTCACACAATAGGCTGATGCAACAGTAGCTCCCGCAAGAAAGCGAGGTTAGAGATGAGTACAGTTCCACACACACCACAGGGGCAGCAATCTATCGCCGTTGCAGCACCAACACGTACCAACACTGTCATCATGGGACAACAAGGCTTTATTCGCGTCCTGCTCAGGCTCATCGGTGTAGAGATGTACAAAATACGGCGGCGTGTGCTGTCAAAAGCCCTGAGCATCATCGGGCTGTCCGTCATGATAGCTGCTTTCTTGGTTCTCTCGATAAACGCATTTGTTGCTTTGAATACTCCCCTGCAAGGTTACGAACTACCACAATGTTCAGCACTACAGAAGGCACAAGGGAAACCAATAGCAACACCATCATCTGGTCAAACCTGCAGCGATCATCCGCCGACGCAGCAGGAACTAGCGGAAGCCCAAAAATTTAAGCAACTTGAGATCTTTGACAACTTCGCACCGCTCCGTCTTCCCTATTCGGTCTTCAACGCTATCAGTGTCATAATGATCGTGGGGACGATTCTGCTTATTATTCTTGTGGGAACTATTGTTGGTGGTGAATATAGTGGTGGAACTGTGCGCCTCGTGTTAACGCGTGGCCCAACTCGCACCCAATTTCTTCTCAGCAAGATAGGCGCACTGCTCATCTGTGTCGTCCTGGGCTTCGTTATGATGCTTCTGACAGGGCTTGTGGTAGGCGTACTGCTCACCCTGCCTTCAGGAATAGCAACTCCTCTGGATTTTTTGCAGCATGGCGGCTGGGTCCATGTCTTGCTCTATCCGCTTGTAGCACTGTTTGGTTTGTTCGTCTGTACTATGCTCGCCCTCTTTCTGGCAACACTAGGACGTGCAACGGTGGCGGGTGTGGCAGGTGCGCTCGTCTGGTTTGTCCTCGAAAGCGTCCTGTCAGGAGTTCTCAACCTCCTTCATCCTGGCCCCGTTGCGAATTTCTTGAAAGCTATACCGGACTACTTTATCAGTAACAACATCAGTATATTGCTCCACAGTCAAACTAACTACTTCATCACTGTTGATCCCTACTTCATGGTTAATCCACCTTCGGCAGTGTCGATCCTGCATGCCTTGTTTGTACTGATTGGATATCTCACCGTATTCATTGCACTCTCGCTGTGGGTGAGCATTCGTCGAGATATCACGAACTAACTCATACGGAATGACTGCACACTTCAAGGGTATGCATACTTGCTCGGCTTCGATACCATATGGATGTATTTTCCCCTTCCATGCAACGTTTTCGCTTCGACAACGATATCTAAAGTGAAGTAAGCAGTCCGTTTATCGGAAGCGAAGGAAGAGCGAATGCAACAACAACAGCAGTGGGATTCCGCACATATTCCACATGACGCTGGTAGTACAAACAAAGAAATTATGCAGGTATATCAATGTCACGCACCACCCATCTTCGCCTATCTCCGTATGCATGCACCCTCACGGGAGGACGCGGAAGATTTGCTGGTGGATACCTTTCTTGCAGCTCTGGAAAACGAGTATTTCAAAGACCTTTCCGAGGAAGCGCAACGTTCCTGGTTATGGCGTGTGGCACGCAATAAGGCTACAGACTTGTTTCGTACTGGTTCACGTCGTCGTCTGCTACCTCTGGAAGATGTGGCAGAGGTACTTTATTCCGACGACAAACTCGCGCCTGAACAGTCCGCACTGCACCAGGAGGAGTACACCCAGCTACAGAACACGATTAGGCGTCTTCCTCCTCTGCAACAGCAGATAGTGTTGCTGCGTTTTGTGAATGGTCTCCACTGTAGAGAAATTGCTACCGTGTTGGGCAAGCGCGAAGGCACAGTACGGTCTCTCCTTTCGCGGACCTTGAACCTGTTACGTACCATCTACAAGAACGCTTGAGAAGGGAATACTTCATGGCAGAACATGACGATCTTTTTACGCCTGAACAGGTAAATGAGCAAATTGAGCATCTCTCTCAAGCACCCGTATCCGCAGCACCAGGTGCCCAGGTGGTTTCCAATTTGCAACGGATGTATGAACGAGATGCCAAAAAGGACAGTCAATCCTTAAAACATGCGTGGCAACGGATAGCCGCGAGTAGTCAGTATATCCAGCAACAAGAAAGAAGTACGAGGTCAACCTCTATGCAAAAACCGACACAGACAAGGACTTCACCGGGGAATACTTCTCCAGTCCGGAGTGCAATACTCAAACAACGGTTTGCAGTTATAGCCGCAGTGGTTTTTATAACGCTCCTCGTGGGGAGTATGGCGGCGGTGTTTAATGCCGCGCAGCACGGAAGACATGGTGCTACAGGTGGACTTGGAAGTGCAACAAATACTCCTGTGTACCATTCTCATGCAACCCCAACATCAACCTCTTCCGCAAAGAGTGCGACGATTGGGACGACGGTCTATACCTTCCATCAAGGGGGAGGTATCTACTCTATAGACTGGTCACCTGATGGCAAGCGCATCGCCTCCTCAGGAGACCAGGTCAAGGTGTGGGATGCCACAACGGGAGGGAACGTTTTTACCTACACTCCGCATGGTGCCCCCGTTCTCAATGTTAGGTGGTCACCTGATAGTAAGCGCATCGCCTCGACAACAAATGTCGTGGAAGTATGGGATGCTACCACTGGACACGTCATCGTGACCTATTCACCCACAGTACAACAAGGAATGGTGGCACCTGCGTCCAGTGTTCTCGCCTTGAATAGTGGGAACGGGACCAATAAGACGTTTCTCGTAGCTCAGGCCCCACAGCAGATGTTAAGCGGAGGAGGAGAACTCTACACGCTGGCCTGGTCGCCCGATGGAACCTCCATCGCTACCGCATCCTCAGATAATGCAGCAAATGGTATAAGGGACGATAGTGTTCAGGTATGGAATGCTTCTACTGGTGCGCTTCGTGCAAGATATGTAGGAGATACCGATACCGCCTATGATGTGGAATGGTCGCCAAATAGTAAATTCCTTGCGTCAGCAAGTAGAGATGGGACAGTACGAGTATGGAATGTGGCTACAACTCAACTCATTTACACCTATAGAGGCCATCATACTCAAGTGGGGAGCGTCGCTTGGTCCCCTGACAGCACACGCATTGCTTCAGCGGATCTGAATGGAGTTGTCCATATCTGGGATGCTACAACAGGTACACACGATGTCACGTATAGGCAAGCAGCCGATGGCGTCTCGTTAGCTTGGTCACCTAATGGCAAGCAGATCGTTTCAGCGGGGGGGCAGGATGTACAGATATGGGATGCGGCAACGGGAACGCACGTTTTTACCTACCGGGGACATCATGTCAAAGTAAGTCGCTCTTCTGGGGTAAGTGGTGCAGTCTGGTCGCCAGACGGAAAGTATATCGCCTCCAGTGATATCTCTGAGGATGGCAATGGGACAGTGAGGGTGTGGCTTGCTTCGTAGAGACAGGAAAGCTTATAGCTAAGAGACAAGGCAATTTGAATGTCGATACCCTCCCGAAAAGACCTCTTTTCAGGAGGGTAATATGCACCTGTTGATAATCCTCAGAGAAGGTATCCATCAAGCAAGCGGGCAAAGCAATGGAAGTGAAAGACGCCCTAATTATGGCAAACGCCACTCCTAAACCCTCTAATCACTAGCCTTGCTATGTTGGAGCACACCAGCATAAACGGGAGTACACCACTGTTCGCGATAATCAGGTAGCTTGCCACGCACGACATCGAAGTACAGTTCTTGCAATGCCTTGCTAACAGGACCAACCTTGCCATTCCCTATGGAGCGATGATCAACGCTTATCACGGGAGCAATTTGCGCTCCCGTGCCACACAGGAATATCTCGTCTGCGTTGTACAACTGAGTACGATCCACCACGCATTCGCGGGTCGTGTAGCCAAGCTCGCGCTTCCCTAGCTTCATTACGGTATCGCGAGTGATGCCGAGCAGAATATTTTCCGTTGGCGCAGGGGTGACAAACTCGCCATTTTCAACGAGGAAGATGTTTTCCGCACTACCCTCCGAGACATTGCCCTCGTGCGTTAACATGATCGCTTCATCATAGCCGCTCTGCAACGCCGTGCTCTTTGCAAGTGCCGCGTTGACATAACCGCCTGTTACCTTTGCACGTGCAGGTAACGCGTTATCGTCAACACGACGCCAGGATGAGATACCACAGCGAAGACCCGCCATAGGAACATAATCCCCCTGTGGCTCCGAGGTGATAATGAAGTGGTCAGCGATATCATGGAGGCGCACACCGAGCGTCTCGCCGCTTTTATAGACAACGGGGCGCAGGTACACGTCTTCGTGTTGATCGTTGCGCCTGACCAGTTCTGCGCTGATTTCTATCAACTGCTCAACTGTATAGGGTAGCGACATTTGCAGAATTTTACAGGAACGCAGCAGTCGCTCGTAGTGCTCTTTCAGGCGAAACAGGTAGATCTGCTCGTCCTGTGCATTCCAATAGCCACGAATACCTTCAAAGCAGCCGGTACCGTAGGCGAAACCGTGTGTACGTACAGAGATGACGCCACGCTCGGCGGGCACAAACTCACCATTCATAAACAGTTCTTTTGCGTTCATAACGTATGTAGGGATAAGTGGCGTCTTTGCTACTTATCTCTTGCCTCCTTTTTGAGTGTTTTCTTATATACAGCATAGTATACGATAGAGAAAAGAGCTATGAGTACAGCCAAACGGTCTAACGTTTGTGATTTGGCTGTACCCGTTCCTCACGTAAAAGCAATCTACAGAATTTTTTTGCCAAGCGCGGACAATATAAGTTCGACAGCAAGTTTCGCGGTAGCATTTTCGCGGTCAAGAATAGCATTGACCTCGACAACATCCATCGCGACGAGACGTTGAGAAGCGGCAACTAGCTCCATCGCCAGATGTGCCTCGCGGTAACTGAGACCGCCACGGACAGGAGTACCAACGCCAGGGGCTTCGTGCGGGTCGAGCGAATCCATATCGAGGCTCAAGTGAATGGGGTTATCGTTTTGTCCCGCGACAGCTATAGCCTGCTTCATCACATCAGGCATACCGCGCTGGTCGATATCCGACATGGTGAAGACGTGAATGTTATGTGTATGCAACAATGCCTGCTCATTGGAGTCGAGATCGCGTGCCCCGACAATCGCGATAGTGTCTTTATTGATTTTTGGTGTCCAACCGCTGGCATGAGTGAGCTGAGTATCACCAATACCCGCAAGGGCAGCCAGAATCATGCCGTGAATATTGCCAGAAGGCGTTGAGTCTCCCGTATTAAAGTCGGCATGGGCGTCGATCCAGATCACGCCAACATTCTTATAGACTTTCGCGACACCAGCGATGGAGCCGAGGGAGATACTGTGATCGCCACCTAGCAACAATGGAAATTCATGCTCTTGTAGTGCCGTACTGACAAGCGTTGCCAGTTCTTCAGATGCATGCACAATGGGTTCGAGATATTTGAGATGGGGACTACCCTCTGGTCGGCTCTCCGGTTGGGGGATGGCGAGGTTGCCTATATCATGGACTGTGTGTCCAAGAAGTTGTAGTTGATCGCTCAAGCCAGCGTAGCGGATAGCACTCGCTCCCATGTCAACGCCACGTCTGTCCGCACCCAAATCCATTGGTGCGCCAATAATACGAATACGCATATATACCCTCCTGCTCGTCTTTGAACAGTACCTTTCACTCTCATTATAGCCCGGTAGGAGGGAGGTTGTCTATCTGTTTTCATCACAACAGACGCCCACAAGGGGCAATACTGTTCAAATTAAGAAGAACGATACATTTCTCCTCACAACGGACGCCCACAAGGGGCTTCCCTACTCTATTTTCATGCTCGTCTCGCACGTTATATAGAGTAGGGACCCCTTGTGGGCGTCCGTCCGCATTGTTACAATATGATAAAATACATGTCATGTTAAGAACACTTACAGCTACGCGCTATGTAACGCCGTTGCGCGAGGGTGGCTCATTACCTGCCATCGTTGAGGCAGAGGATGATGGCCTGTATGTACTCAAATTTCGTGGTGCGGGGCAAGGGCCTAAGTCGCTCATCGCGGAACTTGTAGCAGGTGAGATTGCACGCGCTCTTGGTCTGCTGGTGCCCGAAATTGTTTTTATGGAATTGGATGCCGCACTAGGACGCTCCGAACCAGACTTTGAGATACAGGCACTTATCAAAGCCAGTGTTGGTCTGAACCTTGCGCTTGATTATCTGCCGGGGTCGCTCACCTTTGATGTGCTGGACACTCGCACCATCGACCCGTTGCTGGCGTCGTCGATTGTGTGGTTTGACGCCTATGTCTCCAACGTTGACCGCACGCCGCGCAACACCAATATGCTCTTCTGGCACAAACGCCTGTACCTTATAGATCATGGGGCATCGCTGTACTTTCATCATACGGGCGCAGACTATCTCGAACGTAGCCGCTCGCCCTTTACCCAAATCAAGGATCATGTTCTGTTGCCTGTCGCAACGCAGCTTACCGAGGCTGATGCTCTCTTGAAAGCCAGGCTAACCCCTGCTATCCTTGAGAATATTATTGCCGCCATTCCGAGTGAATGGCTCGGTGAAGACCCACTTTTTGCTACACAAGAGGCGCGACGAGCGGTCTATCTCGCTTATCTACTAGATCGCTTGTCGGCGTCACACGTTTTTGTAGAGGAGGCTTTGCATGCACGCGCCAGCCTCGTATGACTACGCCATTGTGCGTGTGGTGCCGCGTGTCGAGCGCGGCGAATTTCTCAACGTCGGCGTCATCCTCTTCTGCCGCAGCCGCCGCTTTCTCAGCACTCGTATCGCCCTTGATGTGAGCCGCTTAACCGTGTTCGCACCTTATCTTGATATTGCAGAAGTACAACGCTACCTTGATATGCTCGTCCTCGTCAGCATTGGTGGCAAGGATGCAGGACCCATTGGACAACTCTCACAATCTGAACGCTTTCACTGGCTCGTCTCTCCGCGTAGCACCATTATCCAGACCTCACCCGCACATAGTGGCCTGTGTGCCGATCCCGAAGCCGTTATGCAGGAGTTGATGGAGGAGATGGTGCATGTTTGAACATAATCGCTAGCAATAGGTGCTAAAAGTGATATCGTATGGAAAATTTTGAGTGTACCTTGTCTTTGCTGAGCATTTGGAGTATAGTAATTTATAGTTGAGTTACCAAAAAAATTATTAAGAGAAGGTTATGTTGTGGATACATTAAACATGATTATTCAAGAAGAAAAGCCTTATGAGCAAAATAATAATGCTTTACTGCGAAGATCAATCGAGGCAACTTTGAGAGAAATAAGAGAGATTTTGCATCGCTGGGGACGCTTTTCATCCAGAAATGAGGCACTTGATGAGATATCTAAGCTTTTGTTTGCTCATGTCATGTCAATTACTCACAATGGTTATGGGATCTCAACGGGAGTTATTAACCATTCAGAAAAAACATTGGGGAGCGCAGTAAACCTAAAAGATTTCGTTAGAGAAGCTTTTGAAAGATACCTACCTTCATCTTTAGTACATGAGATAAATAAAGATGATTTTGAGTTAAAGCTCAAACCACAAGAAATATTTTTAGCTGATGAAGTTATTCAGTGCTTTGAACGTTTAGCACCAGAAATATTTTTTGAGGCATTTAAGAAACGAGAAGGCACCGACATATTAAATGATGTTTTTGGGATATTTCTTGTCGATTCTTTTGTAAATGAAAAGCAGCTAGGCCAGTATTTAACACCAACTGAGATAGTTAAATTCATGATCCAAATTGCTTTTCGTGATATGCCTGTAGAGGAACTTTCCCTTCTTTGCAATCCCGATAGATGTACTGACTTTGGTTTGATATTAGATTCTAGCTGCGGAACAGCTTCATTTTTAACAGAACTGCTTAAAGAACTCTCCATTCGTATGTCAAGTATATATTCGCCTCATGAAGTTTCTGTGTGGATAAAAAGAATGGTAAATGAAGTCATTGTCGGCATTGATAAAAGCGAGAGAATGATTAAATTAGCCTTGACCAATGTAGCAATGTTTGGTTTACCAGCCGCAAAATTACATCTTGCAAATGCTCTTGCGCGTTCAGGACCCGATGCTATCTTAACTGATTCACTGAAAGGCCGCGTGAAACTTATATTAACCAATCCACCGTTTGGTGCCGAGTTCACCGAGGAAGGTACTTCCAGTTACAAAAATACGACTACTTGGAATCAGCGTAGTAAATCGTCAACTATTGTGTCAGAAGTACTCTTAATAGAACGATATATTGACTGGTTGATGCCTGGAGGACAATGTTTAGTAATTGTACCTGATAGCATTTTAACAAATAAGGGTATCTATGAAGATTTGAGGAGAAGCATTGCGGATAAAATTGAGCTTCGCAGTATTATTTCTCTTCCATCAGTTACTTTTAGTGCTGCCGGTACAAGCGCTAAAACATCTATCCTTCATTTTCGGAAATTATCAGAAGTAAGGGAAAGAGATATTACTTTTTTTGCTGTTTGCCAGAACGTTGGTTACAGTGTGATTACAAGAGAAACTCAGAAAGTGAAGGTTGCTAATGATAAAAATGATTTGCCTTCTATATTAGAAGAGATGAGTAAGCCAGAAACTGATTTGTCATTAGGGCGCAGGCTCCCTCAAGCTGAGAAGTTCGCAAGATGGGACGCTTCCTATCATGCTTCGATCTCCATCGAACTTGAGAAACAAATAAAAAAAGCCTCTTCCAATGCTGTATACGTCTCTAATATATCTCAACTTGCTTCAGAAAGAATAGACCCTAGAAAATTAAAGCAAGAAACTTTTGAGTATATTGAAATATCAGACGTTGATCCCCGAACTTGCATGGTATATTCTAAAACTGTTCTTTGTGTAGAAGCTCCTAGTCGAGCAAGAAAAGTTGTTCATGCTGGCGATGTATTATTTTCGACAGTTCGTCCTGATAGAAAAATTGTAGGCATAGTAAGAGATGAGCAAGAGGGAAGTATATGCACTACTGGATTTGCAGTACTACGTCCAATAAATATCGCATCTCTTACGCTTGCACATCTTCTAAAAACTGATTTTGTAATCAAACAAATAATGCGCCATAATATAGGTATTGCTTATCCTACTATTGAAGAAGCACGCTTACTTGAAATTATTATCCCTATACCAATTGAAGCTCTAGCATTACTAGATAAAAATGCTCAGGAAATTATCGGCCTAGAAAATCATATACATGATATCCGAGAGGATTTTATTAAAAGTGTTACTAGTGCTGTACGAGAGAGTATCAAAGACAATACACTCAATGCTGTTTAGCGAAACACTTTTACTCTAAGTTCCAAACTTCATCAACTGTAGCAAACCAGGTTCCATCACCTATGTTACAAGAAGGATTTTGATTGACATATTCTGGATAGTCTGAAGAGGGAGGGAGTCCATAGGGCTTTTCTGCTCTCGATACGGACCTAGCGAAAGCAAAATCATTTATATTACCTGTTCGTAGAAACAGACTCACAGCGAAAATATCCTGAGAAGTGAACTTGCAACTGCTAGTTTCGTGGCTTTTTGACTTACTGTGAATGAGACGGGCATATTTAGTATTGGTTCCCCATAAAGATTTGACTTCGACATGTTTAACTATATTTTCCTTCTCAAACTCAAAGTCGTAGTAATAATAGCTATTTACGTGTTTTGCCACATCTTCTGGCATTCTTCTAACTGTATATCCTTGCTCAGATGCTTTTTTAGCAAGAGTATATTCAACAAGTCCGCTCAGAACTTTAGCCGAAGCTCCATATTGATCTATCTCAAGGTAATCTTCACTGGAAAGCTGCTCAAGTGCCGTTATAAGGTCCTGTTTAGGCCCACTACCAACGTATATTTCACCATGAGCGATGCCTTGTACGTGATCTATCGTTAATATTCTTCCCTTAGCAATCTCTTTCCAAGGGCCACCGTCAAAGTACGACTTGGGAACAAATTTTCCTGTTCGTCCGAACTGCATAAGTTGTCGATTGTTATCATCAATTACTATCGAGAAGGAAGCTCTGTAGTGGCTTTGCTTAGATACCTTAGACCTTATCCGAAAACCTAGACATGAGAGGTGTAATGAAAACAGATGAGTCCACAGGCCAACTGCAAAAAGGCTTGATACGTCTCACCGAGCTTTTCCCAGCGAACCAAGAGACGACGCCAGC
>JAABVA010000922.1_pt1 | contig 33416 bp, 35 predicted proteins | sample 5560331 | NCBI WGS metagenome assembly JAABVA01 (sample SAMN12812661, study PRJNA571458) | rock metagenome | isolation source: Antarctica rocks | place: Antarctica: Victoria Land, Mt New Zealand sud | collected 2016-01-07 | reverse complement strand
GCATCAATGTGCTGCTGAAAATCGAACAGATATTCAATGAAGATGCAATTTCGCATTCTTAGAGCTGAAATGAATCGCTGAGCGATTTCTTGCTTGTCTGAATCATCGAAGACTTGTCTTAACAAGATAACTAATTGCTCAATCATGACTAGCTTGTCATGCTGAGCAGTCATATGCGACAACGCTTGAGCGACAGCGTTCTTCGATAAGCGACTGTACTCATACAGAAGACGAGACTCGAGAGTTGAATAACAATTCACATTCAACTTCAGCTTGCTGATCAGCTTGAAGATGAACTGATTTAGCTTGTTCTCTCATTCTTCAATATAAAGTTCTGAATCTGAATATTTCTCTGATTTGATATTGATTCTGCTCATGCTCTTGAGTTCTTGAATCATTTCTGACAAGATTTCATTATTGATCTGAAACTGCTTAAGTTCAATCTGAGTTTGCTCATGTTCTTGTTAACAGACTGAGACTCAGTTGATATACTGAGTGATGATGTCGTTGTATCAAGTTTGAAGTTCAATCAGAAAAGTGTATCACGCTTCGAAAGCATTGTTGACGTGAGTTCGAAACTGAGCGACAGTGATGAGTTCGTTGATCGAAGCTAGAGATGTTGACAACAGAGTGTTGCTGATATTCTCGAATTGACTCATGATGTAGTGTGATGCAACGTAATGTCACGAACTGAGAGCTGAATGAAATCAGAATGAAATTCTAATAACTAGATTTTAAATACAAGATGTTGCACGAAGAAGAAAGAAAAGAAAGAGATCATTCAGATGTTCTTACATTTCATGAACGCTGAGTATCATTCGTATCGAGAAACTCTCATAACATCACTGATAATCTCACGTCTATCATAATCTATAATATTGTTCAACATCATCTAAGTGATCTAACATCTCTTTTCTCAACATCTTTTGAGTAACACATGCTAAAATCGTGACAAAGACATGTCAATGACAGTCATTGCAGAAGATAATTGCAAGAGAATCTTATAAACAAGAAGACAGTGAAAACGACTGTTTGTTTTACAGAAGAGCGCAAGATGAACTATATGTCATGACTCATCAGTTTCTCTTGACACAGAGATACATTCAATCTCATTGAGAGTCACATCATCTCTGCGCTGTTTCTCTAAAGCTTTGTAAGCTCTCTCTTGATTACACGCAACTCTCAAGAATTGCTCAATCTTCACTGATTTCTTTTTTCTCTTCTCTGTTCTCTTGTCGTTCAATTCACGTGCTGTATTTCTTGAAATGATGTGCATTCAAAGATCTCTACTGTAGCAGTCAGCTGAATCTTCGTCAATCTTCATGAATTAAACTTCACAAAACATCTTGTAGAACATCTCGCAAGACACTTGATAAAGCACAAATCATGTGAATTCTCTTCTCTAAAGCTAATCATTAATGATTTATCAATAGTTCATGACTCAGCATAGACACAACTGAGACAATCTCTTCATGAGTTGAGAAATTTTCAATGCAGATAACAAGAATGAAGAATGTTCAACAAAATGACACAGAACGACACAGAAAAATGTCATCTCTTCAACAGTCAAGTCTTGATTCAGACAATGCTGTGCAAAGCATATGCATATTCTCTTAATCAAGTCATTGTCACGTTAGCATTAACTGATGTCTGAAACTCAGTCAAGCTGAACTAGACGAGACTGCTCAATTGTTGCAAGTCAGACTTCAACAGAAGATGTCATCAGATCGCTGACAACAGCATCACGTCATTCATTCGTCAACAACACAGTAGAAAACACGCTCAGAATTATGTGAAACATTTGTTCAATTGATCTTGATACACAGATGATAACTCTGAGCAGACTTCATCTTGCTTGCGCTCTTGTCATGATGATGATGATTGCTCAACATTTCATAATCAATAGTTGTCACGTTAATGAAGTAAGAAACAGAAGATCAGCTATGAGCAGAAAACAGAAAAACGCTGAGAGAGAAAGACAGAAAGATCGAGAATCACTCTAGAAGATGCAGATGAGAAACATGAAGAACAGTAATTCAAGAAGTTAAGAAAAAAAGTGCGCGTCTTCAAATGAGAAAGATTATGAGCAGAAATGCAAGAAACAAGTCTCAGATCAGATGAGCAATGTGAAAACTGAGTCAATAGAATCAATCATCGCAAAGATGAGACTTCTCTCAGATGTGAATTGAGATTCAAGCAAAAAGTCATGAGATGAAAACGAGAAGTCGACAAAAAGCTCAGACGAAAGAGACAAAGAAGATGAAGAGAAATGTTGAAAGTTGAGAGAAAACGAGCGATTATTTATGAACTGAGAAAGCGACGATGAGTTGTGTCAACATGCTTTTCTCAATTTGAAAGAGCATCAAACTTGAATGTGCAAACATCAGCAGATAAATTACAATAAAACTTAAATCAGAGACTAAAATCAGAGATTGAGTTGAAGATCAGATCTGAGTTAGCTTTGAAACTTTATGACTTTGTCAAAACATCATTTAAATTACATCATATCTTCAACTTAATATGTCATAAGTTATGTCATGTTCAACTTGACAATGCTTGACAAACTCTTTATAGTTAATTGATTTTCTCAAGTTATCAAGAACGTTTTAATAATTAACTTTATCATAATATATATTTATTCTGTGTTTGCTTAGAATATCACATTGTCATATTACTCTTATAAATCTCATTTACTTATTTAATAAACTTAATCATCACACATCATTTAAGTTCATTAAATTTTACATACTTCAATTTTTTAAACATATTGCATAATTTCACTTTCTTCTTAATTATTTTTTACATTACTTGTGACTTAATAAACATCAAATAACACTATCATAAAAATAATGTTGATTGAATACATATGAAACATCATGATTAGTATTAAACAAGCTTTCACTACTTAACATATTAAAAGATGAAGAAATATTACTTCTGAATTTCATTCATCTTTTGAATCTGTCAAAAAAGCAGTTGTAAAAAAAATATTAAATGTTTTGAAATAAACAAATAAAATAAAGTCATGAAATAAACAGTTTAATTTAAAAGACATCAAGTATCTTCTTAAAGATACTGTTTTATTTATTGATTGAAATTCATGATTCAAACATGATATTATGAAAACGCATTTCATTGATTACAAATGATGTGTATCTGCAAGACTAGCTTGCAAGATTAGATTAAAAGAAATTAACAAGTGAATAAAAAATAATGACTTGACAGAAGATGAAAACTTTATCAGTTCTTACATTCATTTTTTAGCAATTAGTTTTATCATCAATAAAATGTTATCTTATTATCTTTTACTATGCAGTTTCACGCAAAGAAATCTCATTGTTTCACAGTTTTAATTGCTTCATTTGCATGAAGCTGTTCAGTAAAAAATGTCAAACATGCAGTGATTCACTAAAAGTTACATGATCAAAAAAGTGATAACTTTTTTCATACTGAGAATTCATCATCTCATCAAAACAGAGCTGAGAATCATGCATTTAAACATGCAGATGAGAAATTCAAGTCATAAGAATTTAATCAATAAACAAATCATATTTCTCATTGATTGACAAGCGAAGTACATCAACAGTTAAAGAATTTGAAGATGCAGAACATGTTGCTTATCTTGTAACTTTGCATATTAAAACTTAAGCAAAAAACTTGATCAACATCTGATCATTGATGTCAACATAGTAATGATCATTATTGAAGTGATGCACGTAAGTGTGTTAATTAATCTTGCAAACTCAGAGAATAAAGCATCACAAACTATGACTTCTTGATGTTTTGACTGCAAAACTGTAAAGACTTCATGATTGCAACATCATTTGATTTCATCACGAAAAAAGAGAAGCTGCAATGATTTGCATCATACTTGTCAAAGAAGTCTTGCAATCAATGATGAGATCATGTGATAAGCATGCACAATCATGATGAGAAATTTAACTGAAAGTACTACATTGAATATTTGCATGCTAAACTTAGCAATTCTGAAACTCACAACTTTTAAAAAAACATTGACTTAAGACTGTGAAGCAGCAAATCAATCAGAGCATCGCGAATTTTGAGCAATATCTCATCAGACTGTACACAGATCTGAACTATCATATATTCAATGAAACTTGCATAATGTACTTGCAAATAAAGACATTGACTTGCATTTGCAAGACATTGATGCACTGTCAAAGTTAAATTTGCAGCAAGATGAAAATGTATTATTTCAGAAGAAATCTTGATTCTTGCATGAGAAGATAAAGTTTGTCGCTGCAACAAAGACTTTGAAGTTCTCTGCTTCAAGCACGCAGTTTAAGAGCAATGCAACATTCAAGTTCAGTGAATTTAAGTAAAATGCTATTTCATTCAATCTTATGTGCTGATCATGTAAGAAGATGAGACACAAGATTGATAATTCAATGTGTTTCAATTATGCATTCAGATAAGAAATTCGCAATCATGATGAAGAAATAAGAAAAGAGAAAGTCTAATATTCATCATCAAATCATTAAATATAACTATGAAAAGATGATTGTCACATGCATTGATGATATTAATATTAATTAATGCTTTTGAAGAAATGTGTAAAGCTCACTGTATTATTGATTCTGAGATTGAGCGAAACTTTATATTGCAATCATGAGTAAAAGAGCGTAAGTTATTGAAGAATCATGCAACTCTGAAACAGATTCAAATGATTGATGATCATTGAATTCTTTGCTATGATATACATCAGATTAATATTGAGTTAATCAATCATAAGAAAGTTCGCAAAAGCTGAAACACTGAGTTTCATGCTGCGAACATGCAAGAGTATGATATGATTTTTGATTATTCATGATTGAATAAGATTAAATCAAATATTTGCTGATGTAAACATTACTGATCATATTAAGAAAACAGCACTCAGCGTGCAAAGTAAACATGAATTAGTCTGTGCAAGACATTGAAATTTGTTAAGCTAATAATGCTTGCAGTTAAGAAAAGAAAAGAGATTTATATAATTCTGTTTTATCAGCTGCTATTTACAAATGACTTATTGCAAAATGCAGATCATCAGACTGTAAAATGCAATGCACTTCAAGCAAAAGAATCAGAAATATTCTTTGCTATTTAAGATTTCAAGAAAGTGTTTTCTGAAATTCTTTCTGATAGTTTGAACATGCATGATCAGATGAAACATTTCATTGATCTGATGAAAAACAAAATGTCTTGCATTGAGTCTATTTATAAAATGACATGAGAGGAATTCACTGTGATATGAAACTATTTAAACAGTGTGCTAGAGAAGAAATGAATTCATTCATCAAGTAATTTTGCAAAAGCATCTGTGTTGTTTATAAAGAAATTGAATGAAAGTTTTCATTTATGCATGAATTATTGTGATCTCAATGAAATAATAGTAAAGAATAATTACTCATTGTTTGTACTGTTTAAGATGCTGAATTACTTTGCTTATGCAAGACACTTTATCAAAATTGATATTCATAACATTTATCATCGCATTTGAATTTGTAAAAATGATGAATGAAAAATGACTTTTCATACATGTTATCATCAGTTTGAATATCAGATGATGCTCTTTAAACTGATAAATGCTTCTGCAATCTTTCAATCTTATGTAAATCATGTACTTAAGTCATTTATAAATATTTGCTGCGTAATATATCTGAATGATGTTTTAATATACTTTGAGATGAAAAAGCAGCATTGAAAGCATGTGTGTAAGATTCTTCGAATGCTACTGAAATATTAACTGTATATTAAGTTGTTGAAATGCATTTTCAATCATAGCAAAGTTATCTTTCTGAAATTCATGATAAAGCGAAGAAATATTCAAATGAAACAGTTTCATATTAATGCAATCACTAACTGATCTGAGCTCAAGTCTGCAAAGAATATTCTTGTATTTTTAAAATTTGCAAGATTTTATCAACAATTTATAAAAGAATTCTTTCAAATCATCACGTTCTTAACAGATTTAATTAAGAATGCAAAGAAGAAAGTAATGTATTTGTTTTTCATAATGACATTGAAAGCAAGAAAAGCTTTTGAACATTGAAAACAGTCTTTGTCAATGTTCTCATTTTAAAACATTATGATTAAGATGCAAATCTTTGCATAAAGATTGATGCATTTAATCATGAAGTTGAAAATGTGCTTAATCAAAAGAGCAAGACTGATTAATGACATTTCGTTATATATTATAATTACAAGTTCAAAGAAGCTGAAGTATGATGAAACATGCATGATAAAAAGTTGTATATTATAGTTCTTAATTTTAAGAACTGATGATACTATCTTCAGAGTAGCAAGTGATTCATATATGTGATAATAGATTACAATAATCTTCGTTACTTTATGATGATGAAGAAGCTCAACGCATGACAGATGCGTTGAACTGAGAAATTAATTATGTTTGACTTTCATATAAAATATTGCAAAGACAAATTAAACTCTGCAAATGCATCATTAAAAAGATTCAACATTATGAAATTGAATGATAGCAAGAAGAATAATGATTATTTTCTATCTACTCTGCAAAATAAACTTCGTAATCAGAAATGTCAATTTGAGCTGCTAGAAAATAAAGAAGTTTTAACAGTAATTAAACTCGCAGTATTGATGACATAATTGAATGATATAATCATTGCAGATACTTAAATCACATGTTTAAATGAGAAAATACTTACTAAATCTTGCAGAATTCTAAACACTGCATCATCTCAACTTTTGATTTATCAGATTATAAAGTTGAAGAGATTTTATTTGAAGATGAGTGAATCAATAACTGCGTGATTGCTGAAGTTACAACAAAGAAACATCTTTGTTGCAAACAAGAAGTGACATTAACAATTTGCATTTAGAAAGAATGAACTTTCAAAATGAAGTATGAGAAATGATGAACTGCTACATCATGATCTTGCAGTTTATGTATTCAATGACTCTGTTACAAGAAATGAGATTCTGCGTATGAATCATGATGATTTTGAAGCAGATCATTTCACATACACTCATATTAAGACTGCAATAAGAAGAAAATATTATTGATTGAAAATGCTCAAAGAAATGACAAAATATGTTTGTATCTGTTCAAACTGTCAGCAAGTGCAAATGCATCATTATAAAATGAATGACTGATCAGAGTTTCTGTTAATGACAGCATTTGCATATAACAATAATGTACATGTTAACATTAAAAAAACTTCACATGAATTTCTAAAGAAATACACTGCGAGCTTTGCAAAGACATCTGAGAACAAAGCTTTGAATAAGAAGACACTTTTGACTATGAAGTGAGCAGAATAACTATGAAGTATCAGAAAACATTTAATGAAACTATGAAAGTAAGTAGCAAAGCAGCAAGCAAAGTATTATAACACTCATCATAAAACTGCAAGCTTTCAAATGAAAGACAAAGTGCTTTTGCAAAGTATAAACATTCATATGCTTTGTTCAAAGAAGAAGATTGATCACAGACAATTAAAATCATTCAGAATATTGAAAAAAATCAACATGCAAGCATATAAGCTTGAACTATTTGAGAAATATGATGCAATTCATTTAATCTTTCATGTTTCTTTATTGAAATTCTGACACTTGCGTGATGAGAATTCGAAGTTGCAGATTATTCTTGTAGAAAAGAAAGAAAAATGAAAGATGAAGAAGATAAGTGATCAACGAATCAAGAAAGAAAAAATTGAGTATTTAGTTCAATGAATTAATTCATCTTTCTATGAAAACTTCTGAAAATCAATGAAAAATCTTAGCAATGCAAAGAAAATCATTGAGAATTATGAGACAGAAAGACAAGTACATCAGTCAACTGCAAAGAAATTAAAGAGAAAAAAGAAAGATAAATTACGTAAGAATCACGTTTGAGAATGTATTAAAAGTGCAAAGACGTAAGTTTAAAGTTTAATATTAATTATAAATAAAATAAAATCATACCTCAACATATGTTTTCAGAAAAGAAAATGAATGACATTGTGAACAAAAGAAGAAAGATAGTGATCAATGATTGCAAATAAGAACATTGAAGTGAAAGAAGAAATTATTTATTCATCAATGAATCTTATCATGCATTGCTTGCTTCAATTGATACTTATGAGATGAAGATGAAGTGATGTAATGACAATGAAAAGTAATGAGAACAAAAAAAGTAAGAATTTCTACTCAACTGTTAAATACAATTTCACATGATTAAAAGAAAAGCTACTCACTCTTTCATTGTCAAAGATGAAGAATGAGACAAGTTTTGATGCAAGCGTTGAGATGATGAATCATCATTCATGCAACATGATGCATCAACAGCTGAAGATAATGCAAAGCTGAGTTCATGATGCAATTATGCTTTTCTTTGAAGCAGTATTTATATTTGCAAGCACGCTCAATGAAAACATGACATGTATGAATCATCACTGCGCTCAGACAATGAACGCAGCGACAGCATCAGATCATCAGATCATTATGATTTATCATGCATCAGCAATTATCAAAATATGCAGAAATAAATATGCATATTAAAAGTCGTAAATTCAATCTTCAATACAGAAGATACAAAGAAAGTAGAAGAAGCAAATGTGACAAATGTGATAGCAATGATGATGCAAAAGAAGTAATGAAAAACATACACTTTAATGAAAAGAGTAAACTTCATGAGCAGATTAATATGATCTCAGTGAGCGCAAAGCTGCTATTTATAATGTTGATGATGATGATGTTGATACTGTTATATCATTCACATTAGCTTAAGATCTGCATTCACATTACAACAACACTGCAATAAAAGAGATTCATATCTTGAATTACAAGTTATGTAAGATATACATAGCAAATTTCATGTTTCATCAAATTCAGAAGAGCAATATTCATAAAAGAGTATGCTGAAATGAAATAAGAAGAAAAAGAAAACAAGAAAAGAAAACAAAGATAAAGAAATTGATATTAACAATCTTGCACTAGCTTTGTTTATGCTCATTAACATGATTAATTCACAACACTTTTACATGAATGTTAAAGTGCTGAAAAAGTCATGATTACACTATCAGTTACAAGAAGACAATACAATGCTATGAAGACTTAAAAGTTAAGTCTTTGAAAAAAGATGCAGTTGTGAAAATGCATCTCATCGACTATGAATGATGCATGTTTACAAGACTAGTTTGCAAGATTAAATCAAAAGAAATTAATGAGTGAATAAAAATAACAACTTGATAGAAGATGAAAACTCTGTCAGCTTTTGCATTCATTTCTTAGCAATTAGTTTTATCATCAATAAAGTGTTATCTTTCTATCTTTTTCTACGTAATTTCACGCAAAGAAATCTCGTCATTTCACAAATATATAGCATCAATTCAAGCAAATCTTAAGTATCAATGATAACAATTCATAGAACAGAGTTGATTTTGAAATATATGATGAAGAAATAAATGAAAATATGATTGAAAAGTCTGTAAACTTTCATGATGATGATTCAAATATATATGATTTATCTTATGTTGTAAATTGAATAATTATACTTAATGATAAAAAGATTTTACATAACTCAGATACAAAAGTATTTAATCATGCAAGCGAGTTTAACTTTAAACTTTGATGTAACAATTAATCTTGTTTAATCTTCAACTGATGTATTAATTAAAACTACATGCATTTTTCACTTTGTAATTAAACTGTTATTTATTGCTTCAATCAATTAATTAAGATGTCAAAAATGTTGAAGAAATGCAATAATTGAAGAAATTTAAAGAATATATTGTTTCATTTGCAGAATAGCAACAAGAGAGATTTCATCATTGAATTAATTAATTCATGAATTTACAAAGATTTCAGCAATTATATTATGAATGATGAAACTTTTTTGAAATTCAAAGTATTAAGAAAAGACAGAGAAATACAAGTGTTAAAAAATAAAATCTTAATTATCATTTTGAATTGCTTCTTCTGTGTATTAACTAATTAATTACTTTCATTTAAATCAATGATATTACTTGTGTAAAGCATTTAAAGAATAAACATAAGAAGCAGTTGTAAAAAGATGAATTATACATACTTGATCTTTTTATTCATTGATGATGTTGTCACAAACAATGTAAAAACTTCACTTGCATTTGTTATCATTGAAATATAAATCATTCTTATGAAGTAATAAAATTGAAAATGATACAATATTGAATAATTGCAATTATGAGAAATGATGAAAAGATTTGATTTGATTTGATTTGATTTGATTTGAATTCATACACTATTGTGACATTGATTTAAGTTCAACTCATGAGAGAAACTATGCTATGTGTATTGAATGAATAAAAGTCTCTGAGAAAGAAAATTGCTCATCAACTACATGATAACTTCACATCATTGAAACAATAAAATTGACACTATATTATCAGTAATGAATCTATAGCTTCTATTCAGCGCGTAATGCTTAAGTAAATTCTTGATGAGAATGTCTGTGCTGTTTAATTATGACACATCGTCTTTGCTCTGCTTTTCATTGATGATATTCTATACAACGATGCTTCGATTTTCGATCTTCGATCATGAAGTTGATTTCGTTGCACTCATGATGCTTGTGATTGTAGTGTCAAAAACTGCGTTCTCTTGCTCAATGATTATCATTCATTGAGCAGAGAAATATGTGATGAAAGAGAGACATGCATGATGAGAAGATAGAGTGTGATTGTATTGAATAACTCTTTTCTTCTCTTGATTTGACTTATGTCATGTAGACGTTAAATAAATTGTTAGTATAAACATGCGATTGCAATCATTCAATGTTTGACTCTGATCAATAAAAGAGAATGCATTCTGATCACTTTCTTACGCTCTCAATTTTTCACGTAGATAGATGTATGATCTGATGTCAAGTAAAGAAGATGAGTTCAAGTTCTTTCAGTATATCAGCATGATCAACGAGTCATTACTTCTTTGAGCACATGTAGTCTCAATTCTCAGACTCATCATCTGAGATCACTATTCTATCTGATATCTTTTCATCAATTACTTGACAACATTGTTGATGTGATAAAGATGTTTCAGTATATTGACACAATCGACAAGTCATTATTTCTTCAATCACTTGCAGTCACAACTCTCAGACTATGCATCTGAGTTGTCTAATCACTAATAGTATCTTTTCATTTCTTACTGATATCATCATGTCATTAATCTTTCTCGTAGATTGATTGTGACTGTTAGAAGAAATGTTGTTGCATGAGTGAAAACTCTGTATGATGACTTTTCTGATCACGCAATGTTTTAACATCATTTGAACTGCGTCGAATTGAGATCTCTTGATTCTTCTGACTTTTATTTAAACATAGAATAGAATCAAAAGATTTGTAGTTGACATCATGTACAGATGAATCTTGTTATCAATCTCATACAAGTTATATAAAAACATTAATTGAAGATTTACAAATAATGCAATGCATATGTTCTTCATGTAAAATGAAGATAAATAACATCAATGAACTTGAACATCATCTCTATCACTATCATGTTTAAACTGATCATCAAGTTGAGTTTTGATATCAATCTTCTGACTTGATTCAAGTACTCAATATTAATCTTCTGACTTGACTTGAATACTCAATTTCAACATTCTGATTCGACCTGATATCGATTTCAAGTCGATACTTGATTCGAATTCTCGATTCAACTCATCAAGAAATCGAAAATGACGTCAAGAGAGCTAAATATAGAAATCTTTTCGATTTTTCGTCTTTGCATTACCTTTTTGCATTATCTTTTTGATAGAAAGTCATAAAGAGAAATATGAAGAGAAACATGAAGAGAAACATGAAGAAAAACATGAAGAAAAACATGAAGATTGTTTGATAAAGAGCTTTGATAGAAAACTATGATAGAAAGCTATGATAGAAAGCTATGATAAAGAGTCTTGACAAGAAACTATGAAGACTGTTTGATAGAAAGTCATGAAGAAAAGTCATGAAGAAAAGTCATGAAGAGAAGCTATGATAGAGAAACATGAAGACTATTTGATAGAAAGTCATAATAGAAAGTCATAATAGAAAGTCATAATAGAAAGTCATAATAGAAAGTCATAATAGAAAGTCATGATAGAAAGTCATAATAGAATATCTATCTATCTATCTTCATGTCTTGACAAGTCGAGTCGAAAATTTCGAGTCAATACTTGATTTCAATTCTCTGATTCAACTCAATTACTCAAGTCGAACATCTTGATTCAACTCAAATACTCAAGTCAAGAATTCTGACTTGAATCAAGTCTTGACGAGTCGAGAACTCGACTTGACGCGATCAGTTTAATCATGTTTGCTTGCATGATTAATCATAAAAAATTCTCTGATGAAAGTTATCATCATCATCAAAATCATCATTATGCAATTTGATGCAACTCATCTGATGCAATCATGAAACTGCAGAATGAGATTCAAACTTGAATGATTTTCATGATGAAAATATTCAAATGAACATTAAAAATGAAAATCAAGAATACATGTTAATAAAAGATTTTACAGAAAAGCATATAAATATTGAGATGAATAGCATCAATTTAAATCAGAATATGAAACATATATCATTAAGAATTAAGATGATACAACTTCAGATTGAACTTTTCTTTACATCATTAACGTTGCAAGTTGAAATCTTCATCAAGATAATTAATCATAATTTCAAGATGACAGTCAACGTGTTAAAGAAAATATCAGAATCATTGAGCTTAAATTCTCAAATGATCAAGAACATAAATAACAATCAATATTATTTATTTCAATACAAAGCAAATTATGCATTTATTCATTAACTTTATTAAATAAAAATTATTGAAGACAATGTTAATTGATTCTTTCAAGATTCATGCTTGCAAGTTTTACATCAACATATTAATTTTCATGATGTAAACAAGTGATTGATACTTTTACATCAGATTTCATATGATGTTAAAAATAACAAGTGATAATCTTGAATATTCATAGTTGAATTCAGTTATGAAGAAATTCAAGAAAAGCAGCACTGCATTTTGTATTATGACATCATCAAGACACTTTGATTTTTGTTAAATTATTCATCATTTCAAAATGAGTTGATTTATGCATTCATTCAACATTATAATGTTGACAACTTTTGAATTCATGACAAAATGCATACTGCTGATTAATGATGAGAAATGCAGAAAAAGTTTTCTGATGATGTTATCATGATATCATTGTTAATTTTCATCAATAAAATAGTCTTGATTGAGCATTAAAGTAATTTATCTGCATGATTTATATATTTAATGATAGAAAATCTAAGTCAATGCATAAAACATGTTTAAAAACAGTTGAAATTAATTTTTCTGAACTTTCTTTTTATATTTAACAATAATGATGATGATATTAAGTCAAAGATTTGACATATGATATTATTAATTATACTCAAGCGTATGTTAAACATGTATCATCATGCATTAATACATGATTTCACATGTAACAATTGTTGAAGCTATGATTAAAAATGACATTTCTGTTCTTTGCATAAATAATAAGATAAGACAATGTTATTTGATAATCATTAAGTTTATGATAAACTACAAGAAACAAGTATTAATCATAGATATTAAAATGAATCAACAATGTTCTATTTATTAAGTATCATTTCATAAGCATGAAAATTTAAATAAAACATGATTAATTTAAATGCATATGTTCACTAGAAATTAACAAAGATAACAAAGAAAGAATAATATGATTAAGAACAATTCTGCTTAAATACATTCAATGAAAAACTTTGCATAATCATATATGTTTATCAATATTCATGAAATAATGATGATAAATATATTATATTAATTACTTAAGAAAATTATCTTATATCTGATGTTATGATTCAGTCAGATCATCAACAAGAGTGTTTACACAAGTTGAAAAAGAAAATAAATTAAATTAGCTTTAAATGATGCATCAGAAACAGCTTAGCTGAATTAAAGATTTTGTGTCATTTCATCATTTAAAAACATGAAAAGATTTGTTAAATACAATATGATTAAGCAATGAATTGATATAAATTAAAAGTCAATTATATATTAATTTATATCAATCATTGAATCAGCGATGAAACTCATCTGTATGCAATGCTGATTATAAATCTACTGTTTAGCTACAGTAAAGTTTAAAGATTATCAAAAGTTTGAATGACATTAAGATGCTGCGTGATGATGAAATGCTGTGCGTTGATCGCGTGCAGAGTTTTCGTAATCGCGCAGACTTTGATAATCTCAATGTGCATGTTATAAAGCAATTTGCATGCAGATGAGAAAGTCAAATAAAATGCAAAACTACGAGGAAAATTGCTTATGAAAATCATTCAATTCAGCATCTCGTCATCGTAATAATAAGAATTAAGACAGAACACTTTTGCATTTGATCTGTTGAGAATGATTAGCAGAAAGAACTTAAATCATGAACATTCTTTAAATTTACATGCTAACTACGTATAAATCTTGTTAAGACTGCATGTCTGTTACTACAACATAAGCAACTTATGAATTTCATTAAATTCAACATGAACAAACTCAAGAATCTCATTAATATCATTTAATAAACATTCAAATACAGACATTTTATATGTAAATGATATGCTGATGAGAAGACTTCATTAAGAAAAGAGAAACACAAGCGAGTTAATAAAGAATGATTGAACTACGTTGTCTGATTAAAAGTGTAGCATATGAACATTTCTGCAAGACATGATTGATCTGCATGAGAAAGATTTCTACAGATAACATGAAACAGATGAATTGCATGCTTTACAAGCGAAGTGAGCATTTGCGAAACATGATATACAATGACGATAACTGTCGATCTTGAGAATTTCTTTTCTTCACTGAGATCTGACTCTTGAATGTCTTAATGATAGAATCAATCTCTAGTTGAAAACATCATCTGTATAGCTCAAGAGAACAGTAACACATGTTAATGTGATTAAAGAAGAAATCGACTGCAATATGCATGTGTATTGCAGATGAAACATCTGCAACTCATGCTTAAGAAGTAAACTGTTGAAATCTGAGCAGTAAAAAATCTTGTTTCTCTTGAACTGTGAATCTATCACAAGAAATTCTCTCTGAGTAATTTCTTAAGTTTAAGAAAGAAATCAGCATAGAAATTGTGCTCTATGTATGTTGCATGCAACGTATACAACATATTTTCGATAGACATCATGTAGTAGAAGCATTCAAAAGAGTAAGCATTGAAACTTTAAAGACAGAAACATACACAAGTTCATTACATGTTCATCTGAACATGTTATAGAATAAGATCACGCTACAAAGCAGAGTCAATGATCGAATGTAAGAGATCAGACAAGCATGCGAACTAATACACGCTCGTTTGACGAAAGTTAATTGCATCATTTCTCACTTACTTGTCATCAAGAAAGTAGTGCTTCTGAACATTTCAATTCAAGAAGACATAAAAATACAGATGAAATACAAATGATTATTTCTTTCTGTGACAGCTTTGATAAGTGATAGCATCGCAATGACGCAGTATCATAAGAATCAATGAGATCAAAGATGAAAAAATTACAGAAAATGCATCGCAAATGTTAATGTCATCTCGACACAAAGATTGCATTTATTCAACAAGATGATGAAGATGCATGATGATTTTCAGAAAGCAGAAAGCACTTTCGTAACTTACATTAGAACTGAATGCATAAATCTGAATACTTATCTGCACTCAAGAAATGTTTCAGACATAAATAGCTTGCGATGTGACTGCAAATGAAGTCATCAGATGACGAAGCATGTACTCATGCATTGCTTGAACTGATTGCATCTGCAATCAAGAATGCTACAAGATGCTGATTTCTTGAATTATTGAATAATCATCATCATCACAAAAAGTCTCAGAGCAGTAGCAAAGATGATGATGAAAATAAAGCTCTTGAAGCAATTTAAAGCGATTAAAACATTTATTCTTTAACATGCAATTAACGTGAACAAATTTGATACATAGTCTCAAAACTCACTGTTTCAACTGCATGAAACAATCATATAAACTGCGAGTGATTTTCTATTTCAGAGAATTTTGTTCACTTAATACAAATAGCATAAGATTCTTCATGAGTCAATTTAATTGATGTCACAAGAATGTATGAATTTATTATTATTATTATTATTATCAATCATTGCATCGCTTTTGATCATGAAAGCATCTGCAATGATTCACTTCACTTAAGCAATGATAAATTTTATGATACTTGCTCAATATTATTTGCATGACAAAGAAACTCTTTAATATCTTGAATATATGAGCTGACAACGAGATTCATCTGTACATGATATCAACTACGAATCTTTTGATTCTATTCTGTGTTCAAATAGAAGTCAGAAGAGTCAAGAGATCTCAATTCAACGCAGTTTGAATGATGTTAAAATGTTGCATGATCAGAAAAGTCATCATGCAGAGTTTTCACTCATGCAACAACAATCTCTCTAACAGTCACAATCGATCTACGAGAAAGATTAATGACATGTCGATGTCAGTAAGAGATGAAAAGATACTACTAGTGATTAAACAACTCAGATGCAGAGTCTGAGAGTTGTGACTGCAAGTGATTGAAGAAATGATAATTCATCAATCACGTCAATATACTGAAATGTCTTCATTACATCAACAGTATCATCAAGTAATTGATGAAAAGATATCAGATAGAATAATCATTTCAGATGATGAGTTTAAGAGTCATGATTACATGTGCTCGAAGAAGTAGTGATTCGTCAATCACGCTGATATATTAAAAGAACTTGAGTTCATCTTCTTTACTTGACATCAAGTCACACATCTATCTACATGAAAAATTGAAAGCGCAAGAGAGCAATCAGAACGCATTCTCTTTTATTGATCAGAGTCAAACATTGAATGATTGCAATTGCATGTTTATACTAACAATTTATTCAACGTTTATGTGACATAAGTCAAATCAAGAGAAGAAAAGAATTATTCAGTACAATCACACTCTATCTTCTCATCGTGCACATCTTTCTTTCATCACATATTTCTCTGCTCAATGAATAATAATCATTGAGCAAGAGAACGCAGTTTTTGACACTACAATCACGAGCATCATGAGTGCAACGAAATCGACTTCACGATCGAAGATCGAAGATCAAAGCATCGTTGTATAAAATATCATTAATGAAAAGCAGAACAAAGACGATGCATCATAATTAAACAGCATAGACACTTTCATCAAGAGTTTACTCAAGCATCATGTGTTGAATAGAAGCTATAAATTCATTACTGATAATATAGTGTCAATTTTATTGTTTCGATGACGTGAAGTCATCATGTAGTTGATGAGCGATTTTCTTTCTCAAAGAATTTTGTTCACCCAATATACATAGCATAGTTTTCTTCATGAGTTGAATCTAAATCAATGTCATAAGAATGTATGAATTCAAATCAAATCTTGAATATATGCTTTTTTGATTGAATAAGTTAAAAAATGTTTTTCATCATTTGCAATCTGAGTGTTCAGATACAGATATCAATCATTTCAACATTTTAAAACTACATGTAATGATACATTATGCAAGTCAGATTTGAAGATATGATAGTGTTAATAATTTCAATACAAAGTACAGTGAAATTATACATAAGTATTTAATAAAGATTTTTTTCAATTGCATCAATAAATAAAACACATTTTAAATACAGTTATTGCATTATAATACTAATAATAATAAATTCATACATTCTTGTGACATTGATTAGATCAATTCATAAGAAACTCTATGCTATGTATATTGAGTGAACAAAACTCTCTGAGATAGAAAATCACTCACTATCTATATGATTGCTTCACGCAGTTGAAACAACAAGATTAAGACTATGTATCAAATTTGTTCACGTTGATTGCACGTTAAAGAATGAATGTTCTAGTCATTCTAAATTGCTTCAGAAGCTTCATTTTCATCATCATTCTCGCTGCTGCTCTGAAATCTTTCGTGATCGTGATGATTATTTGATAGTTCAAGAAGTCGACGTCACGTAGCATTCTTGATCGCAGATGCGTTCAGTTCGAGCAGTGCATGAGTACATGCTTCGCTGTCTGATGACTTTGTTCGCAGTCGCATCGCGAGCTATTCATGCTTGAAACGTTTCTCGAGTGCAGATAAACATTAAGATCTATGCATTCAATTTTGATGTGAATTGCGAGAGTGCTTTTCATTTTCTGAAGATCATCACGCATCTTTATTGTCTTGTTGAATAGATGAGATCTTTGTGCTGAGATTGCATTGACATCTGCTATGCGTTTCTTGTATTTTTCTCATCGTTGCTTTCATTGATCTTTGTGATATAGCGCTATTGCGATGCTATTGCTTATTGAAATCATCATAGAGAGATTGAATCATCTGCATCTAGACTGCATTCTTGCATCTTCTTGAATAAATGTGTTCAGAAGCACTATTTTCTTGATGACAGAAAAGCGAAAGATGAGATGATTAATTCTCATCAGTTGAGCGCGTATGAGTTTGCATGCTCATCTAGTCTCTTGCGTTTTGTCGTTGACTTGACTGCGTAATGTGACTTTATTCTGCAGCATGTTCAAATGAACATGCAACGAACTTGTGTACATTTCGATCTTTAACGTTTCAATGCTTATTCTTTTGAATGCTTCTGCAACATGACGTAGAGTCTGATTCTGCAAAATTTCTAGTCTGCATTTCTTATCTGACAATTCTTTCTCTTTGTTGCGCTGATGTTAGATTGATGCTTCAAATGTGATTTCTGATCTCATTACAGTTGAGTATACTTGTCTCACTTTTGTAAAGATTGCTTTTTATATGAAGACTTTTAAACGACTAAGCGCAAGCATTCTTGTGACGTGATTCACTTCTATTTGTCGAAGATGCACGTCTCATCGCAGTTTCATGTCTAGTTGAATCTTTAAAACTCGCACGTCTGACTTTGATTTGATCACTGAGCTTTCTATTTGTATGCTAGTCATCATGTTGAATTTTCTCGATTTTCTAGTGAAATTTGTGAGCTCGTATTTTTCTGATGCGAACGTTGTGTCATGAGTTCAAGCTCACTTCGTGCAGACATCGTATGTCTTGCTCAGTGTTTTGCAAATTTCTTCAATGAATCTGTCATAGACTAGAATGTTGATGTCATTTATGAAGTTGAGCACTTCAATTTTGATTCTCAATGCTTTGCATTTTTCAATTAAATTTACGTTGAAAAATAGAAAGAGAATCGATGAAATGAGAAATTCTTGAGATATGTTTGCATTAATCTCGCACACAGTGTTCGCTTGCTCATCAAATATCAACAACATCTCTTTGTTCTTTAGAAAGCTGCGTGCTCATTCAACTATATAGCTTGACATTCTTCTTATTTTCAGCGTGTGCAATAGTCTGATGTGTGAGACTTGATCAAACGCTTTGACAATGTCTAGACTTAGCATGAAGATCACGTACTTGATGTCACAGTTTCACACAATGTGAACTTAATCTACTAGTAGATCTAACGTCAAGATCATGAATCACTTGCGTCTTGTTCTCATTTAAGCATTCAAAAACATGTGATGAATCTCAATTATGTTACTCAGTCTTTTGATCATAATTAACTTCAGAGCTTTGCTCATGATATCAAGCAAAGCAATAAATTGATATGTCTTCAAGTTGATATAGTTGCTTTTCTTTGATTTGCATAGCACTATTGTTTGAGTTTTTTTGAACTGCTTCAAGTGATATTTGTGTATCACGCATGCATTGAATATACTCGTCAGCACTGAGATCAGTTCTGTGAGATTTGCTTGAAGTGCTTTGTTTGAGATTTCAAAGACGTCTGATGCTTTGTTTGCTTTTACTCGTTTAATTGCTCGCTTCATCTCATTCTCTGAAATGCGTGAATTTGATAATACTGTTAAAGAAATGAATGAATCTAAAATGTTGTTGACGTCTGCTTGTGAGAGTGAAGAGAAGAATTTCTCTCGCAGTATCTTGATTTTTTCTTCAAACGTTATTGTCATGTGATCAGTATCATCTCGTTTCAGCGACGAAAACTGAGAAAACTTTTTAAATAACTGACTTTTGATTCTGACTCATTTTGCAAAGCATCATATCAATTTCAATGCGTCGCTTAGCTCATGCATCTGTGATCTGAAGTGTGTGCATTTTGTTTGTCTGATGATCTTGTTTTTGTGATCATTGTGTTTCAAATATTCATTTCATGTTTCTAATGTATCTTGTGTTTTTCATATGATTTGCAATCATCTTGATTTCGTTACTACTTTGAAGCAGCTCTGATTTCAGAAGTTTCTTGCTTAATTTGATAATTTTGCTCAGAAAGTAAACTTCTCAATGATCTCTTGTAGTATTCTGATGATTTTTGTCATTCTGTCATTCATCTCAGCTCTGCTGTTCAGAGAATGATCTGAAAAAAAATGTATTCACAGATAAGCATTCAATGCTTCTGTGTTTATTTTTTTTCAGAGTCAACGAGTCAAAGACTGCACTGAGATTGTTTATAAATTTAGCTCTGTGACAATCGAAAGATGATCTGATCTCTGATGTAAATCGATTCGTACTTCGCACTTGCATATCATAGACTGTATTTTCTCGCTGCTAAAGATTAAATCTATCGTTGTAAACTGATTGTGAGTCTCACGAGTGATTATGTCTAATTTCAGCAGTAGTTCTAGTCTTGCATTTGTAATAATGTTTAGTAGAGTATCAGTCATCGTATGTCGAGTGAAGCATCTTCGTTTCTCTCAGTGTGAATGATGTAGATTGAAATCTTTTACGACTAGTTGTTTGCAATCATTCTTGAGTAGTTCATTTAAGTGAGAGATAGTTGAGAATCTTTTTGTGAATGTAATGAATAGTGAGCTTGAGTTGTAGATGTTTAGAAGTTTTAACGTCTGCGTTTCATCATCTGTGTTGCGAGTTAATATTCTGATTGAGCAGATGTCTGACTCAGCTGTCTCTACTGTTCACTGATCGAGTCTTAAGCATTTGTTAATATATATGCATGTTCTTGATTGAAATGACGAGTTTTTCACTAGATAAAAGAAGTTGTGAGCTGAGCTAAATGATTGCAAGTCGTTGATGTTGTGTTCTTGCTTCTGTATGATTACTATGTCAAATTTGTGAATTTCTCTGTTGATCAAGAATGATTCTTGAATCTTCAATGACTTTCTGATGTTGTACTGTAGAATTTGTAGAAAGAATTGTTTTGTTATAAAGTTATTTGTAGCTGTTGTTGATTCTGCACTAAGAAGACTCTTTGTATGCTTTTGATCACTGAGAGTCTTTCGCACTTTCTGATTGAGCGTTTCTGAGTCTGCTCAGATGTCGTCTCATTCAAGTCGCTAGTCACGCATGAGAAGAGATTGACTCGTCTCTTCTTGACTTCTATCATCTGTCATGTTGATTCAACGTCTCGATTGCGTGTTTTCAACACGATGACTGCTGAGCTCAAAGAATTCGTTGAATCTACGAAGTCTATTGAGCTCAATGAATTCATTGAGCTTAGAGAGTTCAGAAACAACGAGAGAAGTGCGTGATTGTATTTCAACACTTTCAAATATTTGATCGATCTGTTTCTGTAGATTTCTGATGCTTGTTTCATCTGCTGTCGTCATCTGAGACAGATGTGTCTTCAGAGTTCATGATCTTCATTGCAGTTGATGCAACGTCTTTTATTCGAAAACATCACGCACTCTTTGATGTGATGTTTGTCTGCGCATTTAGCGCAGCGTTGTTTCTTCTTGCAGAATCTGATCATATGATCAAATTCAAAGCATCTGTAGCATTGAGTAATGCAACAGTTCTTTTCAAACAGTTTGCATAAGCATTCTTGATATGATTTTAGCATGCTCTCGTTCATTAGTCAATTCATCATCGCTTTGATTGCAATCTTTACGATGAGCGACGAATGAGTCTTTTCACTTTCAACTACTTTCTTGAGTCAGACTATTCTTAGAATCTCTAGATTCTCATGAAGTCTTGTGTTATCTTTTATCAGTCTTTTAATGATCACTTTCTGATTGCTTGTGTCTATTGTGATGCATATCTCATGTGCTAGCACAGCGAAGATTCAACGCACTATACGCGCTGAGTTCGTGATTTCTTTTGCTCATGTTTGAGATCTTTTCAGATTTGCTTGAGCTTCTGAGCTCACTGCGAAAAGTGTGATGTCTTCGCTTTCAAGCTTGTAAAGAGACATGATTAGATTTCTTTGAGCTGTCAACATGTTTGTGATTTCTTGAAGAATCTGTTCGATAGATTTCTTTTGTATTTTCTCTATTTTCTTTCTTTCTACTATCTTCATCATGATCTTTCGTCTCTTGCAAAGCGATGACAATTCATCTCTGAGACGTTGCTCTCTCGTTGTTGCTTCTTCTCTTGTCACGTTTGCTCATGACGTAATTCTCAATGAGAAGCGCGTGCTATTCTGTGTTTGTAGCTGCTTGCTAAGCAGTTGTATGAATGTCTTCAGTTTCTGTACATTTTTCGCCATGAATGCATTCTGATTCTCGTAGTTTTTTTCTTCTGAATCGTTTCAAAGACGTCACATCAGCTTTACTGCTACTTCTTTTCATGAATAATCTTTGTTCTTCTCTTTCTCTAACGTTGATGTCTGTATTAAAAGATCAATAATGTTAGCAACATACTTCTCGTTGTTGCGTGAGCTTTTCGATCTTACGTTGCTGTTTCTTCGTGACAAGTCAACGTTGCTCGCAATCATCTTTGAATCAGCATTGCTGCAGTTCATGCAATTTATTGTCATTTATTCATCTTCTAGATTTGTTCTGTCTTGATTGTATTGCTCTTTTCAAAAATTTGTTTTGCGTGCGTTATGATTGTTTTTTGCATTATAATACTTGACATTTAAATTTTCTTGCAATGAAAAATATTCTTCTTTACAGAGATACAAGATAAAGCAAGATTAACAAGCATGCATTGATTGTTATAATAACATGATTTAATTATGTCTTTAATCTTCATAAAATTCAAAATGCATTTATTTATAAACAATGCAATCAAATACAAGAGATAGAACTTAATTTAAAGTTATGATGTTATACATTGATTTTAATTAAAATTCTGAACATGAAGAAGTTTCTTGATGCATTAATAGTCTTCATATGCAAATGTTGCAACATAGTTGATAAGAAAGTTGTATCAGATAAAAAGTTGAATAAAAAGAAAAAAAACTTGATCTGAGTTGAATCATACTACATAAGCATTCATGAATTACTTCAATGCTAAAAATGAGATGAAAAAGACATTAATGACTTAAAGAATCTTGTCAATGATAAAGTATACTGCTCATTGAACTGACAAAGAAAGAAGAAAATTTAAAAACATGATTATGTTTTGATTCAAAAAAGATTGAAAGAAGCAATTAAAGTATCAACTCTGTTAAATGATTGACTGTTTAATCAACTATGACTTATTCTTTTTATTATACATTCATTACATTAAAATAACAAGAATAATGAGTTATAATACAATGATATTCTTGTTGAACTACTTAAATCTTGCAATGAAGAAACTTAATATGCTATGCATGAAATGATTGAAATAAAGCATTGATTTAAAGATAACATCAAAAATTCTTGTTCACTTGAAGTTAGTTGATTTTTTCATTTGTATACAATTTTGAGAAATGTACATGTTGTATCAGCAAACAATAATTATAATGAGTTAAATAAAAATAAGTTCTTCTACATTAATAACTTCAGCAACTGAGATTTATATAATTCAATTTACAAGAAGAATTTCTTGCATAAAGAAATAATAATAATAATAATAATAATAAATTCATACATTCTTGTGACATTGATTAAATTGATTCATGAGAGAAATTTTATGCTATGAGTGTCAAGTGAACAAAATTCTCTGAAATAGAAAATCACTCGCTATTTATACGACTGCTTCACGCAGTTGAAACAGCAAGATTAAGACTATGTATCAAATTTGTTCATGTTGATTGCATGTTAAAGAATGAGTATTCTAATCACTTTAAATTGCTTCAAAAGCTTCATTTTCATCATCATTCTTCCTGCTGCTCTGAAATCTTTCATGATCATGGTGATTATTCAATAATTCAAGAAGTTGATGTCATGTAGCATTTTCAATCGCAGATGCATTCAATTCAAGCAATGCATGAGTACATGCTTTGCTATCTGATGACTTTGTTCACAGTTGCATTGCAAGCTATTCATGCTTGAAACATTTCTTGAATACAGATAAACATTAAGATTTATGCATTTGATTTTGATGTAAATTGCAAGAATGCTTTTAATCTTCTGAAAATCATCACACATTTTTATCATTTTGTTGAATAAATGATATCTTTGTGCTGAGATTGCATTAACATCTGCAATGCATTTCTTGTATTTTTTCCATCATTGTTTTCATTGATCTTTGTGATATAATGTTATTGCAATGCTATCATTTATTGAGATTGTCGTAAAAAGATTAAATCATCTGTGTTCAGACTGCATTCTTGCATTTTCTTGAATAAATGTGTTCAGAAGCACTACTTTCTTGATGACAAAAAAGTGAAAGATGAGATAATTAATTTTCATCAGTTGAGCATGTATGAATTTGCATGCTCATTTAATCTCTTGCATTCTGTCATTGACTTGATTGCATAATGTGATCTTGCATAAAGAAATAAAAATAATAAAATACTACTTTAAATATGAAAGTTGAAGATATTTGAAATTAATTCAATCTCATTGCAGATAAAAATTAAATAATGTATATGTATTATGTTTATGTTTCAGAGCATATACAAAATAATCAAAGTCAATCATGTTACATAATTAATTAACTAAGAAATATAATCATTTTTTAATTTTATTTAATCAAATTTTTCTTAATAAACAGAAATCTCAACTATAAATTGATGAAAATTAAAGTCAAAGTTTAATCTTATAAAAGTTATATTTAAATAAAATATATATTTATTTATTTATAAATTCTTACATTCTTGTGACATTGATTAGATCGACTCATGAGAAAAATCTATGCTATGTTTATTGAGTGAATAAAACTTTCTGAGATGAAAAATCACTTGCTATCTATGTGACTGTTACATGCAGTCGAAATGATAAAGCTGAAACTATGTATCAAATTTGTTCATGATGATTGCATGTTAAAGAATGAATGCTCTTGTCACTCTGAACTGCTTTAAAAGTTTCGTTCTCATCATCATTCTTGCTGTTGTCTTGAAACTCTTCGTAATTGCGATGATGACTTGATAGTTCATGAAGTCAACATTTTGAAGCATATTCAATTGAAGATGCATTCAGTTTGAGTAATGCATCAGAATATGCTTGATGATCTGATGATTTCATTCGCAGTTGCATTGAAGACTATTCATGCTTGAAACATTTCTCAAGTGCAGATAAACATTTAACTCTATGCATTCAATTCTGATGTAAATTGTAAGAGTATTTTCAATCTTCTGAAAATCATCATGCATTCTTATTGATTTCTTGAATAAATGAAATCTTTGAGCGAAAGTTGTGTTAATATCTGCAATGCATTTTTTGTAGTTTTTTCATCTAAGATTTCATTGATTCTTGTGAAACTGTGCAATTGCATGTTCACTCGCTGAAATCAATGTTGAAGAGTTAAGTCATTTGCATCTAAATTGTATCTTTGTTTCTTCATGAATTGAAACATTCAGAAACATCATCTTTTTAGAAGTTGAAAAGCGAAAGATAAGCTGATTAATTTCTATCAGATGAGCATGTATGATCTTGCATGCTCATTGAGTCTTTTGCGTTTTATCATTGATTCAACTGCATAATGTAGTCTGATTCTGTAGCTTGTTTAGATAAACATGAAGTGAAAGTGTATATGTTTTGACTTTTAGCGTTTCAATGTTTACTTTTTGAAAGATGTTTATCACATGACGCAGCACTTGATTTTGAAGAGCTTTTAATCATCATTCTGTGCTCAACAATTCTTCTTCTTTATTGCGTTAATGTTATACTGATGCTTCAAACGTTATTCTTGATCTCATTACTGCTGAGTATATCTGTCTCATTTTTGTGAATGTAACTTCTCAAGTGAAGATTTCAAGTCAATTAAGCATCAGCATTTTGATGATGTAATCTGCTTCTATTTGACGAAGATGCGAATTTCATCATAGTTTCATGTTCAGTTGAACTTCAAGAACTTGTATGTTCAACTTTAACTTTATTATCAAGTTTTTAATACATAGATTGATCATCATGTTGAATCTTTTTGACTTTCATGTAAAATGTGTAAATTCATACTTCTTTGAAGTGAATGTGATGTCATGTGTTTGAGCTTACGTCGTACAGACATTGTATGCTTTGCTTAATGTTTCGCAGATTAATTCTATGAATTTATCGTAGATCAGAATATTGATATCATTTACAAAGTTGAGTATCTTGATTTTGATTTCTAATGCTTCACACTTTTCAATTAAACTTGCATTGAAGAATAGAAAGAGAATTGATGAGATGAGAAATCTCTGCAATATGTCAGCATCTATTCATTGCATCGCGCTGATTTATTCATTGAACATCAATGATGATTCTCTGTCTTTCAGAAAGTTATGAGTTCAGTTGATTATGTAGTTCAATATTCTTCTTCTTCTTAGAATATGCAGAAGTTTGATGTGCAAGACATGATTGAATGCTTCAGCAATATTTAAACTAAGCATGAAGATCACATACTTGATTTTGCAGTTTCATACTGTATGTACTTGATTTATTAATAGATTCAACATTGAGATCATGAATCACTTATGTCTCATTCTCATTTGAGCATCTGAAAGCATGAAATGAGTTTCAGTAATGTCACTTAATCTTTTGATCATGATTGATTTCAGTGTTTTATTCATGATGTCAAGCAGAGCAATGAATCAATACATCATTGAATCAATGTAATCACTCTTCTTTAATTTGCATAGTACTATCATCTGAGTCTTTTTGAACTGCTTTAAGTGATATTTGTGAATTACACATGCGTTGAACAGACTGATTAGTATCAAAGTCAGTTTCATTAAGCTTGCTTAAAGTGCTTTATTTGAAATCTTGAATGCATCTGATGCTTTGTCAACTTTTATTCATCGTATTATCTGTCTCATCTCATTTTGCAATAAGACTGAATTGAATAATACTGTCAATGATATAAATGATTTCAAAATGTTGCTGATGTCTGTCTGAAAAGATGATGAAAAGAACTTCTTTCATAACATTTTCGTTTTTTCTTCAAATGATTCTGTCATATGTTTGAAATCATTGCTCTTTAATGAAGAAAACTGTGAAAGTTTTTTGAGTAGCTGACTTTCGATTCTGACTCATTTTGCGAAGCATCAAATCGATTTTAATTCATTGTTCAATTCATGTATTTGAGATATAAAATATGAATGTTTTATTTCTTTAATGATCTTGTTTTTGTAATCATTGTATTTCAGATAATCATTTCATGTCTTTAAAGTACTTTGCGTTTTTCATATGATTCATAGTCATCATGATTTCATCACAACTTTCAAGCAGTTCTGATTTCAAAAGTCTTATGCTCAATTTGATGATTTTGCTTAAGAAGTAGATTTCTCGATGACTTTTTGTAATGCATGAGTGATCTCAACTACTTTGTTATTTATCGCTGTCTTGTCATTTAAAGAATGATCGACGAAGAAATGTATTCTTAGATGAGTGTTTAATGCTTCGATGTTCATTTTCTTTCGTAATCGACGAGTCGTGAACTGCATAAAGAATGTGTATAAACATAACTTCGTGACAATTGAAAGATAATCAGATTCTTGATGTAGATCAGTTTTCATCTCGCATTTGTATATTATGAACTGTATTTTCTTACTGTCAAATGCTAAATTTATTGTTGTGAGCTGATTGTGAATCTCTTTAATAATTGTGTTTAACTTAAGCAATAACTTTAGTCTTGCGTTTGTAATGATGTTTAGTAAAGCATCAGTTGCTGTGTGATGAGTGAAGCATCTTCTGTCTTTTCAGTATAAATGATGCATGTTGAAGTTTTTCACAATCAGTTGTTTGCAATCATCTTTGATTAGTTTATTCAAACGAGAAATAGTAGATGATTCTTTCATGAAGATAATGAACAGTGAGCATGAATTATAAATGTTTATGATTCATAACATCAGTGTTTCGTCGTCTGAGCTGCTAGTTAACAGCTTGATTAAGCAGATGTTCAATTTGATAGTTTTCGCTGTTCATTGATTGAATTTTAAACATTTATTGACGTAAATGCATGTTCTTGTCTGAAATGATGAATTCTCTACTAGATGAAAGAAGCTGTGAGTTGAGCTAAACATTTGTGAAACATTGATGTTGCAACTCTGTTTCTGAATGATTATTATGTCAAATTTGTGAATCTCTCTGTTTATTAAGAATGATTTCTGAATTTTTAGTAATTTTCTGATGTTGTACTGTAGAATTTGCAGAAAAAGTTGTTTTATCATAAAGATATCTGTAGCTGCTGTTGACTTTGCGCTGAGATGACTTTTTATATGCTTTCAATCATTGAAAGTCTTTCACATTTTTTGATTTGATATTTCTGTATCTGTTCAGATGTCATGTCTTTTGAGTCGCTAATCATGCATGAAAAGCAATCAATTCATCTTTTCTTGACTTTCATTACTTATCATGTTGACTCATCAATGTTTTGACTGCTTGTCATCATCGAGATGTTCATTCAACTCGATGAATTCATTGAACTCAAGAAGTTCATTGAATTTAAGAAGTTCATTGAATCTAAGAAGTTCAAAGAGAAAGAAGAGAATAAGTCATTGTATTTTGACGTTTCAGAATATCTGATCAATCTGTTTTGAAAGATTTCTTCTGATTGCTTTATCTGTAGTTTTCACTTGAAGCATGAGTGTCTTCAGAATTCGTGATTATTATTGCAGTTTACACATCATTTTCTATTCATCAACACAACACATTTTTCAATGTGATGCTTGTCTGTGCATTTGAAGCAACATTTTTCATTTTTGCAAGATTTAGTCATATGATCAAAATCGAAGCACTTGTAACACTGTGTGATACAACAGTTCTTTTCAAACAATTTACATAAGCATTCTTGATATGAATTTAACATGCTTATGTTCAATAGTTGATTCATCATCATTTTAATTGCAATCTCTATAATGAGCGATGAGTAAATCTTTTCACTTTCGACTATCTTTTTGAATTAAGCTATTCTCAGCATCTTTAAATCTTCATGAAGTCTTGCATTGTCTTTCATCAGTCTTTTGATGATCATTTTCTGATTGCTTGTATTCAATATAATGTGTACATCATATATCAGTATTGTGAAGCTTTGACGCATTACATACGCTGAGTCTGCAATTTTCTTCGTTCATTTCTGAAACTTTTTCAGAGCTGCTTAAGCTTCTGAGCTTACTGCATGCAGTGCAACGTTTTCGCTTTCAAGCTTGTAAATCGACATGATTAAATTTTGTTGCATTGTTGACATGTTTTCGATTTTCTGAAAGATCTGATTAACTGACTTCTTTTGTATTTTTTCATCTCTTTTCTTTTCATTGTTTTCACTAGAATTTCGCGTCTTTTGCGAAGTGATGATAAATCGTCTCTGAATCGTTGCTTCTTTATTGTTGTTTCTTCTTTTACTACATTGATTCATGATGATGTTTTAAATGTAAAATGCATATTCTTTTATGCTTGTAACTGTTTATTGAAAAGTTGAATGAATGTCTTCAACTTCTGTATATTTTTCGCAATGAATGCATCTTGATTCTCTTTCTTTTCAATCTTTCTTTCTGAAATGTTTTGAAGATGTTGAATCAGCTTTAAAGTCACTTTCTTTCATGAATAATCTTTGCTCTTCTCTTTCTCTAACATTGATGTCTGTGTTAGCAAATCAATGATGCTGATAACATTCATCTCGTCATTGCGTAAGCATTTAGACTTCGCGTCGCTGTCTTTCTGTGATGAGTCAACGTTGCTTGCAATTATCTTCAAATCAGCATTATTGCTGTTCATGCAATTCATCATCATCTATTCATTTACTTGATTCTTACTCTCTCGTTTATAGTTCTTTTTTCAAAAATTCATTTTACGTGCGTTGTGATTATTTCTATAAAATATATATAGCAAACAAAGCTTTGCTCATCACAAAAGTATCATTAGTTACAAATTTGATATCATGAAGTCAATCAATTAAAATCAATTATATTAATGAATTAATCTGAAAAATTGAATTGACTTGATGATTATGAGTGATTATATTATAAAGAAGTGTGAATGACTCAGTAGTAAATTCTAAATAATTGATATGTATTTCATAAATTTAGTTAAAAACTTAAGCAATAAGTAAATCATTGAAAACTGATGTTAATTATTACATGAATAAAATGTAATAAGTATGATATTAATCAAATTTTAAAGTTATGAATCATTGATGTTAAAGTTTTTTGTGATAAGCGCAGTTGTTAGTCACAGATGCAAAAAGATTCAACAAACATTAAGTTTTTTATTTAATATAATGAATGCATTATCAAAGATATTATGTAAAAAGTATGTACATTATAAATGATTAATAAACAGAGTGAAAGAAGAATTTAACATTAATGAGTCTGAATATATGTAATTAAAAATGCAAATATGAAATCAGATGAAATTTCTACAACTTATAAAACAAAAGTTAAATATAAACAAGTTAAAAGAGATTCTCAGATTAACATTTGAAGTCATATATCACAAGTTTCATATTATATTTAATGATATCATGAGATCAAGAAGTGATTCTATGTTAATGTTCATGACACAACAATTAAATTACAATGTAAGAAAATAATTCAAAGTCAGAGAAACATGATGAAACAATCTCAAGTACAATTCTTCATCATTTTCTTAATTAAAGATACATTCACATATTTTAAATTATATCATCTGCAATGAACAAAATCATAAGAAATCTCAATCAATATCAGTTAGATCAGTCAAAAATATCATAATACAAATTAATCATGATTTCAATCATAATATATCTTGCAGATCATAAGATTTTCTTAAACATGAAGCAGTGAAGAACTCAATTTGCATTAATGACATGAAATATAATAAATTTATAAAGTTGATTGAGAATTAGCTGAATTACAACTGTGTCACAGATACAATGATATACAATTAAGCTAAATTTGCAAAAATATATATTAACAACGAGCATAAATAAAAAACAGCATTGAAAGAAATGCATGCAAAAGAGTTTATTCACTTTCTTTTTACAATTCAATCTGCTGCAAATAATAATTGTATATTTCAAATTTCTTGTAATACTCAATTCAAGCAGTTAATCATTGAAGAAATTATGTAGAATGCTCATAAAGAACATGTTCATGTTCAAGACTTTCAGTATAAAATGACATAATGAAATCATGTCATAATTAAGAAATTTCAAGACTTAATAATAAAACTTATAATTTATTCAATCTTAACAAGAATTCAATAAACTTTTATTAATGTTAAATGAATCATTTTTAATGTTCAGAATAAGATAAATCTTTTTCTTATCATAAGAAAAAATTATTTGCAATCTGACATTCTTTTTTATTCTTCTTCTTAATCATTTATTGCATAGATTTTCTCAATGATTATACATTGTTAAGTCACATTAAATGACTTTCATCTTGAATGCAACATGAAAATACATTAATCTTGATGATGATGAATTTATCAAGATATTAAATAACATTACAGAAAAGACATCATCATATAAGCAACTTCAAGACATCATCATCATCAAAGTGCAACGCAATTGAATATACAAAGATTCATGATGATAATAAGATCATAACAAACTCAAGTGATAACAATTTTGTAAGAAGAGTTTTTAATAAAAACAAATATATCACTTTTGAAGTAAAAATTCATTTAAGAATTTAAAAGAATAAATAATTAATTTGAAAATAACAAGAATTGAACATGATCAAAGCATTTAATAAAAGTATCTTTGCAAAGTTGTCACGACATTTCAAAAATTTAACATATACAACATTGAATAATTTAATTCTTTTTAATCAATTAATAATAAACATACTAGAATTTATTTTGATGATGATGATATCAATCATGCAAACTGAAAATTAATAACATCATATTTATGAAAAAAAACATCATGTCAAACTAAATATTAATTCATCATTGATCATGAGTCAATTATTAAGATTTGCATTCATTATTTACTTATGTAAATATTGAATGATCATGTTGATAACAACAGCAATTCATGATCAAATGTTAAAAAAGAATGACTTAGTAAGAAAATGAAAAAAGCATAAAAGAAGATCACAAATCATTTAAACAAGAAGTCAGATTACAAATGTTCTGAAGTAAAGAACATTTTAATGAAAATAAAGACTTGAAAGATAACATGCTCAGATCTTTCGTTGCAAATAAGATTTATGCTAAGTAAATGTATGACTTCTTTGAAATGTAATGATTTAATGTACTAAGTTAAGTATGAATCATAGATAAAAGTGAATATAATTGATAGAAGTAACTTATAAGAAAAGTGCAAAATAATTTAATACAAAGTGTTAAATAATAATGACTTTGCATGTGATCAAATATGTATTAATCAAATATTATAACATCAATTAACATGAAAAGATTCTTCAAGACAGATTTTACATAAAAATTATAGTGAATGTATTGATTTAGAAGTTTTACTGCAAAGTCAGAAATGAGATAGTATATCAAGAATATATAAAGATATTCTTTAATTCACTTTTTACTAATGTTATTTTCATTACAGTAACAATGATTACTCATTGTATACAAGAATATAAATTAAAAGAGTACAGATTAAACAAGTTTAAGAAATTAAATGTAAAAAGTAAGTGAACTTTTGCATATATTAATGATTAAAGTAATTAAAGCAAAGCTGAAATTTATAACATGCAGCAACATGAATGCACATCAATACAATATAAAATCAATAAGCTTATAATCATCAACAAGTAATATTGAAGATTCTGCTATGTTGTATTAAGCAATAAATTAATAATAATGATATTAAGATAACTATTAACATTCAAGCTATATTTAATATATATGTTGATTATCTTAATAATCTTTTATTATACAAGTTAAAAAATAACATGCAACTTAATTTAAACATAAATCATAAGAAAATACTTTTTCATTAAAAAAGAATTTTCATCTTTCAATTTTTAAAACTATCATCACTCATAAACTTTAAAAGTAATATTATTGAATAAAGTAATAAATATTACAACTTATAATTAAATCTTCAATCATTAATGCTATGTAAATGTCACGGACTGAGGGCTGGATGGAACCAGGATGGAATTCTAATAACTAGATTTTAGATACAAGACGTTGCACGAAGAAGAAAGGAAAGAAAGAGATCATTCAGAGGT
>JAABVA010000921.1_pt1 | contig 33469 bp, 38 predicted proteins | sample 5560331 | NCBI WGS metagenome assembly JAABVA01 (sample SAMN12812661, study PRJNA571458) | rock metagenome | isolation source: Antarctica rocks | place: Antarctica: Victoria Land, Mt New Zealand sud | collected 2016-01-07 | reverse complement strand
CGAACATTGGCCACCCCATCCCCGGCTGCCAACAGCACCCGGGCCCGAATCACCTGCCGATGCGGCGCTGTCTGCGACCCCGCCAACCGGGTCAGGATCGCGCGATCACCATCGGACAAGGGCAACGGAGCTGCGGGTGCCTGCATCGCTCAATCATATCCCGATACCATTCAGTATTTAGGAAACACTCCACTAGATCGTCGCCTAGATAGGTGACCCAGCACCGCTAGATATAGATAGGTGACTCAGCACCGCTCACCGCAGATCAGCCGAAGCCAGCGCCCCGGATCACGCCACCAGCCAGGACACTCGTCCTGGCGATCCTGCCTGGACGCCTGCGAGCGGTGGTCGACATGCCGACCACAGGGCCACATCGTTCCGTCGAACCTTGAAGATGATGTCGTGAAGACCTGCCACTTACCGCCATGGGCGACAGGTCAGGTGGCCGGAGAGAAGTCGGAGATTGCGTTGGCCAGTTCGGTGGGCGCCTCCAGGGGGATCAGGTGTCCGGTGCTCGGGATCACCATCAACTCTGCGCCTGGGAGGTAGGGGATCAGGTTTTGTTGCAGGATCTGGGCGGGCTCGACGTGGTCGTTCTCCCCGGCGATGACAAGGGTGGGGACGTCCACCATTTGGGTGCGTTCGGAGATGTCCTGGGCGATACCTCGTAAGGGCCACTCGGTGCGGGCGGCGTCGGCGCTGGACCGTGAGTCGGTCACGATCTGCGCCTTGAGTTCGTCGGAAAGCGCTCTTGCCGTAAGGATGTCGTCGCGCGCTTGGGCCGTTGACTCTTCGCTGTCGTAGGCGTGCGAGAGCTGTTCCCGGTACTCGGTGGTGATCTGCGCCCCGGCCTTGGCCGGTCCTGATCCCACCAGGATGAGCCCGCGGAGACGGGCGGGGCGGGTGCCGGCGACCAGTTGTGCGACCTTGCCGCCCATCGAATGACCAACGAGCACATAGTCTCGGGCGCCGGCATCATCCAGGACGGAGAGGGTGTCGGCGGCGAGTTGGCTCAGGGTGTACGGGCCGGAAAGGCCCCTGGACCGGCTCCACCCGCGGAAGTCCATGGTCAGAACATCGTGGTCGGCGAGGCGGTCGGTGACCAGATTCCACGTACGCGCCGAACCGCCCCAGTAGTGGAGGAACACCAGGGTGGGCCCGCTCCCCCGGCGGTGGTCGTAAGCGGGTAGGACCTGCTTGGTGGCGTGCATAATCGCTCCTCTGATGATATTTACGGTGTGTTTGCTCTTGGTGTCTATTGCACCGCAGGCCCGAGGCTGGCGCATCGGTCGGAATGGACGTTCGGTAGTGGAAAGTGGACATGTCAAAGATTCGGCAGCTGACCTGGCAACCTGCGGGTGCGGTGGCGCGCCCGGTCGAGGTGATGACGTTCGACCGGCTCCGCACGCTCAACGACGGTAGAACGCAACGGGCCGACTTCAACGTCCTGGCCGTCATCCAGGCCGGGCACGGGTCGGTCTCGATCGACTTCTCCAGCTATCCGCTGATCGAGCGGACCGCGATGTGGATCGCGCCCGGCGCCGTTCACCGTTGGGATCAGATGGCTGACGTGGCAGGCCACGTCGTGCTGTTCGTCCCTACTGCCCCGGTCACACCCGCCACCCGGCAGCTCGTCGCGGCGCCGGACCTGGTCGCCGGATGGCGCATCCCGGCCGATCAGTGGGGGCTGGTGACGGCCGCGATGACCCACCTTCGGCTTGAGGCATCTGCTGCACCGACTGGCCCAACGACCGAACTGCTCGAAATCCTGGTGTCCGCACTCGTCGCTCGGCTCAGGCCGCCGCCAGCCAGGGCTCGCCCCGAGAACACCATATTCCGGTTATTCCGCTGCCACGTCGAGGCCCACTTCCGTGTTCACCACGACGCCGGCTACTACGCCCAGGCCATGGGCTTTGCGCCGCGGACCCTGTCCAGGGCCGTTCAGCAAGCTACCGGCCAGACGGCGAAGACCTACCTCACCGACCGTCTCGTGTTGGAAGCTCAACGGCTGCTCGCCCACGACCGGCTCACTACCAGCAGATGCGCCTCCGAACTCGGCTTCCTGGACGCCTCCAGCTTTTCGGTGTTCTTCCGCAACGCGACCGGACAACGCCCCGGCGCCTGGCAGACCACCAGTTTCACCGGCTAACCCCCGCCCCTAGGGACCAGATCAGCAGCTATGTTGATCTGCCCTGATGGGGTATACCCGCCCCAAAAGTGGTTCGCTGGTTGCGAGTTGACCCCTGTACGCGGCGCGTTGTCTCGGCCCGACTTGAACGACATCCGGCGGCGATCAATGGTGCCGGCCGTTGAGCAGGTCGATCGGCCACTGGCGTGCAGCGGGCTATCGGTGCGGTCGGGCGGGGGTTCGGTGTCAGTTCTGGACGGTGGGCCGGATGGTGATATCGCCGATCTCGACGTCGTGCGGTTGCTCGATCGCAAAGGCGACGGCGCGGGCCACGGCATCGGCACCGATACCGATCGCGGCCATCCTGAGCTGGCCCTGTTCCCGGACGTCCGCATCGTTCACGTGATGAAGGAGCTCGGTACGGACGAAGCCGGGTGAGATCGAGGTGGTGCGCAGGACGCCATCGGTGGACTCCTGACGCAACGCCTCCAGCAGCGTGCGGACAGCGTTCTTGGTGCCGGCGTACACCGCCTGCGTCGGCACGATCTTGAGCCCAGAGGTCGAAATGACAGTCACCAGATGCCCGCGGCCCTGACGACGGAAGATCGGCAGCGCCGCGGCGATTCCGTGCAACACACCACGCAGGTTGACATCGATCATCGCGTCCCAACCGTCGACGTCCAGCTCGTCCACCGGGCCGGTCCTGGCAATTCCGGCGTTGCTGACCAGCACGTCCAGACGCCCGAACTGCTCGACCGCGGCGCCCACCAGCCGGTCGAGATCCACTCGCCGGGTGACGTCCACCGGTTCGATGGCGACCCGGCCGCCGGCGTCCGCGATCCGGGTTGCCAACCCCTGCAGGCGATCCGTGCGGCGCGCGCCGAGCACTACCGCCGCGCCGCGGCCGGCGAGTTCCAACGCAATCGCCTCACCGATGCCGCTGCTTGCTCCGGTGATGGCACAGATCCTGCCAGCGAATCCACTCATGCCACACGCTCCCTCGTCTACGCTTGCGGACAGTTGTCCGCTACGGCGAAACAGTACCGGACAACTGTCCACTTGAGAAGGAAGGTCCATCGGGTGACTCGAGCGCAACGCGCCGACGCCGTCGACAACCGAGATCGCATCGTCGCCGCGGCGCGCAGCGCGTTGGCGCGCTCCAACGGCGCAGCCGACGAGCTAAAATTGCACCTCGTCGCTAAGGCAGCCGGGGTGGGTCAGGGCACCCTCTACCGGCACTTCCCGACCCGTGAGCACCTGCTTGCCCAGGTTTACCAGCAGGAAATCCACGAACTGGTGGAATCGGCCTCCGCGTTGCTGGCGACGCTGCCCCCGTTCGAGGCTCTGACGCGGTGGCTGGACCGCATCGCGGACTATGCGCGGGTCAAGCGCGGCGTGATCGCGGCGATCGAGGCGACTGCTTGGCAGGGTCTGTATGCCGACCACCACAACCGATTCGACCAGACCCTGGACGACATGCTCGATCGCGCAAAAGAATCAGGCGATGTCCGTGACGACGTCGACGCAACCGATGTGATCCTGCTGCTCGGAGCGCTGACCCGCATGCCGCCAGCCGAGTGGGAGGCCCGGTCCAGGAAGGCCGTTGCAGTCATTCTTCAAGGCCTGCGCCTGGTGATCACGCGAGAACCGCGCGTTGGCGATTCTCCTGCGCTCTGCCCGACAACTGAAAAATAATTCGAGAACAAGTTGTAAACCTGACCGATACGAAGCTTGGGTTAATTTTCAAGCTGCTGCCCTACAAACTCGAGCTGCGCGATGTGTGTTCGCCGCCAACGAGGCGATGCGCGACAGCGCCGCCCGCTCCAACGGCGCGCTGCAGGCGGCGTACTTCATCATCGCCATCCGAGCTGCCGGGCTCGCGGCCGGCCCCATGATCGGCTTCGACGCCGCCGTCCATCACGCGTAGGAGCCCGCGACCAGTCGATCAATCAAAGACGCCGCCAGCATCGCAGGAGTCCTGACAAGAATCACAACAACCGGCCGCCGAGATCATGGGAACGCCGCTCCGAGCACCATCGGGGGACATTGGCACGCCTGTGGACCTCCGCCGGGCACGAGATGACCGCACTGGGGCATCTCGGTGGGGACGCCGCCGACGCCGACGTCGTGCTGCTCGCCGTACCTGGGTGCCCGATGACGGATCGTCTACGGAAGGGCCCTGTCGGCCTCGATTTCGCCAAGCAGTGTGAGCCGGTCGCGGACTTTGTCGGCGATGGCGGTCAGTGTCGCCAGCTCCCCGGGGGTGAGCTGATCGATGACCGCTGAGCGGACGTCGGCGACATGTTGCGGGGCAGCCGCTTGGATCAGTTCGCTACCGCGCGAAGTCATGCAGACCACTGCGCCCCGCCGGTCGCCGTGGCACCGCTCGCGCGAGATCAGGCCACGGGTCTGCATCCGGCCCAGGTGCTGCGAGAGCCGGCCCTTTTCCCAGCGCAGCAGATGGGTCAGCTCGAACGGGCGCAACCGACCGTGGGCTGCTTCTGAGAGATGCGCCAAAACTTGGAAGTCGGCGTGCGACAGATCGCAGCGGTTGCGCAGCTGCCGCTCGATGAACTCCCCGAGGCCCTCCTGCATGGCCATCAGGCTGCGCCACGCCCGCTGCTCCCGATCGTCGAGCCACCTCATCTCGGTCATGGATGTCAATCTAGCCAGCATTTGGTTCAGGTGTGAACAAGATGGCGTAGCGTTCAGTTCACACGTTAACTACCGGGTCGGCGGACGGCGTCGACGGATCCGCAACCACTGACCGAAGGAGACCGAGATGAACATTGTGACCATAGGGCGAGGGACGATCGGCGGGGGCCTGGCCAGGCTCTGGCGGACCGCAGGGCACCAGGTCCAGGAGTTCGGCCGGGACGGCGGGGATGTCTCGGCCGCCGACGTCGTGCTGATCGCGGTGCCCGGCGCGGAGATCTCGTCGGCGCTCCGTGCCGTGACCGGTCTGGAGGGAAAGATCGCGATCGACGCGACGAACATCCTTCCCGAGCGTCACGGCAGTTTCCCGTCCTACGCGCAGGAAGTGAAGTCTTTCACCCACGCCCCCGTGGCCAAGAGCTTCAACATGAACTTCGGTGGGCTTTTCGACAAGGTGCACGAACAAAGGGTGCGACCCAGCAACTGCTACGTCGCCGACGAGGGCGCCCGTGAAGTCGCCGAGCAGCTGATCCGGGACGCCGGCTACGACCCGGTGCACGTCGGTGATCTGTCCCGGGCCCGTGACCTGGAAAACGCCGCCGCACGACTGCTCATGGGCGTCCAGCCGGTCGGTGGGGTGTTCTACCGGTTCGCGGTACCCGGAGAGCTCTGAGCAGACACAGCTGCGACCCAAACGTCCTTCCAACAACCGGCAGAAGAGGAAGCAAACAATGAAGGCGGCAATCGTTTCGGGTCCGAATCAGACCCCGATCTACGGTGAGTTCGACGAACCCCGACCGCAAGATGGTGCCAGGGTCATCCAGGTGACGGCCTCCGCACTGTCCAACGCCACCCGAGCGCGGGCGGCCGGAACGCACTACTCGATGACCGGCGGGTTCCCCCTGGTACCCGGCCTGGACGGCGTCGGCCGGACCGAAAGCGGCGCTCGCTTTGCGTTTCTGCTGCCGGAAGCACCGTTCGGTGGGATGGCCGAGAAGACGCTGGTGCGGGACGCGCTCTGCCTACCGGTTCCCGACGCGGTCAGCGACGTAATCGCCGCAGCGATCCTCAACCCGGGTCAGTCGCCGATCGGCGCGCTCCGCACCCGGGCGGGACTTCAACGCGGCGAAACCGTTTTGATCAACGGTGCGACCGGCACCACCGGGCAGGTCGCCGTCCAGATCGCCAAACACCTCGGCGCCGACCGGGTGATCGTCACCGGCCGCAGCACAAGCGCACTGGCCAGGCTCCTCGATCTGGGCGCCGACAGCGCTATCGACCTCACCGCTGACCCTCAAGACGTCCAGGACATGCTGACAGCGCAATTCGCCGACGGTGGCATCGACATCGTTGTGGACTACCTTTCCGGCCCACCCACCCAGACCGTGCTGGCCGCCATCGCCAGTGGCCACAAAGCGGCCAAACCGGTCCGCTACGTCATCGCCGGCACCTCGGCAGGCGCCTCGACCAACGTACCGACCAGCGTGCTGGGCTCCGCCTCCGTCGTCCTGATGGGCGCCGGGATCGGCTCGGTGCGGATATCGGAGATCCTGCAGGCTTCCACCGAGGCCCTGCAGATCGCCGACTCGGCGAACCTGCAGATCGAGGTGACCCAGGTGCCGCTGGCCCAGGTTGAGCAGGCCTGGACCTCCGACTACGGCCGCAGCCGCGTCGTGTTCACCACCTGAGAATGTAAAAGTTGCACGGTCAGTGGTTCTGGTTCACGTTTCATGATCCTGTGCTCAGTTGTACTTATGTGGCCAAGGGGCTGAGGGACGGCAGGTTTCCCCGCACGACGATGCCGAGGCGCTGGGGTGCTTGGTCCGGGGCACCCCTATCCCGGCCCCAAACGCAGCGCGCGGCGCACCTGCAACACCGGTCGCACCATCACCTTGCAATCGCGTACCGCAGACATCGGGTATCGATTTTAGCGACGTGTGCAGCACTCGGTAGCGGAACGCGGCTACCTCGCATCGCGCTAACTCTGGTTGCTGGGCACAGCCCAGCAGTTTCCACCAGGCGATCAGATCCATCGCCGCCAACACCACCTCAACCATGCATGGTTCGCCGCGAAGGACTGGCAGAGGGAGGCGCGCATCCCGATGGCCTTGGCCTGAAAAATCCGGTTTTTTACCCGGGCATGCTGGCGGTGCCGCAGATCCAGCCCGCCAACTGACCCGGCACAACGCCGTGCGAGTCCCCGCACCGGCTTCATTATCGGTTGGCTCTACCTGCTGCTCACGCTGCTCATCTCCCCGCTCCTTATTTTGATCCTGAGCTCGGTGATGTCCGCGGCCACGCATTCGGAGAACCTCTGGTGGGTGTGGGCCCTCGTCGCCACTGCAGTGGTCGTCATGGTCAACGTTCAAGGCGCCCAGGCGTCCTCCCGTCTCAACGTCATACTTGGAGGTATCGAAGTCGGGATCTTCGCCGTACTGAGCGTCTGGTTGATCATCAAGGCCGGCAACCACAACACGCTGCAGGTGCTAGGTACGACGTTCGCCACCGTTCCGGCCAAACAGGAATCTCCGGCATCATTGCCGCGCCAGACCCCCCCGCCGGATGCTCCCCCGCTACCAGCACAGGCCGTTAGCCCAACAGCGGCAATGCCAACCACGGCTACCGCGAGAGTGCGGCGCACCGGCGAGACGATGAACCCAGACCTCATTGACACTCCCAAATACTATGTTCGGTCTGACCGAACCGCGGTCGGCTTGACAGAACAGAGCTTCGCATCACTTCAGCCGAGTTGTCAACCGTTCTCGACCGGCAAACTAACGGCGCCGAAGGATTGGTGAGCACCAAGGCATGGTGGGTGGAGCCCCACCTCACATTGATCGGTCTGGGCATACGATGTTCGGTGTGTCAGATCAGGTTGCGCCCATCGCCCACACCAAGTACATCGTGCAGAGCGTGGCCAGATGTCTGCGATTGTTGGACCTGCTGGGGCTCCATGCCGGCGACGGACTGTCGCTCACTGAGGCAGCCAAGCTGCTGGTCACCTCAAAGAGTGCGACCTTCGCGCTGTTGCAGACGCTGATCGCCGACGACTTCGTCGTCGAGGTCACGCCGGGGCCCCGCTACCGACTCGGACCCGCGATACTGCGCCTGGCCGATAGTCAGCTCCGCTCTATGCCGATGATCGAAAGAGTGCGACCCGTCATGCAGGCATTGACCGCCGAGACGGGATGGACCACGCGGCTGGCCGTGCCCGAACACGGCTATGTGGTGTTTATGGACCGGGTAGACGGCAGCGGAACCATCCGATTCTTCACACCCTTGGGCAGGCGCGAGCGGCCCCACCACAGCGCCGCAGGCAAGGCGATGCTCGCTTCCATGACCGACGAAGCGGTGCGCGCGATCGTCTCCGCAACCGGCCTGCCCGAACGCACGCGATACACCATCACCGACATCGCGGCGCTGCTGCAGGACCTCGCACTGATCCGCCAGCGCGGCTACGCCGTCGATGACGAAGAAGACGACGAAGGGGTCTTGTGCGTCGCAGCGGCGTTCGCCGGGCCCGACCGAGCCTGCGCCGGCGCCGTCAGTATCACCGGCCTGAAGAACGGCGTCCCCCCCTGGCGCGTGCAAGAACTAGGACGGCTAGCGCGAGCACATGCCGACCGTATGGCCGAAGTGATCGGCGGCCGCCCCGGGCATCCCCTGCCCAGTAGCAACGAACAGCCGCACCCACGCTGGGCTCACACCTAGCAGCGCGCCGCTGACCGTGATACCGCCGGGGCGGCGATCGAGCACCCGGTGGGTGCGAAGACTCTTCGTGGCTCTTCGCAGTTGACGGTGTAGGGGTGGGCGCGTCGGTCGCCAGTTGAGGGTCGAGGTCTTCCGATGATGGAGGTTCCTACGCCGCCCATTCGGAAGACCTCGACGTGCCTGAGGCCACTTCTGTGGCCCTGACCTCAATAGCTTCTGTCTGCTGGACCACGCGGTGCTGCGGCGCACCCCACGACAGTTAGCCGCGGCCGAGGATCGATCTTGCCTTCGCGGTTCATCGACGAACGCTTAGCGGGCCTTACTATTGTCGGAGATCAGGCGAACGCGGTTGTGTGGTTCTGGACCCAGGTGCGGAACGATCGCGGTGCGTTGCCGGTGAGGTTGAAGACGTCGTCCGTGAGAATGCCGGCGCGGCTCAGCTTGAAAAGTTCGTCGAGGTTTTGCCGGGCAGCAGCCATTTGCGGAGCCGTCCCCCTCTGGATGCTGCGCTGAGCTTCTTCTTCGGGCGTCGAGGCGACAAATTCCAATGGCCGGTCGAGAACTTCGGACAGGATTGCGGTCTGCTCACTGGGGGACAAGGCCTCGGGGCCGGTGACGAAGTAGCCGTGGCCGACATGACCAGGCTGGGTGAGCGCGACGGCCGCGACGGCCGCGACGTCGTAGGGGTCGACAACGCCGATCTTTCCCGGCTCGGTGCCGTCGATGACCTGCCCGGACTCGCGGATCGTGGGAGCCCACCACTGCGCGTTGGACATGAGTCCGTTGGCGTACACATAGGTGACGTCGAGATCGGAGGCGCGGAACACGTCGTCCCGGGCGGTGATGAACGCCCCGATCGTGGGCGCGGGGTGCAGTCGCGTTCCGACCGAGGACAGCACAACGACCCGCTTTACGCCCACGGAGCGGACGCCGTCGATGAATGCTTGCGCCTGTGCGGGGATGGGAGCGAGTTGCATGAAGAACACCCCGTCGACACCGTCGGCGGCCGCGGCCAGACTTGCTGGATCCTCGAGGCTGCCGACGGCGATCGAGACGCCCGGGGGGAGCACCGCTGCGCGGGATGCGTCGCGGACCAGTGCGCGCACTTTCTGTCCTTGGTCCAGGAGGTGCTCGACTAGCTCACCTCCGACGTTGCCTGTAGCGCCGATGACGAGATACATGGTTGTTCCTTTCGTTGGGGTTGCTGCGCTTATTGGGGTTGCTACCTCGGTGAGATTGTTGAAGCGAGTTACCAGGGCAGTTCGCCGTCGCGGTCTCGGTAGGTGCCGCTCGGGCCGCCTTCGTCGGCGAAGGCGAAGGTGATGATGGCGTCGGTGCCGTCTTGGACGGAGTGGCCGCGCTGTCCGCTGAGGTCCGTGGCGGTCATGCCGGGGTCGGCGATGTTGATGCGAATGTGGGGGAGCAGCCGCGCGTACCGGACGGTGAGCATATTGATGGCGGCCTTGGAGGCCGCGTAGAGCGGCGTGCCGGCGGTCGCTTCGATCCGGTCTAGATCATAAAAAAGGCCGAAGGAACCGATTCCGCTGCTGACGTTAACGATCCGCGGATCCGGGGACGTCTCGAGCAGGGGCAGGAAAGCGTGCATGACGCGGACGTAACCTGCGACGTTGGTCAGGAGCACTTCTGAGATGTCTGCGGCGGTGTAGCCGTGGACGTCGCGCAGCGGGCCGGTGATGCCGGCGTTGTTGACGAGCAGGTCGAGGTGTCCTTCCGCCAGCTGCACGAGGTCAGCGGCGTGGGCGACGGACTCGTCGCTTCCGACGTCGAGCACAATCGGTGTCGCGCCGACTTCCGCGGCGGCTGCTCGGCCTCGTTCCTGGTCCCGTGCGGCCAAGTAGACCCGATACCCGCCGTCGACGAGGCGACGAACAGTTTCCAAGCCGACGCCCTTGTTCGCACCGGTCACCAACGCGATCCGCGGTGTCCCTGCAAGTCGCTGTGTCATGAGACAAGTTTCGCTGGGCGCGAAGGAATCGGCGTGGCCCAATCTGTCCCACCCTGGCCGCGCTAAAACTGGCGACAATAATGGCATGAGCGAATCTTCGGAACTGGGTGCGATGCTGCGAGCATGGCGTGGGCGCATTCAACCGCACGATGTCGGCTCCCCCTTCGGACGCGGGTCGGACAAGACACCAGGACTTCGACGTGAGGAAGTGGCGTGGCTCGCCGGGGTATCGGCGGACTACGTGAAGCGCCTGGAGCAGGGGCGCTCCCACCCGAGCCGTAGCGTCATCCGCGCACTCGCCCGTGCCCTGCGCCTCTCGGACGCGGAATACGAGCTGGCCTGTCGTCTTGCCGGACACGCCAGCCACCTTCAGGCCGAGGTCCCGCAGCACATCACCCCGAGCGTGCAACGACTCCTCGACCGGCTTCCCGACGTCCCGATCGCCGTCTTCGACGCCGCGTGGACGCGAGTCGAACAGAACGCGCTCTGGTCCGCAGTGACCGGAGACGAACGCGAGCGGCCCCACCGAGGCGCCAACATCGTGTGGCGGACCTTCCTCGGTAAGTCCGGGTCCGTGCGTCACCCGAATCCGGAAGAGTACAAACACTCTCTAGTCGCGGACCTTCGGGAGGTCACCGCCCGCTACCCAAACGATGACGACCTGGCCGCAATGGTTCGAGACCTACTTTCCTCCAGCGCAGAGTTCAACAAGATCTGGGGCCACGCGGGCGTTGGCCGCCACGGCGGAGTAAGCAAGATCATCGATCACCCGATGGTCGGGTCGATCGAGCTGGATTGCGACGTGCTCTCCGTTCACGGTTCGGACCTGAGAATCATCGTGTTCACCGCTCCACCCCGATCATCGGCAAGCGAGTCCCTTCGTCTCCTGTCCGTCTTCGGAACAGAAACCGTTTCTTCGCAGTCGGCGCCGGGCGCGTCAGTCGCCGGTTGAGGGTCGAGGTCTTCCGATGATGGAGGTTCCTGCGCCGCCCATCCGGAAGACCTCGACGGGCCTGGCTGCTGCGCGAATGGCTCGACCGGGAGATCGGTGGCCTTCAGGAATCCAGCGACCTCTTACATCGCTAGTGTCGCGTGTTTGAAGTCTTCTTACGGTGGGCCTTGGTCAGGATCTCGTCGGGTGTTTTGGTCCAGATGAATGGGTGGCAGCGTTCGTTCCAGCCGTCGATGAACGCGCCGATGGCGGCGATGAGGTCTTTGACGGAGTTGAACGTTCCTCGGCGGATCGCTTGCCGGGTGATGACGGGCGAAAAAGATTTCGACCATGTTGAGCCAGGACCCGGAGGTGGGCTCTATGCCCCGGGTGGGTCCACGTCGTCAGCAACCACCGGACTGCGCCTAGGCCCGTGATAGCGGCGGCGATCAACGCCGTCGTGCCGATCAGGCCGACGAAGGATTCTGCCCGCAAGGGGAACGTCCTACGGCGACCGGAACCGCTCTCCGAGGCGGTGGGCGACCAAGACCGCCCGATCGTCATCAGGGGATGGCTCATCGGGAATGTCAAAGCGGGGTGGCGGGGTGTGCGGTTGTGTTGGCAGTGGCGAAATCTTGTAGGTCTGCAAAAGCTTGGGCGATCAGGGCGTCCACCTGGCTGGATGAATCGGCGACCCACGTGTGGATAGCGTGCCCCCACGCGGTGGTTCCGACTTGTGCCAGCAGAGTCGCGTTCCAGTGGGCTAGCCCGCGCTCGCGTAGCGCGTCGGCGACGATGGCGCTCAAAGCTGCTTCCTTCATCAACTCCCGCTCACGCAGTGCTGGGGTCACCGCAATGACTTGGTGGCGGGCCTCGGCAAGGGGGCGGTTTTCTTCCAGGCCCGGAGACATAGAGCGGAACGCTTGGAGCATCAACGCGACCGGTGGCAATGTGCGTGGTAGGCCCTCCAGTGCTCGAGCGAGTGCCTCCTGCTGGCGGCCTTCGGCGTTGAACAGCACCTCACGTTTGTCGGTGAAGTGGCGAAAGAAGGTGCGCTGGGTGACGCCGGCCTTCGCTGCGATATCGGCGATGGTGGTTTGGTCGTAGCCGCGCTCGCTGTAGAGCTCCAGCGCAGCACGCTCGAGTCGGTCGCGTGCTTCGACGCCACTGCGAGGCATATTGATCACCATACCTGTTGTGTCACAGTGTGACATCTAAGGTTGCGTAGCGGCACACTGTAACGCTACCGTAGGGTCACACTGTGACACAACAGTCCCAGCCTCGTCGAGGAGATGCAATGCACGTGTTCGTCACCGGTGGCACCGGTCAGACCGGTCCCGCCATCGTTTCCGAGCTGATCGGCTCCGGCCATACCGTGACCGGCCTGGCCCGCTCGGACGCCGCCGCAGCCAGGCTGCAGTCGCTCGGGGCAACACCGCTGCGCGGGTCGGTCGATGACCTCGACATACTGCACGCCGGCGCATCCCAGGCCGATGGCGTCGTCCACATGGCCATAGCCGGCGACTTCAGCAACCCCGAGGACATCACCCGGCGCGAGGTCGCCGCGATCCAAGCCCTCGGCGGAGCGCTCGTCGACACTAACAAGCCCCTGGTCACCACCTCCGGAACGCTGGTGCTGCCCGCCGGCCAGGTCACCACCGAACACGACACCCCCGACCCCAACTCGATCGGCAGTCTGCGCATCCCGGGCGCGCAAGCATGTCTGGACTTCGCTGACCGCGGTGTGCGCGCGGTCGTACTCAGGTTGGCTCCGACCGTTCACGGGCCGCGTGACCACGGGTTCATCCCGATGCTGATCACCGCGGCCCACGCGAGCGGGGTTTCCGCCTATATCGAGGACGGCTCGAACCGCTGGCCGGCCGTACATCGCCTCGACGCAGCCGACCTGTACCGCCTTGCCCTTGAGAAGGCCCCGGCAGGCGAAACGCTCCACGCAGTAGGCGAGGAAGCCATCCCATTCCGAACCATCGCCGAAAAGATCGGCGCCAAACTGAACCTGCCCACCGCATCCGTCAAGGCGGCAGACGCCGCAACCCACTTCGGCAACCCCTTCATGGCCGTCGTCTTCAGCACCGACGCACCCGTCTCAAGCCAGCACACCCAGCAGCTACTCAGATGGCGCCCCAACCACTGGACCCTGCTCGAGGACCTCGACAACGGCGACTACTTCACCACCCCACCTCTGCCTGACGCCTTCAGCATGAGTCCCGCCCCCAAGGTTCGCTGACCAACGCGATCTGCTGTCCACTCACCAGCGGTCACTCTGACGTCCGGTAGACGAACCCTCTGGGGAGCACCCACGGAGATGGCGCCGCTGGTCAACCCGCACGCCTGTTCGACCGTCCCGGTAGACCCGCCCGCAGTGTTCACCGGTGAGGGGGCGGTAAACGGGGCACCGCACCGACGATTTCACGGCGATGGATGCGCCACCTGCCCCTGTGACAACCGTCTGGCTTAGCCCGTGCTGGGGGTTTCCGCACTTCGGGCGGCGGGCAGGTCAACCGGTAACCTGAACAACCCGGGTCGCCTGGGCAAAACCTCACGTTGATCAAGATGGCGGGCTGCTGTTCATTGGTCGGCCAGTAGCGCAAGGATTCTGCGGTTGAGGTCGGCTGCTCGGCGGTAGGTTTCGTCCAGGGTGCGGTCGACTCCGCGGAGGCGGTTCTGGTCGGCGCGGCGACGAGCGACGGCCTGTTCCCAGTCGCGAGCCGTGTAGGGCGTGGGCGTAGGGGTCACCGGCGTCGCGGGTGGTGGCGGTGGTGGTTCGTCGGGGGTTTGCGGTTCGACGCGGTGGACCGCGCCCGGGCCGGTGGTGTTGCCGCGGGCCAGGTGGGACACCGAGTGCGGGGACAGCGGCCGTGGGGTGATCGACAGGTGGCCGCGGGGGTCGATCGGCGGCAGCAGCGGAACATCCCCGATCCCCTGAGCGATGGGGCGGCGGCTTCGGCACAGGTGCGGCGATGCCCCGTCCACCGCTGGGGCGCGGTCGATCGCCCCGGCCAGAGTGCGGGTGGCGGGTGAGGTGAGCGCCAGGTGCAGGGCGCGGAGCCACCGGACCAACGCGCACGGCCCGCACACAACCGGATCCTCGTCCGGATAGAGGGTGACCAACCCGATCGTCGTGTTGATGGTGGCGACTGTGTCGGTCAGCGTGATGTCGCCGGCGGTGAGGGCGGCGATCCGCCGGTACGGCACCCCCGCCTGGGCCACGATGAGCAGGGCCCGGTCGCGGCGGCCGAACCAGCCGTTGATCCAGCCGTGGGACTGTGAATCGCCAAATTAGTTGGCACGTTTTGTCCACGCTAAATGGCACGGTGTTCAGCACGCCTACGCCTCAACCGGGCACTCGATGGACCTATCGTCGCAGGTCAAGCGAGTGTGGTGCGGTATCAACGCAGACACCATGCGGCCATTCAATTTGGCGAAAGTGTGCCATATAGCGTGGCGACCGACAGTCCAGGAGCAACGGCGACCGACAGGACTGACCTGGCGACCACGGCTTCGTCACCATCGAGAGCTGTCCCGGTCGATGAACGACAGCAGCCACATGCGCTGTGAATTGGGCATTTATTTGGCACAGTTTTTGTCGGTTGAGTGCCACGTTTCGGCTCGGCCGTGCGGTGAGGTGTGTCACGCTGATGGCCCAGCGCGTTAAAGAGAGGGAATGGCGTGGTGCTTCCGGGGTCTGATCAGCAGGCCGCCCATGGGAGCACACCGCGGGGTGGTCCGGACAGTTTTTCCGGTGAGTCAAGCTCCGTTCTGGACACCGAGGCAGAGGGTGTCTTGGACGACTTGGTGTCCGCGGTCGCGCAGCGGTTGGGGACGAGCGCGGCTCAGCTCAGTATCGTGAGCGCGCAACGGGTGTGGCTCACAGCAGCGTCGTCGGACCGGGGATCAGGCCGGCATCGAAGCGACACCTTCTGCGCCCGGGTCGCCGCCGCGGGGCACACCCTGATCGTGCCCGATGCCCCCGCCTATCCTCCCGCTTCGCGGCAGACCCGCAGGTCACCGTGCCCGGTGTGGTCGGCTTCTACGCCGGCGTTCCCCTGATCACCGCGGACGGGTCCGTGGTGGGGTGTTGTGCGTGTGGGATGAGCATCCCCGCGAACTCGGCCCCGAGGACATCGCTGCGCTGGAACACTTCGCCCGCGACGCCCTCGCGTTGCTGGAGCTGCGGCGGGTCACCCACGACCTGGAATCTGCTCGGGCATTGCTGGCGGCATCGGGAACGGTGCTGGAGATGATCCTGGCCGCGGCGGCGCTACCGGAGATCCTGGACACCCTGGCCCGGGCATTGGAAGCATCGCTCCCGACCCGGTGCTCGATCCTGCTGCTGGACGGGGCGGTGCTGCACCACGGGGCCGGCCCGAGCCTGCCGCGCACCTACCTGGAGGCGATCGACGGCGTCCGGATCGGGCCGGCCGTCGGGTCCTGCGGCACCGCGGCATACACCAAGAGCACCGTCATCGTCGCCGACATCGCCGCCGACCCGCGGTGGGTCAAGCACCGCCAGGACGCCCTGGCTGCCGGTCTGCGGGCCTGCTGGTCGATACCGATTTTAGGCCCGCAGCATCAGGTGCTGGGCACCTTCGCGGTGTACTACGACACCGTCCGCAGCCCCAGCTATGAAGAACTGAGCACTCTTTCCCGTTGGGTGAACCTGGCGGAACTGGCCATCATCCGCTCCGGTGAAGTGGCGAGCCTGCGGGCGGCGGCCACCGTGGACCCGTTGACCGGGCTGATCAACCGCGCCGAGTCGCTCCGCCTACTCGAGCGGGCCACCGAGAATGCCGGTGCTGAACTGGCGGTGTTCTTCCTCGATTTGGATCAGTTCAAATTCGTCAACGACACCCTTGGACACGCCGCCGGAGATGAATTCTTGCAGGCGGTGGCCAGCCGTCTCATCGGGTGTCTCCGGCCTCATGACACGGTCGCGAGGTTCGGCGGTGACGAGTTCCTGATGCTCTGCCCCGATATCTGTTCCGCTGATCAGGCCCGCACGTTCGGCCGCCGGATCATCGCCGCCCTGGCCGAGCCACTACCGGTCTACGGCCGCACGGTGGCGCTCTCGGTCAGCATCGGTATCGCGCTGCACCCCGCGCACTCCGGGCCCGGCGCCGGTGCCGGTGACCTGGTCGCGGAAGCGGACCTGGCGATGTACTCGGCGAAAAGATCCGGCCGCAACAACATCGCCGTGTTCGACGCCGACCTGCGCCGCCAGGCCGCGGACCGGCTCAGCCTGGAAGCAGACCTCAGTCGCGCCCTGATCAATGACGAACTGCACTGCCACTACCAACCGATCGTGGACCTGCCCAGCGGGCAACTGATCGGCCTCGAGACGCTGCTGCGGTGGCGCAGCCCCACCCGAGGGACCGTGCTCCCACTGGATTTCATCCCCACCGCCGAAGACAGCGGACTCATCTGCCCGATCGGTGCGTTCGTGCTACGCACAGCCTGCCGACAACTGGCCACCTGGAACCAGATTGCATCCGGGATGCCTGCACATGTGGGTGAACATATCCCCCCGCCAGCTCAACGACGCCGGTTTCGCCGACACCGTCGAAGCGATCCTGCACCAGGCCGGCCTGCCCGCAGGGCAACTCGGGATCGAGGTTACCGAAAGCACCCTCATCCAAGACGCCACCACCGCCCGGGCCTGCCTGAGCCAACTGCGAGACCTCGGCGTCAGCGTGGCCGTCGACGACTTCGGCACCGGCTACCCCGCCCTGGCGCACCTGAAAAACCTGCCCGTGGATGTGCTGAAAATCGACCGCGGATTCATCACCGACATCAACGCATCACCCGCCGATAAAGGCATCGTCGCGGCGATCCTGGCCCTGGCCGACACCGTCGGCCTGCAGGTCACCGCCGAAGGCATCGAAACCGCTGCCCAACGACACACGCTGCAAAACATGGGCTGCAGCGCCGCGCAGGGCTACCTGTTCAGCCGCTCACTGACCGCCGCCCAACTCACCGACCTCCTGCATGCTGACCCCGCGCCGATACTGCCCACCCGAGGGTGAAACACAACCCACCGCTCCACCGGTCGCCGGGGTTCGCCCGGGTAGGTCGTACCGGACTGGAACCCAAGATCCAACTCGGCTGCGCCGTCCGACGGGTCGAACCGCCGGTTCCGAGCATGCCAACAGCGGGTCAGCGTCTGGCAGCGATGTCGAGGGCTGCTGCTCTCGGCCTCGCTGCGGCGGTGGGCATGCTCGGTGAGACGAGCGGGAACCCCCGGCGCAGAAGCACTGCGAACGCGATGAGACACGGCCATGCCCGGAACCCCCAGTGGTGACTGTTTGTCATCATGGGGGTATGCCGCACGCATTTCATTGCTTGGTTTCGGATAGGTCGGCTCGACCGGTTCCCGTCTTGATCGTGAGTGTCGGCGTGCCACGCGTGGTGCCTCCCGCATGGCGGTTGTATGAGTTGATGCTCGGCATCGGTTGGCAGCTGGCGGCAGCGCCGGTGTCGGAATCGGTGCCGGCTGTTTTCGACGCGCCGGTCGTCGCTGAGCTGACGATCGGGACGTGGGGGATGCGGCTGCGTATCCGCACCGAGGTGAACGACGGAGTGTTGACCGCAGACGCTGACGGACCACCAGATCTTCCCGCCGGTTGGTGGAGTGCGGTCGGTCGACAGGGTGGTCATTGCGCGGTGATTGTGGTGGATGTAATGGGTTTGGATCGCCGCCGGAAGCTGCGCAAGTATGTGGACAGCGCCGCCAAACGTGGGGCCGTCCTCACCGGCCGGGCGGTGGTGATCGAAGGCGACGCCTGAGCGGGGCAGCGGGCTGCGCGGCGACCACGTTCGCGAGGGCGTAACGCATGCGCCGAGGGTGGGCGTACCTGTGGACCTGCTTCCAGACCCGCGCGGCCGTACTGGGGTGCGTCCGCCTGGTTGTCCTACCGCTCTGTTGCGAACGACGGCGTCCACATCGTCGGCGACGGGTTCCACCGCCGACGGGCGATGAACGCCGGTCGCCTCGGGTTGGCCACGGTGGCGTGTGAATTGGCGAGCTACTTGGCCGCTGTTTTGCACGGTATTTGGCACCATTCTCGAACCTCAGTTCGAGCACCACGACGCATCTGGGCGTGAACCACGGCAAGGTGGCCAAATAAGTCGCCAAAACGGCCAAAAAGCGTGCAAAAACTAGGCCACATACCGGGTTCTGGCTCAAGATTCGTGAGAGTAGCTGAAGCGGTCTCGCGGCCCAGTGACCGCACATTCTCCGTACGCCTGGCGTCGGACGCTGGATGTGGCGTTCCAGGGCACTATCAACTCGGCTCGAACCTAGTGCGCGGCACATCTGCAACACCGGTCACACTGCCATCGCCGATCAGCTTCACGAAACTTGAGCCAGAACCCGTTATCTGGCCTAATGTGACCACACTAATTGGCCACGGTCTCTGGCGTACGCACACCCGACGAGGCCACTCACTGATCCATCTTCGCAGTTCAGGCGCCTGCAGGGCGATGCCGGCGCAGTGGCCATGCGGCCATTTAGCGTGGTCAAACTAGGCCACTTATCATGGAAGAAGACAGTCGACGGTCTCGGAGTGTGCCGGGTGGTCCGCGCCGGCGGCATGCGGGTGCCGATCCTGATGCTGACGGCCCGGGTGGAGCTGGACGCGCGGGTCGCCGGACTGGACGCGGGCGCAGACGACTACCTGGCCAACCCGTTCGAGCTCGAGGACCTGCTGGCCAGGTTGCGTGCGCTGCTGCGGCGAGCACCGACCGAACCGTCCAGCCCCGACGGGCAGGTACTTGTGGAGGGGTTTGCGCCATTGACACCGAAAGCAGACGCCTGGACCCCGACGGCATCCATCGCGATCCCGCCGTGACAACCCACTGAACTCCCACATTCGCCTTTAGCCAGCCGAGTCCTCCACATGCATCACCGCGGGCAGCTTTTTTGCGATTGTTAGGTTGAGTTTTTCTCTGCGCGGTGTTTACGGATTCGCCAGATGACGACGGCGGCCAGGACGATTGCGGCGACGACGATGGCCGCGGTGGTGCCCGCCGTCTTTGCGACCCGTTGGTAGGAGTTGCCGGCGAGGTAGCCGAGCAGTGTGAAGCCGACGCCCCAGGTCAGACCGCCGGCGGCGTTGAACGCCAAAAATTTGAGGTACCGCATGCGAGCTGTGCCCGCCAGGGCGGGCATGACTGCGCGGAAGAACGCCACAAACCGGCCGAGGAAGATGGCCGCGCCGCCTCGGCGGCGGAGGAAGTCTTGGGCGTCGTCAAGGCGTGCCCGCCGTTTGTTGAAGACTTTGAGGTTGAGCAGTCGAGGGCCCAGATGCCGGCCCACCTCGTACCCGACGGTGTCTCCGACGATGGCGGCGGCTACGACGATGAGCGCGATCAGCCACAGCTGGACGTGCCCGCGGCTGGCGATCACCCCGCCGATGATGGCCGCCGTTTCGCCGGGGATGACGAAGCCGATGAACAACGCGTCTTCGGCGAACACCAACACGGCAACGATCGAATACACCAACACGCCTGAAACGTTGAACAAACGGTCCAGCAGCGCAGTCACCGCGCACGTCCCAAGAGTCGAACAGTGCGTTTTGCCATCATGCGGTTGCCTTCCATGTCATCGGCTACGCGGATTGGATGCCTCACCTGAACTGGACTTTTATTACTGATGCTCCTTCATCCTCCGTAACATTCGTTACATCCATGATTCGAGCGCTGTGGACCCGTCGGGCAGGGTGCGCCGCCCTGGCGGTAACTGCGCCTGGGCGTCATGACCTTCGGCCAGGGTGACCTCTACGCCTCCGGTCATTCCTGCGGCGGCGTTGTAGAGAAACGAGGCGACGGTGGACAGGGTGGTGAACAGCAGGATGTTGATCGCCCCCAAAATGGCGGCGACGATGAATACCCCGTTGGCGGAGATCAGCGGGCCGGGGTTGGTGGTGGCCAGCGTTGCGTAGGTGCCGTTGACGTTGTCCCATACGCCCAGGGAGCCGAAGGACAGATACAGTACGGCGACGATCAGCATCCAGACGAAGAACATCACGATGCTGACGATCAGGCTGACCTTGAGCATCGCCCAGGGGTCGATGCGCCGCAGTTCCAGGGGCGCCTCGCGTATCGAACGGCGTCGGACGGTCCGCATCGGCGTCTGCGGGGTTCGCGGTGACGGGCAGTGAGCCGGGCGCGGTGGGGCGGCTCATTGGTCGGCCAGGTGGGTGATCAAACCGCCGACGCCGATGCCGATGCCGTTGGTGAGGACGAGGGTGATGGCGAGCGCGGCGGCGATGGTCCAGGTGCGTCCGCGAGGTGCCATGGTGGTGCTGTCGTGACGAAACGCCGGTGCGGTCCCGATGACGGTGCGGCGTAGCAGCCGGTTCAGCAGGTAGGCCAGCAGGTAGTAGTACAGGCAGGTGACCAGCAGGTTGTAGGCCAGGCCATGCTGGAGCCGCCGGGCGGAGGTCAAGGTGGGATTGCTCAGGTCGAAGGCGATGCGGCCGCGGGAGCGCAACGCTCGCAGCAGGCCCCATTCGTCGCCGCCCTGGGTGGCGGTGGTGTCGTAGCCGGTCCACTCGCTCTTGCGGAAAGCGATGTTGGTGGCGGAACCGTAGATCACCCGGCCGGTGATGGTGGCGACGAGGTGCACGATGTGGAACACCAGCCAGGTGTAGATCGCGGCCCACCGGGGCGCTCCTTGGAACTGGCACGGGCCGGCCACGGCGACACAGTCAGGATCTGCGCGCAGCTTCCGGTCGATCTGGGTGAGCCATCCTGGGGTGAAGACCGTGTCGGCGTCGGTGGAGATGACGATCTCCCCGCGGGCGGCCAGGGTGCCGGCTTGCCGGGCCCAGCACACTCCGGGGCGGGTTTGGTGCAGGACGGTGGCTCCATGGGCGCGGCCGATCTCGGCGGTCCGGTCGGTGGAGTTGTTGTCCACGACGATGACTTCAACCGCGTCGGTGAAATCCTGACGCGCCAGTGACTGCAAACATGCAGGGAGGTAGCCGGCCTCATTGAAGGCGGGGATCACGACGCTGAATCGGGGCGCGGGGTGCTCGTGGCTGTGGCCGAGCATGGGTCTCTCCTGAGGTCGATTTTCCAGACGCCTGGTCCATATCAGGCACTGCGAAAGGTGCTGGAGCGCAGCGTGTCTGGTGTGGGTGACCGGCGCAAAACGGGGGTGCCGGCGTCGACGTCGATGTCGATGTCGACGTCGTTGTCGGCGAGCGGGGTGGATCGGGTAAGTGCGGTTTCTACAGGCCAAGGTTTCGGGCCAGTTCCTGCACCGCGGGGGTCACCGCGGCCAGGAACCGGGCGAACGCGATGGTGGCATCACCGGCGGCAGCGGCGGCGGCTGCGGCGATCACCGCGCACACCGCGATCATCGCCGGCCAGTTCTTCGGGGGTGGGAGTCGCAGCGCCTGGACCCGGGCGAGCACGTTGAGCCGCTCGAAGGCCAGCGCGGTGCCCGGGCGCCGGGCGGCGGCCACGGCGGCCCGGGCCAGTGCCTGCGCGGCCAGGCGCCGGTCCCCGCAGGCCAGTCCTGCTTCTTCGTCGGCCCACCGTTCGCAGGTGTAGGCGACATCGTTGCGGACCCGCAGCAGCAGCGGGTTGACCGCGGCGGCCAGCGCGGCGATCCGGCGGTAGCGGTGATGCCGGTGCTGCAGGTGGGCCCGTTCGTGGGCGAACATCACCCGCCGTTCAGTGGCCGAGAGAGCGTGCAGCATCGCCGCGGTGACCATGATGCGGCCACCGTCTCGGGAGGGTACGGCGATCGCGCTGGGATGCTCGCCGGGAACGATCAGCAGTTCGGTGTCAGGGGCGCTTTGGCACAGCTGTTCCGCGGCGCGCAGATCCAGATGCTGACGGCGGGCCGTGCGGATGAGCTGCACTGCGGACACCAGCAGCGCCGCCGCGGCCAGGGCACCGGCCCAGGGTGGGATCGGGTCGGAGCGGATCCAGCGCAGCCGCGAGATCTCCGCACCGCCGGGCCACTGCGGCAGCCACCCGACGGCGCTGGCGGCCAGCAGCGACAGACTCCAGACACCAGCGGCACCGGCTGCGGCGGCGGCCGCGGTCAGGGTCCTGGTCGCCGCTCGCGGCGGTAACCGCTGCGCCACCCACGGTGAGAGGACCGCCAGGACGATGCTGAGCGCCAGCGGCAGGTACACCGAGAGCCTCATTGGCTTTGCTCGGGAGACGGTGGGTTCCACGCCAGTTCCTGGAGTTGGTGGCGTAGTTGCCGCACGGCCGGATCGGCGGCGTCCATTCCGGCCAGGAAGTGTTGCAGCACACTGGTCTGGTCCACCCCGGCACTGACCACATCGTGCAGGACGTCCCGCATCCGCTGAGCTGCGTATTGGGCGGCGTCCCGGGTGGGGCTGTAGACGTGACTGCGGCCGGCGGCCTCGCGGTGCACCTGATCCTTGTCCAGCAGACGGATCAAAATGGTCGCAACCGTGGTGTAGGCCAACGCGCTGATGCCGGAGTCGGTCAATGCCTGCTGCACCTGCGCCGGAGTGAGAGGTCCGTCCGCGGACCAGAGCACCCCGAGCACCTCGGACTCCAACGCGCCGTTGGCCCGTTTGTGGGCGGCTTCACCGCCCTCGCCGCCGCGTCCTCGCATCGCCGTCCGTCCCCTGTTGTCATACCGCCGTCACGTGTGTGACCACACCCCCAGTAAACTACACCTTGTAGTAGCTTGGGGTGATGTTCGTGGAGAAAACCAGCCCGGTCGGCCCGGCGCAGCACCCGTCGGGCGCCGATCGGGTCGCGGCCGGTTTTGAGTGCTTTTCCGGTGACCTGGTGGCTGCCCCTACCCGGCCGCGCCGTCAGTGGGAGCAACTGGAACAGGCGATGTGCGCCTGGCCGGTCCGGTGGGTCAGTGTGCTGGCCGCGGTGTTCACGCTGGGTACTTGGACCGGCGGGCAGGTCGGCGCACCGTCCCGGGTGCTGATCGTGATGTTGGTGCTCCTGGGTGTGCTGGCCTTGACGACCCGGCCCGGTTGGCAACTCCTGCGCCGCAGTGTGCGTACCGAACACCTCCTTGGCACGGTCGGTGTTTGCGGCGCGGTGGTGTTCCTGCTGTTGGTTTTGCAGGTGGTGCTGGCCGGTCCACTCACCGGCGCCGACGTTGCGGTCAGCCATCTGGCCGCAGGTGTGCCGCACGGGACGCTCTACCAGGTGGCCGAGCTGGTCAGTGCGATCGGCCAGGTCCCGGTGCAGGCCGGCGCTCTGTTGATCCTGGCCGCGGTCGTGGCCAGGCGCGCTCGGCGGTGACGGCCGCTGCTGATCGCGGCGGCGGCGGTGATGGTGGTGGTGGGTGTCAGTGTCGGGGTCGGGAAGCTGCTGCTGGGCCGAGGCCGTCCCGGCGAGGAGGTGCGGGCCCTGCATGTCGGGGGCAGTTCCTTTCCCTCCGGGCATACCACCACCGCGGTGGTCCTGGGTGGTGTGGCGGCGTGGCTGATCGGGCAGCACGCCGGCCGGGTGGTGCGGCGCCTGGGCCAGGGGCTGGCCGTGGTGTGGGCGCTGCTGATCGGAGTGGACCGGTTGTACCTGGACGTGCACTGGCTCACCGACGTCCTGGCCGGCTGGGCCCTGGGTACTGCGTTGCTGTGTCTGCTGCTCACCGCGGACCGCCCGATGAGCAGGATCATCGACCTATCCGGACGAGAACATAAAGACCGCAGCCGGTCTGAGCCCCACCGCGCCGCCGCGGTGAACCAGTCATGTTGATGCGCAATGCCGTCGCCGATCGGCGGTCACAGCGGACGGCGAATCACCGTAGGTGGGTGCGGTGGCTGCGCCGAGGCCTGTCGACGGTGGGGTCGATGGTGCTGGCCGCGGTGCTGGGCGTCACCACTCTGGCGGTGCTGACCCCCTCCGGTGGCGACGCCGAAGCCCAGATACAGGCTCTGGCCGCCGCCCACGGCACCGTCGATACCGCCGGCGCGGTACCCCCGTTGTTCGCTCGAGCACTCGTGGCCTCCGAGGACGCCCGGTTCTACTCCCATCACGGCATCGACCCGCAAGGGGTACTGCGAGCAGCAAGTACCGCCCTGCGCGGCGGAGTCGACCAGGGTGGGAGCACCCTGGATCAGCAGCTGGCCAAACAGTTCTACATCTCCGGGCACGGGCCGATCGCCGACAAGGTGACGCAAGTGGCGGTGGCGGTCAAGCTCGATGCGTCCTACTCCAAAGAGCAGATCCTGGAGATGTACGCCGCCACCGTGTATTTCGGTGCGGGCTTCTACGGCCTGCACGCCGCCTCCTGCGGATACTTCGCCATCCTGCCGAGCCAGTTGACCCAGGGGCAGGCCGCGATGCTGGTGGGCCTGCTGCCGGCCCCGAGTAACTACAACCCGATCACCCACCTGACGCTTGCCCGGCGACGGCAGCAGCACGTCCTTGACCGGCTGGTCGCCGTGGGCGCGCTCACTGCGCACCAAGGCGCCGCCGACTACGCCGCGGCGTTACAACTGGATCCGGCGCCCCGGTCGGCCCGGGGATGCTGACCCACATCAACCCCGGCAGATGCGGCGGTGCGGCCGTGCGGGACGCTGGCCCCCAGCTGGGCGTCGGTCGTCGTGGTACAGCAGTTCACTGGCCGCGTCCTGCAGGAAACTGACCCCCGCACAACACCAATAGGTTCCGGCTCAGCGGTCGTCGTGCTTGGCCGCGACGTCCGCGTCGAATCAGTCGGCGAAACGTCAGTAGAGGTCTGGTGCACCGGCGGACCACGCTGACCATCACGGTCTTTCCCCGGCGGTGTCGGGATGGGTGAGCAGCGCGGCCAGCAGCTGCTCCTCTTCCGGACCGAGTTCGGCGACGAATCGCGCCAGCACACCGGCCTTGCCTGCGCCGACTTCCAGCAGTCGCCGCATCTGCCGGGCGGCGACCACATCCTCGAGGGCATCGGCGGGTGCGGCCAGGGTGTATCGGTAGGCGCGGCCCTCACGGGACTGGCGCAACGCTCCCTTGCCGGCCAACCGGCTCAGTGTGGTCATGACGGTGGTGTAGGCCCGGCGTCCGGGTAGCGCCTGTTGGACCTGCGCCACGGTGACCGGACCGCCGGCACCGGCAACCACGGCTAAGACCTGGTGTTCCAAGCCGCCGGGCTCACCGCGGGTCGACATCGGTTGTTCGCCTTCTGCTTTTTACCGCAGTACTCCTCATCGGGTAACCTCCACCTACTACGGTTGAGTGTAGTACTACTGCGGCTTCGTGGTTCCGGCGTTGACGACCGATGGGAAAAGTCGCATGACTGCACATCGTGCGGCCCTACCGCGCACACGGCAGGCCGCCGCGGACGGGTCGATCGCTGGGTATCACCGGTGAGCACACTGTCGTATCTGGAGGCCGTCGTCGTCGGCGCGTTGCAGGGGATCACTGAACTTTTCCCGGTCTCCAGCCTGGGTCATTCGGTGATACTTCCGGCGCTGATCGGTGGTTCCTGGGCGAAGGATCTGGATGTGTCGGCCCCGGAATCGCCGTATCTGGCGTTCATCGTCGGGTTGCATGTGGCGACCGCGCTGGCGTTACTGCTGTTCCTGTGGCGGGATTGGGTGCGGATCATCGGCGGTTTCTTCACCTCGATCCGGGACCGGCGGATTGCCACCGATTCCCAGCGGCTGGCCTGGCTGATCGTGCTGGCCACCATTCCGGTGGGCATCGCCGGGCTGCTGCTGGAGCACCTGTTCCGTACCGTGCTGGGCAAGCCGATGCCGGCGGCGGCGTTCCTGTTCGCCAACGGGCTGGTGCTGCTGCTGGGTGAACGGCTCCGCCGCCGGGCGCCGGTCGGCGTACCGGCCGCCCCGGTCAGTGCCCCCGCCGACAGATCCGCCGGCTCCGCCCAAGCCGCTGATCTGGACGCCGGTGTGGAAGGGCCGGAGGCGGACCTGCGGTCCGACCAGCGGTTGGCCACCATGACCTTCAAGCGGGGGGTAGTGATCGGCTGCGCGCAGATCCTGGCTCTGTTGCCGGGGCTGAGCCGCTCCGGCGTCACCATGGTCGTCGGGCTGACCCAGGGACTTTCCCATCGGGACGCGGCGAGGTTCTCGTTCCTGCTGGCCACCCCGGTGATTTTCGCCGCCGGCGCTCTTAAAGTCCCGAACCTGGTGGGCCCGTTGGGTGCCGGGATCCACGGTCAGATCCTGGCCGGCAGCCTCGCCTCCTTCATCTGTGCCTATGTGGCAGTGCGGTTCTTGGACCGCTACTTCCGTACCCGCACGCTGGTCCCGTTCGCGCTGTACTGCCTTCTCGCCGGTGCCGGCTCTTTCCTGGTCCTGGCGCTGCGCTGACCAATGTCCGCCGTCCGACAGCGGCGACCGGACGCCGGCTGGCCCCGGTGCGGCGGGATTCCCCGCATTGTCAAGAACCGTGAAGGTTGATCCGAACAGCGAAGGAGCGCCCAGTGGCCAGGGAATCGGCGACGGTCGAACCGGCGGGGCGGCGCGGCTGGCTGACTCCCAACGTTCGGGTGTTGTCGGGAGTCAGCTTCCTGCAGGACGCGGCCAGCGAATTGCTGTATCCGATCCTGCCGATTTTCCTGACCGTGACCCTGGGCGCCCCGGCAGCCGTGGTGGGGGTGGTGGAAGGCGTCGCCGAGGGGGTGGCGTCGGTGACCAAGGTGTTGTCCGGGCGGGCCGCGGATCGGACCGCGAAACGCCCGCTGATCGCCGCGGGCTACGGCCTGGCCGCGGTCGGGAAGTTGATCCTGGCGGTGGCCGGGACGTGGCCGATGGTGCTGGTCGCCCGCAGCGTTGATCGCCTCGGCAAAGGCATCCGCGGAGCTCCTCGGGATGCGCTGCTGCTGGTCGGCGCCGACCCGGCGCACCGGGGAAAGATTTTCGGTGTGCACCGGGCGATGGACACCCTGGGCGCTGTGGTGGGGCCGGCCGTGGGTCTGCTGCTGTACGAGCTGCTCGGCCACCGGATCCGGCCGTTGCTGATCATCGCGGTCATCCCGGCGGTGATCTCCGTCGCGCTGGTCCGCGCGGTCCGGGAAGACCGGACCGCCACCACACCGTCGGTCAACCCCGTCAAGGCAGCAGCGACGCCGATGCCGAAGCGGCTGCGGTCGTTGATCGCGGTGCTGACGGTGTTCTCGTTGGTCAACTTCCCCGACGCGTTGCTGCTGCTACGCGCCCACGATCTGGGGTTGTCCACCGGCAATGTGATCGCCGCGTACATCGCCTACAACCTGTTCTATGCGCTCCTGGCCTACCCGGCGGGTGCCTTGTCCGACCGGATTGCCAAACATCTGGTCTTCGCCGCGGGTCTGGTCTTCTTCGCGGTCGGTTATCTCGGGTTGGGGCTGGTCAGCTCGCCCGGGTGGGTGTTCGTGCTGCTGCCGCTGTACGGCGGGTTCGCCGCCGCCACCGATGGGGTCGGCAAGGCCTGGATCGCCGGCTTGGCACCGCCCGGGCAGCAAGGCGCCACCCAGGGCCTGTACCAGGGTTTGACCGGGGGCGCGGTGCTGATCGCCGGCGTGTGGGCCGGCCTGGCCTGGGGAGAGGCCGGCCGGGTGCCGCTGCTGATCTCCGGTGGCGTCTCGGTGGCCCTGGCGGCAGCGCTGCTGATCGGCGGCCACCGACTCACACCCCGCCCCTCGCGTCACACGCAACCCGATTGAGCGAACACACGGCGACCGCGCCTCCCCGGTTTCAGCCGCCGGTGCGGGACAGCCACTCGGCATAGAACAGCCCAGCCCCCAGAGCGGCCGACATGGCCGCCAGCAGCCAGAACCGGACCATCACGGTGGTCTCGGTCCAGCCACCGACCTCGAAGTGGTGGTGGAACGGAGCCATCTTGAAGACCCGCACCTTGCGGGTCTTGTAGACGACGATCTGCAACACCACCGAAAGCATCTCCGCCACCGCCAGTCCGGCGATGACCACCATCAGCAGCTCGGTCCGGGACAGGATCGACAGGCCGGCGATCAGTCCGCCCAGCGCCAGCGAACCGGAGTCGCCCATGAAGATCCGCGCCGGATGGGCGTTCCACCACAGGAACCCGATACAACCGCCCAATGCGGCGGCGGCCACCACGGCGATGTCCAGCGGATCCCTGACCTGATAGCAGCCGTTCACGGCCGCGCCGGTCAGATCGGCGGTGCAACTCTTCTGAAACTGATAGAAGCCGATGAACACGTAGGTGCCCAGCACCATCACCGACGAGCCGGCGGCCAGCCCGTCGAGCCCGTCGGTGAAATTGACGGCGTTGGACCAGGCGGCGATCACCAGAATGGCGAATACCACGAAGCCGATCGCCCCGAAGGTGATGAATCTGAGCTCGCGCGCATAGGACAGGTGCATCGAGGCCGGCGTCAAACCGTTGCCGTTCTTGAACAGCAGGGCCAGCACCGCGAACGACCCCGCGACGAACGTCTGGCCGATCAGCTTGGCCCGCTTGCCCAGGCCGAGGCTGCGCTGCTTGCGGATCTTGATGTAGTCGTCCAGCATGCCGACCACGCCGAGTCCGGTGGTGAGGTACAGCAGCAGCCAGCCGGAGGCGGTGGGTCCACCGCCGCCGCCGGCCAGCTGCACGATGATCGACGTCAGATAGCCGACCCACATCGCGATGATGATGGCCGTGCCGCCCATGGTCGGCGTGCCCTGCTTCTTCAGGTGGGTCTGCGGGCCGTCGTCGCGGATCTCCTGGCCGAAACCTTGCCGGGCGAAAACCTTGATCAGGTACGGGGTGAGCAGGATGGACACGATCAGCCCGACGACCGCGGCGATCAGGATCGACTTCACCTGCTCTCCTGCTCCTCCGGCGGGATCGCGCCGGTCGGTGTGTCCACCGGTTCGACCACCGGCCCTGCCAAGTCCAGGGTGATCGTCGACAGGTTCCTCAGCTGACCGGTGACCACGCGGTACCGCCCGGCCGAGCGGGACCGCTGTGACCAGGACGACGGCATCAGGTCCCGATCGCGGATGAGCACCTCCAGCGCTTCGACGGCAGAGACGATCTCACTGCCGTTACCTCCATGACACTTGCAGATGCGCACCCAAGTGCTGCTGGCTGCCTGGCCGGATCATCATCGCCGTTGCCCGACGCCCGGATATTCGCCGGCCAATTGCTGCAAAAGAAGACGCGCGCGGTCACACAATTTGCCGTCAACCCGGGTCAGCACGGCGATCCGAATGCGACGCTCGGTCATGGCTGCTCGGTGAACAAATAACAGGGCCTGCTCTGGCTGGTGGCTAGGTGACGCAACCGACGGTGTGGGCGGTGATGGCCGAGGCCGAGGGGCCAGGGTGCGCCGGCGCCGGCGCCACCGCGGTGGGAGTCGGTCGTGGGGCAGGGGCAGGGGCGGGGTTCGCGGGGGTCGGCGCGGTCAGGTCCTGCCCGGCGATGATCAGGATGTGACCCGGCGGGATGGAAGCGTCTTGGCGCGGGTGGCCTTTGCCGTGCAGCACGGTGCTGACCGCAGCCGCGGCGGCTCGACCGCCGACCGGGTAGGCGATGATGGTGCCGGCGTGCTGGGCGGCGGCGGTGATACCCGGGAAGTCGGTGATCTGCCCGCGGGTGAATCCCGCCGCTATCAGCGAGTCGGCCACCGTCGCTGCCACCCTGGCGGTGTCGGTGGCGTTCTGGACGTCGACGGTGACCGAGGACAACTTCATCGATGGCGCCGGCGCGACCGGCATAGGCGCCGGCGCCGCGGCGGGGCGGTGCAGGGCCGCGAAGAACGTCTTGATCTCGGCCGGGTCGGTGGGCATCGTCTGGAAGGTGACGTTGCCGCCGGAGAGGTCGGCCAGTTGCCCAGCGAAGCTCAACAGGTCAAAACCGTTGTCCAGGACCAGTGATTTGCTGGCGGCGGTGAGCAGCGCGGCCAGCTTGGCCGGGGAGGTCAACGTGCCCACCGACAGCATCTTGCTGGTGGCGCCGGCCAGGAAGGCCTGCTGTCGGCGCACCCTGTCCAGGTCGCCTTGCGGCAGTCCGTGCCGTTGCCGGACGAACGCCGTGGCCGCTTTGCCGGAGACTTCCTGCGGTCCAGCGTTGAAATCGGGTCCGGAGTAGGGATCGTTGACGGCGTGGTTGAGGCAGACCGGGACCCCACCCAGGGCCAGCGACAACTGGTAGAACCCGATGAGGTTCACCTCGGCGTAATGATCGATCTTCAGGCCGGTGAACCCCTGCACGATTCTGATCAGCATGGCCCGGCCGGCCTCGTTGGACGCCCGGGTCCGGGCGGGACCGTCCGGGACGGACGTCGCCAGGTGTTGCTCGGTGTAGAACTTCGCCGCCCCGTAGAAGGAGTTGATCTTGTTCGGTTTGTAGACGCCCTGGGTGCCGTCGCTGTAGGGACCCTTGACGGTGGTGGCGACTGACCGGGGGATCCAGGTATCGCGGGGCAAGGACACCGCGGTGGCCCGACCGCCGCCGGGCGGGATGTGCACCACCATGATCGTGTCGGTGTTGACGCCGCCACCGTCGGCTTGGGTGCTGACGTCGGCCAGTTCCGTTGCCGTCAGCGGGTTTCCCAGCTGATCGGTCCGAGAATCGGAACCGACCAGCAAAATGTTGAGCCCACCGCGGAACAGCACACCCGTCTCGCCGGCGTTGCTGACACCGCTGCTGCTGGCCACCGCGGTGGTGGCGGTGGCGGCGAAACCCCACACCAGCGCCCATCCCACGAACAGGGCCACCGAAAGGGCGACGGCGACGAGTCTGCCGGCGAACAGGCCCGTTCGACGACGCCTCATCGCCGGATCGCCGACCCGCCCCGGCGCAGCTCCTGCCGATGCCGGCGCCTCGCCCGATCGATAGCCGGTCGGCGTCGGACCCGCGTCGCCCGGTACGGCCGGGATGTTCCCGATGCCCGGCCGGTCGGCCGGCTCATGGGATGCGGCGAAGTCCGACCAGACCGGGCGTACCGACTGCTGACGCGCCGGATCACCGGGTGCCCCTTGACCCTTGCGCATCATGGCCGGATTCCCGGGGCGGCGTTGCGATGACCGGACGGCACTGCCGGAGCGGGCGCGTCTGCGGTGGCTGGTGCTGCCGAGAGCTGCTCGGCTCGGCGACGCCGCGAAATCCGCCGCAGCCCACTGACCGCGGCCAGCGCACCGAAGGGCGTGAGCAAATCCGACACGGTCAACCCGTGACCGGGAATGGGCACCCACAGCACCGGCCCCTCCAGCGGGCCGTTGACCAACGGCCACACCAGGGAACCGAGCAGCAGCAACAATGGCCACCGCCGCCGACCAGACCGGACCAAAGCGACCCCGCCGATAACCATCGCCGCGGCGGCCATCCCAGCCGACACGATCAGGGCCACGCCACTCATGACCGGCCCTGCCCGCTCAGTGGACGCCGGCCAGATCGATGCGTCGTCACCGTGCGGAGCACACCCAGCGCGAGCGTCAGCACAGTCCCGACGGCCAGCGTGGGGAACAGGCCCACGACGCCGAGCAGGGCGACACTCCTCCCGTGCGCACTGGTCAAGATCTGCCCCAAAATGGCGAGCGGACCGAACACCAGCGGCGGCTGCACCATCGCGGTGAACAACCCTCGCGGCGGACCATCACCACCGCACAGGTGACCCCAAGGACAAACCCGATACGCAGGCCCCACCCGAGAACGCCGCCGGTGACCGCGTCGACCACGACACCGGATCCGGTCAGTGCGCCGGCGATCAGTACTGCCGCCGGCCCAGACCATCCCGGACGAGTACCGCCCGGGCTTGCTGCGCTCTGCATGTTCCATCTGGTAAAAGATGCAGCGGTGGGCATCGTGCTCCTCAACGGTGGGCGGCTTCGGAAAAGGGATTGACCGCTGGGGCCTCGGAGCGCCCGGCGGGACACATCCCGGCGCGCCGAGTTGCAGGGTCGGGCCCGGCGTCGGTCAGGGCCGAACTGTTCTGATGAGCCGGGGATCGCACCAGCAGGGCAATGCCGAGGACAATCACCGCGGCCGCAGCTGCAGCGGCAACGATTGGGCCCGGACTGGTGGGATGAGGTTCGTGCAGCAGCAGAACACCGGCGACGACCGCGACGGCGGGGTCGATGACCGTGATGCAGGCCAGCGCCGCGGCGAACCCTCCCACCCGGTAGGCCGCTCGGGTCAGTAGCAAACCAAGTGAGGCGAACACGGCGATGCCCCCGACGGCCAGCACCAGCATCGCGATGGCCTCCGATCGGCTGTTCGCTCCCACCGCCATGCGGACCAGCACCGACGCGGTTCCGAAGCTGACGCCTGCACTGCCGGCCAGGACCATCGACCGAACTCGGTCAGGGACCACGCGAGCGGCTCGAGCGGCCACGGCAATCAGAAGGCCCGGCACCACTAGCACAGCGAGCATCGACGCCCACCCCGCGGAGCCGACACCTGCGGCGGTCCGGCTATGGAAAGCGACCAGCAGCGCACCCAGCCCCAGCACGACCAGAACAGACCCGACGACCTCGCCGCGCTGAACGCGGTGCCGCCGCAGCGCCGCCGCCAAGGGAACGGCGAACACCAGTCCGGTCACGCCCAGCGGCTGCACCAACGACAGCGAGCCCCTGGACAAGGCGAACACGTGCAACGCGGCACCCAGCCCGCTGGCGGTGACCGCGGCCAGCCACCTCGGCCGGTGCGCCAAATTCCACAACAGTCGAGGATGGATCAGCCGGTCATCGGTGCTTCGATCGGCGTCCAGATGTTGCAGCGCCGCGCTCACGGCGTAGCACCACGCGCCGGCCAGGGCAGCGAACACCGCCGCGGTCACCACGTCCGCACCATCCTGTACTGCGCAGACGCCGCATCGCGCAGACCACGCCGCCCAGTTCTCGCCACCCCCCTACCCTACAAGCTGTAGTGACCGACGGGAAAAGTCTGTGGTAAGGGCGACAACATGCACCGTGGGCGCTCCGGTGAACGCCGAATGACTCCGGCCGCCGAACGAACGCTTCCACGCTTCGATGCGATGAACAGTCCCGACCGATCGAGCGTAGAGGTGCCTGGCTAAGGACTCGTGCTGAAATAACATCGTTTTCTGGGGTTGGGTCGGCTACGGTTCTGCTATGGCGGAGCTGGTGGACTCGGTGGCGCGACGGTATGCGGTGCTGCGTCCGCATCTGAACGAGTTTCA